>LXNI01000819.1_pt1 | contig 32687 bp, 29 predicted proteins | sample 809091 | NCBI WGS metagenome assembly LXNI01 (sample SAMN04870527, study PRJNA318959) | sponge metagenome | biome: 01000161; feature: marine sponge reef; material: water | host: Sarcotragus foetidus | place: Greece: Milos, Mediterranean Sea | collected 2013-05-29 | depth 5-7 m | reverse complement strand
CCCGCAAGCCGTCCAACTCCGCTTGCAACTGCGCGTTTTCCGCTTGTAATTGCGCGTTCAGCGCTTGTAATTGCGCCAAGCGCTCGTCCTCGCCCTGCTCACGCTGAACACGCCCCGCCATCGTTCCGCCTGCGCCCGCTCCCCTGAACATTCTTAGGCTTACATGTTTTTATAGTGCTGTGTCAAGCAGCACCTCAAGCGGCCATCCCCGCCACCTGTCCGCCTCTCGCTCTTCGTCATGCGCTGCGGCTCAAGTGTTTCTTAACGCGGGCACCTGGGTAGTTACAAGATATGGAGCTTGGCGTCGAAGATTTCTTCTATCACATCCTCGCAATTCTGCACGATCCTGCGTATCGCAGGACAAACGCTGGAGCCCTACGCATGGGATGGCCGCGCATCCCGCTTCCAAGCTGGGGGGACGATGACGATGAAGACCCGATGGCTACACTCGTCCGCTCGGCAGCACGGGGTCGTAAGCTTGCAAGCCTCCTAGACCCCGACACGCCGGTCCCGGGAGTTACAACTGGCCAGTTACGTCCCGATGTAGCCACCATCGCCGTGCCCGCCACAACGGACGGCCGAAACATGACTGGTGACGACTTCGCGGTCACGGCTGGCTGGGGCCATTTCGGATCGAGTAGTGCTGTGATGCCCGGCCAAGGCAGCATCGTCGAGCGCACGTTCTCTCCGGAAGAGCGGCTTCTATTGGATGATCCGCTTATCGCGGGAGCCACAACCCTTGATGTTCATCTCAATAAACATGCGTTCTGGCACAATGTGCCGGCCGTTGTCTGGCGCTACAAGCTGGGCGGCTACCAAGTGCTCAAGAAATGGCTGTCATACCGCGAACATGCTGTCTTGGGTCGGCCGCTCAAGCCCGAAGAAGTCCCGCACTTTGCTAACACCGCCCGACGAATCGCAGCGATTCTTGCGCTGTGTTCTGATGAAGTATCCGGTTGGACTAGCCCTCCGACTGCCGAGATGGGACCACAGTGAACCCAATCGTATCGGTTGAGACAGCGGTCGTCAGGTATTTCGCAGCTCGGCCTCTCGGGATGGCGTGACTACGCCCTAGAACATGAGTTCAGAAGTTTAGGTTTCCACGCGTGCGAGTGTCGATACATGGTTGCAACTCGTCCTCACTTACCCGCTTACAGCGTCCTGTCGGCTCAGGGGCTGCCCTCCGGAGCCGGAAACTTGCATAATCCTTCGAAACTATATCGGTTTCTACCAGCATCATCCTAGACCGAGCGGCTTGCCCGGAGCCCTGTCGCGTTGCCCAAGAGCTTCGAACTCTTCCTCCGACAACCCTGCGCGCCTGCCGACAGCGGTCAGCAGCGACCCCAGTCCGACCCGCCCTTCCTGGAAGACCATGTCCACCAAGATCGCCCGGGCCTCGGCCTCGATGCTGCGGCCGTGCCGGGCCGCGCGCACGCGCAAAGCACGATGCACCTCGTCGGGCAGGTTACGTACAGTCAGCATCGCCATAGTCAATTACCCATCATGCCTTCGTTGCATGCAAGCGGCAAATCCGCCATTGCGAATTCCGATCCACTGCCGGACCTCGGAGCAAGCGTGCCGAGATCAACCAGCAATTCGCGACCGGACCCGTCTAGTGAAGGTGCTTGAGACAGTGGTGTCGACGCCAAAGCGGGGAGCCGCCTGGTACGAGCCCCACCAAGCTCGCGAGACCGGTCGCTCGATATGCTTCGGCACGACGGACGACATCCGTGGTGCCAAATCCACAAACCTCCTCTCAAGGGTGACTTGTGCCCTGTTCATGGAGTCCGGCCTCACCACCGGACAATCCTTCGGCCGCACCGCTAGTGGCGTTAGGCACGAAGGGATGCGCCGCCGCTATTACTAATCACCAGCGTGATGCCTGCGGCACCATGAACCCAGCGGTAGCGAAGCTTGTCGTGATCGCTGTCTGGCGTGACAGGCTCGGACGCTCCCATATACTCAAGAAGCGGTTTCCGGGCCTAGAACACACTGCCTTGGGATCGCACCAAATCCAGCAGCCGTCCTGCACTTGACCGGTTGCACACGACGAATTGGAGTAATCCTTGTAGTACGTTCCAAGCAAGGGTGGGGACGGCACGGTCGCTGACCGCTGAAACGAGGCAATGATGAACCCAACGGTATACGTGGAGACATCAGTCATCAGCTATCTCACCTCCCGGCGTTCCAAGGATGTAGAGGTAGCGGCCTATCAGGAGATAACGCAAGAATGGTGGAGGAGGGCTCCTAGCAGGTTTTCGCTTGTTACGTCCGAGCTGGTCATCACCGAAGCTGCCTCAGGCGACAGCGACGCCGCACGCGCTCGCCTGAAAGTTCTAGAGACGATCCCACTCGTCGACATAACGGGGAAGGCCATCGAACTGAACCGAAGGTTGGTCGATCTCAGAGCCGTGCCGCCCACCGCTGCCGACGATGCTGCCCACATTGCTACTGCGGCAACCAACGGTGTCACCTATCTCGTCACGTGGAATTTCCGCCACATAGCCAACGCGACTATGCGCCCGCGAATTGAAGAAGTATGCCGATCGTCAGGCTACGAGCCACCGGTCATTTGTACGCCTCGCGAACTCATGGAAACTGCCCACTCAGACTCAACGGGCCTGGCCATGCAGACAACAAGGACTGATCCAATCATTGATGAACTCCACTCCGTTCGCGATCAGCACGCAGCCCGGTTCGGTTACGATGTCGATGCGATCTTTCGGGACATTCGAGCTAGGCAAGAGTCGTCTGGTCGCGAGTATCTCCAGCTGCCCGCCCGCCGAGTCGTGCGCTCACGCTAACGCCGGTTGACTCGATGATGCTGGAGAAAAGCAACCGTACGTTCTTCACCGATCATGCCAGTCAATGGACTTGCGGTCACGCTCGACTTCGTCGAACCAGTCTTCCAAACTGGCCAGCATCCGGCGCACGCGCCCGGGGTGTTCGGACGCAACATCGCACTGCTCCCCCGGGTCGGACGATAGATCGTAAAGCTCGGGCGATTCCGGTTCCTGGGGCTTGAGGTTCGGCACAGGCAGTGGTGCCAGCACGCTCGCGGGATTCTCCTTGTGCTTGATATCAGCCTCGACGAAGGCCGCTGTGCGAGCACGATCCTCATCGGATACGCACAGCTCGTTGCTAAAGAAGCGCGTGCCGCGGATCATCGGCCGGACCAATTTCCAATCGCCGTCGCGCATGGCAGCGTTGGTGCCGATGTCGGGCCAGTAGAAATTCCATTGCCAGAACTGACGCGGCTCAGCCTGCAAGGGACGCCCCGCTAACAGGGGTGCCAGGTCGCGGCCATCCAATGGCGGGCCGGGCGGCCTCTCAATGCCCGCTAGTGAGAGCAGGGTCGGCATCCAATCCGTGAAATGTGCCAGTTCATCGGCATAGCGCCCTGCGGGCACGTGTCCAGGCCAGCGCAGTACCATCGGCACGCGAATGCCGCCATCGTAGATCCAGCCCTTGCTCCCTCGCAGTCCGCTGTTGTAGCGCTCGTTGAAGGTCGACTCTCCGGGCTCGAGCATGTAGGGAGGGTTGAAGAACGCGGGCCCGTTGTCGCTGGTGAACGCCACGATGGTGTTCTCGGCAAGGCCCGTCTCCGCCAAGGTGTCGAGGATGCGCCCGATGCCGGCATCCATGCGCTCGATCATGGCGTAAGTCGTGGCGGCGATGCGGCTCAGGCCGCGCTCGCGGTAGGGGGCGATCCATTCGTCCCGCGCTTGGAAGGGCGAGTGCGGGGCGCTGTATGGCAAATAGAGGAAAAACGGATCGTTCTGATGCCGCCTGATGAACTCTTCGGCCTCGCCAGTGAGCAGGTCCGTGAGATACGTCCCATCCGAGGGCGCGATGCTGTCATTGCGGCGCAGATGGTAGCGGTAGTAGTCTGTCCAGCCGCCACAGAATCCGGTGAATTCGTCAAAGCCGCGGGCGTTGGGCTCGAAACGGCGGTCAAAGGTACCGTTGTGCCACTTGCCGACCAAGCTCGTCGCATAACCGGCAGACCGGAAGGCGTCCGCCAGGGTCACCTCGCGCAGAGCAATACGGTCGAGGCCGTGGATTTCATGTTGGGTGATCGCGCCGGTCCGATGGGGATAGCGCCCTGTGAGCAGGGCTGCCCTAGCCGGGGCGCAAATCGGCGAGGCCGAATAGTGCTGGCGAAAACAAGTGCCCTCGGCCACCAGCCGGTCCAGATGCGGTGTGCGCACCGTGCCGTCGCTGAAACAGCCGAAGTCACCGTAACCCATGTCGTCGGCCACGATGAGGATCACGTTTGGGTTTCTAGGCTTCATTGGCCATCAGAGGTCTCGGCTCCTGAGATTCGGATTCGCCGAGATGACGGGTATCATAGTCGAACTAGTCCCGAGGAGGCTCTACATGCCAGACAGCGTCCCCAACCGCCGCAATTTCATCGGTGCTGCCGCCGGCAGCCTGCTGCTCGTGCCAGGCGCTCGCCCGGCCACCCAAACCCGCAAAGTGGGCATCGTCGGAACCGGCTGGTACGGCAAGATCGACCTGTTCCGGCTGATCCAAGTCGAGCCAGTCGAGGTGGTTGGAATGTGCGACGTCGACAGCAAGGCGCTCAAAGCGGCAGCCGAGATGACGGCCACTCGCCAGCAATCCGGCAAGACACCACGCACCTACTCTGACTACCGCGAGTTGCTGCGCCAGCAGGAGTTGGACCTCGTACTTGTAGGCACGCCCGACCACTGGCACGCTCTGCCCATGATCGCGGCCTGCCAATCCGGGGCCGATGTCTATTGCCAAAAGCCCATCGGCGTGGACATCCGCGAGTGCCAGGCAATGCTCGCAGCCGCGCGCAAGCACGACCGCGTGGTGCAGATAGGGCTCCAACGGCGCTCGACGCCGCACCTTGTCGAAGCCAAGCAGCGAATCGTGGAGAGCGGCTTGCTGGGCGAAATCGGGCATGCGGAGGTCTGCTGCTACTACCACATGCGAGCCCGCGGCAACCCTCCCGACGCCAAGCCCCCCGCGCATCTCGACTATGAGATGTGGACAGGCCCGGCCCCGATGCGTCCCTACAACGAACTCGTGCACCCGCGCCGCTGGCGGGCGTTCATGGAATACGGCAACGGCATCATGGGCGACATGTGCGTCCACATGCTCGATGCGGTGCGCTGGATGACCGGACTGGGCTGGCTCAACAGAGTGTCTTCCAGCGGCGGGATCCAAATCCAGAAGGACAGCAAAGCCAACATCGCCGATTCCCAAGTCGCGACGTTCGAGTACGACCAGTTCCCCGTGGTCTGGACGCACCGCAGTTGGGGCACGTCACCTGACCCGGGCTATCCATGGGCGTTCTTCATCTACGGTTCCAAGGGCACGCTGAAGGGCAGCGTCCACGGCTGGGACTTTGTCCCGGTCGACAAGAACGCCAAGGCGCTGCAGGGCCGCAACAAGCCCGAGGTCGACCAGTACCCCGAAGACAAGACCGAGCCCGATCTGGAACTGCACTCCGCACACGCCGTGCGCTACCACATGAAGGACTGGCTGCGAGCGGTCAACGAGCGGTCAAGGCCGGTGGCGGATATCGAGGAAGGCCACAAGTCCACGACAGCCTGCATCCTCGCCAACATGGCCATGAAGCTCGGCCGATCGCTGGAGTGGGATGCGGAAAGGGGCGAGGTGCGGAACGACAGCGAGGCCAACCGACTGCTCGCTAGGCCGTACCGCAAGCCTTGGGAGCACCCCGACCCCGCCAACGTCTGAACCTGAGCGGGGGGCTGAAGGCACGCTCGCCTCCGCCCGACCATGTCTTGATCCCTGCATGCAGGGCGCGTGAGGCTGAATCCAAGCCCCTGCACTGTTCTGCCACGCATGTGCGGGACGGTACAAGTGATGTCCGGCACGATTCCAGACACCAACGGGCCGGATTTGCTAGAATCCCATGACAATCAGCGGCCCGGCTCGCGCTTCTGCGCAGCGGCCTGCGGAACAAGAGAGGACCAACAAACATGAAACTATCAGTCGCAATCGTGCTCGCCTGCTTAGCTCTGCCACTCGCAGCCCAAGACATGAGCTTCTTCATCACGAGCAAAGGGCCGGGCGATGGCGCCAACCTCGGCGGACTTGCCGGTGCCGACGCCCATTGCCAATCGCTGGCGGAAGCCGCCGGCGCTGGCAGCAAGACCTGGCGGGCCTACCTGAGTGCGGCAGCGATGGACGGCCAGGAGGCCGTCAACGCACGCGACCGGATCGGGACCGGGCCTTGGTTCAACGCCAAGGGAGTCCAGGTCGCAGGCAACCTCGACGAACTGCACTACTCGAACGTGGGGCTCGGCAAGGAGAACTCCCTGACCGAAACGGGCGGGGTGGTAAACGGCCGGGGAGACTCGCCGAACCAGCACGATATTCTCACCGGCTCGCAACTCGACGGCACGGTGTTCACCGATGGCGCCGATCACACGTGTGGCAACTGGACGAAGAACGGGGAAGGCAGCGCCCAGGTCGGGCACCACGACCGCACTGGCGGAGGCCAGGTCCCGTCCTCTTGGAATGCCGCGCACGGTTCCCGCGGCTGCAGCCAGGCGAACTTGGTGGCCACCGGCGGCAACGGCTACTTCTACTGCTTCGCGACTGACTGAGCGTCCGGGCATTCCTGATTCGGCGGCGCTGGTGTCCCCTCGCGCGGGATCGCGGCACCAGCGCTAGCCTTGGCTCGCGCTACAATCCGCTGGTGCGCTCGACACTGCTCTCGCTGGGCTTGGCCGTCCTGCTGTCGCCACTGTCGGCCGAGGAGTGGCGCTACTACGGCAACGATCCCGGCGGCACGCGCTACTCCCCGCTGGACCAGATCACGCCTGACAACGTAAGCCGCTTGCAAGTCGCTTGGGAGTTTGACTCCCCGGATTTCGCGGACGGTCTCAGCGGCACTCCCACACGATCCGCCTTCGAAGCGACACCGTTGATGATTGACGGCACGCTCTACGTGCCCACCCCTTTTGATCGCCTGCTCGCTCTCGACGCCGCTTCGGGACAAAAGTTGTGGGAGTTCGACCCGCAGCTGGATCGGTCGCGCCGCTTCAACCTGTACATCAACCGCGGCCTCGGCTACTGGAGGCAGGGCGATACCGAGCGGTTGCTGCTCAGCGGCCAGACAGGCTCGCTGTTTTCGATCGACCGCAAGACGGGCAAGCTCGATCATGATTTCGCCAATGGCGGAGTCTTGCGTGCCGCTCCCGCCGACTTCCCGGAGGATTCCGCGGGCCGCTACGGCTTGACGTCGCCCGTCTCGCAATGCGCAGGCACACTGATTGTCGGCGGCCTGGTAACAGACGGCTCCCCGCGCGGCCCCAGCGGCGACGTGCGGGGTTATGACATCCACACCGGCCAGTTGCGCTGGCGCTTCCATACGGTCCCCCGCCCGGGCGAGTTCGGCCACGAAACATGGGGCGGCGATTCCTGGGAGCACCGCGGCGGCACAAACCTCTGGAGCATCGCCAGCGTGGACGAAGAATTGGGTCTGGTGTACGTGCCGCTAGGATCCCCTTCGTATGACTACTACGGCGGTGACCGGCCCGGAGCGAACTTGTTCGGCAACAGTCTCGTCGCGCTCGACTGCCGCACCGGCAGCCGTCGCTGGCATTTCCAGACCATTCATCACGACATTTGGGACTGGGATCTGCCGTCCCAGCCCTCGCTGGTCGAGATTGTGCGCGAAGGCAGGCCGGTCAAGGCCGTGACCATCGCCACCAAGACCGGCTTCCTGTTCGTGTTCGACCGTGCAACCGGCGAGCCGCTGTTCGAGATCGAAGAGCACCCCGTCCCGGCGGGCGATCTGCCGGGCGAGTACTACCACCCCACCCAGCCGAGGCCGGTCCGCCCCAAGGCCTTCATCCGGCAATCGATGCGGGCCGACGAACTTACCACGGTGACCGAAGAGTCCCGAGCCGAATGCTTGGAAATGCTCCAAGGGGCTTCCGTCGAAGGCCCGCTATTCCGCCCGCGCCTGACCCAAAAGACCGTGTTCTTCCCCGGCACCAACGGCGGCACGAATTGGGGCGGCGGGGCGTTCGACCCCGAGACAGACACGTTCTACATCAATTCCATGGACGTCGGCTCGCTGGCTTCTATGGTCGCCCGGGGCGAGGACTCCGAGGTTCCTTGGCGCAGTCGCGCTGGCACGCAAGGGCGCTTTTGGGATTCCAGCCTTTACCCATGCCAAGAGCCACCTTGGGGCCACCTGACAGCCATCGACCTCAACACTGGCAAGCTCCGCTGGCAGGTCGTGCTGGGTGAATACGACGAGTTGACCCGGCAGGGCATCCCCCCGACGGGCGCCTCAAACCTAGGAGGGCCCATCGTTACCAAGGGTGGCCTGATATTCATCGCCGCCACCAACGACAAGCGGCTGAGAGCTTTCGACAAGGACAGCGGCGCATTGCTGTGGGAGTACCGCCTGCCCGCCAGCGCGCACGCCACGCCCATGACCTACATGGTGGCTGGCCGACAGTATCTGGCGATCGCGGTGGGTGGCGGCAACAAGTACAACCCGGGCAGCTTCATGGCCAAGGTCATGGTGTTCCGGCTGCCCGAACCGCAGTAGGCAGACAGGCAAACACGGGCATTCAGCCGCTCGTGCCCAGAGGCGCGGTTGGCCGCCCCGGCCACACACGCAGCATTCCGACCACCGCTCGGAGCAACGTCCAGACCACGAACGACCACCACACCGCATTCAGCGCCCATGGCGCGGACGCATCGGTCCACACGATGACCGCCCCGCCAGCTGCCAAGGCGGCGAGCACGACATTGCGCAGGAAACGGAAGTCGCCGGTTCCGAAATGCACCCCGTCCGTGCCAAAGGTCAGACCACTGATCGGTTGGCACGCCGCGGCAATCCGCCAAGGCGCCGCAAACAGCGGCGCTGCCGAGGGCGGGATGTAGACCCGCCGCATCCACGATTCCGCGGCCAGCATGGCCACGCCTAGTGCCACGCCGGTGGCCACAGACCACTGGCACACGACCCGTGCCACGTCCCGGCCCGTTCTTCTCTCCGCATTGCCAAGAAAGTAGGCGATCAGACTCTGCCCGAGGATCGCGAAGGAATCGAGAAAGAGCGCGTTGAAGAACCAGACGCTGCGAATCACTTGGTGGACCGCTCCGGCACCCACACCGATCAGCGTCGCCTTGCGCGTGCCCAAGATCAGGAATGCGTTCAAGGACACGGCCCGGAAGACCAGATTCACTCCTGCCGAGAGCAGGCCGCGGATCTGGTGAAAATCAAACGCATCCGGCCGGCCCAGCCTCCGGAATGCGGCCGTGATCGCCCAAGCCGCACCGACCCAGTGGCTGACCGCGCTGGCCAGCGCCGCTCCAGCCACGCCCATCGCAGGCAAACCCGCCATTCCAAAGATCAACAAAGGGTCCAGCACCAGGTTCAGCGCGTTCATGCCGCCAGCCACCACCAGCGGCGTGCGCATGTCTTGTGCGCCGCGCAGTGCGCCAAATGCAGCGAAGCTCGCCAATAGCGCAGGTGCGCCGAGGAATCGCCAGCGCAAGTAGTCGACCGCTAGGGCTTGCACCTCTCCCTCGGCCCCCATGCCGCGAGCGATCATCCCCGCAAGCGGCAGGCCGACAAGTGCGGCCGCGCCACCCATGAGCAGCGCCACTACAACAGCCACCAAGCAAGTGCGAGCCGCTCTGCGACCAACCGAGCCAGCCAGCGCCTCTTCCCCGCACAGGGTGGCAACCTTGGTCTGCGTCGCCACGCCCAAGAAGCTAAACGACCAAAAGACCGTCGACAGCACCATGGTCCCGACTCCCAATGCGGCCAGAGCCTCCACTCCGAGCCGAGCAACGAAAGCTGTGTCAATCAGGCCGGTGAGCGGTTCGGCCAGAAGGGACCCGAGGATGGGCAGGCTTTGCGCAAACACCGTGAAGTGCGGGCGCACCACAAAGGGATGGACAGTCTGCAAGCCCCATTTTGGCAAGCGCGCCGAATCCCGTGCGAGAATAGCGCTCTCCGCGTGCCCGGGATCCTCTATCTGCACGGCTTCTGCTCAAGCGCCAAGACCGCCAAGGGTGTGTTCTTGACCCAACGATTCGCCGAGATCGGCGTTCCGGTGACCGTGCCGGAACTGGACGATGGTGACTTCCGGAACACGACTTTGACGCAGCAACTCCGCTTGGTTGCCCGCCTGACCAACGAGTTGCAGCCGGATCTGCTAATCGGTTCCAGCCTCGGCGGTTACCTAGCCGCGCTGCACGCAGCCCGCGCTCCTGACAGCGTGCCGCTGTTGGTGTTGCTAGCGCCGGCCTTTGACTTCGCGAACCGGCTCGGCCTGGCGCTGGGGGCGGCGAAGCAGGCTTGGCAGAGGATCGGGAGGCACGAATTCTTCCACTACCGCAGCGGACGCAACGAAGCTCTGGCGTGGAGCTTTCTGGAGGACGCCCAGCGCTACGAGCCGTTCCCCGACGTGCTTTCGGCGACCCGCATTCTGCACGGCCGTCATGACGAGAGCGTGCCGGCAGCATTATCCGAGCGATTCGCCTGGGCCCGGCCGAATGTCGACCTGGAGCTGCTCGATACTGACCACCAAATGCTCGACCAGACCGCGGTCATCTGGTCCAGAGTCCGACGCTATTACAGCGAAGCGCGGTCAACGCGCGAATCAGTCCGATAGCGCTAGCGCAGGAAGTTCGCCAGCATTTGCTTGCCTGCCGAAGTCAGGATTGACTCGGGATGGAACTGTACGCCTTCGACCGGGAGGCTCCGATGCCGGACGCCCATGATAATGCCATCGTTAGTCCACGCCGAAATCTGCAGTTCCTCCGGTAGCGACTCGCGTTCGACGATCAGGGAGTGATAGCGCGTTGCGACGAAGTCCTGCTCCAAGCCCGCGAAGATAGACTGGCCGTCGTGCTTGACCAGACTCGTCTTGCCGTGCATCAGGGAGGGAGCTCGGATCACCTTGCCCCCGAACGCTTCGCCGATGGACTGGTGCCCTAGGCAGACTCCCAAGATCGGCACCTCTCCCGCCATCTCTTTGATCAAATCGACGGAAATCCCGGCCTCCTTAGGCGTGCAGGGGCCGGGCGAGACGAGAATCCGATCTGGCCTCAGCGCACGAATCTCCTGCACGGTGACCTCGTCGTTGCGCCTGACCTCGAGCGACGCTCCGAGTTCTCCGAGGTACTGCACTAGGTTGAAGGTGAACGAGTCGTAGTTGTCAACGACGAAGATCATCTCTCCTATTCTCACCTGTCCGGCGCCGGAAGACAGATGCGAACGGCGCAAGCGTCACCGCCCGGATTGTCCGCGAGCAGGATCAAGGCCACTGGGCCCGCAGGAACTCGGCCACGAGGAGCCCGCGTGTGGGGCTGAGCGGACGGGGGCGCTCCGGGCGGCTTGGCCACCGCACCTAGCTGCCACAGCATCCGTGCCCAGAAGAAGCGGCTGGCAGCCTCTTGGCCCTTCTGGCAGAGATTTCAAGCTGTTAGGATAGCCCCTTGACAGTCGGTGCGATGCACGGATTTCGCGGTGAGAAATGCGGCAATCGTTTCCTGAGATGCGTTTGGCTATTGGTGCCTGCCGTCTCGCTGCTGGTGACGACTGGGACGGGTCGTGCGCAGGATTGGAGCGTAACCGAATTGCATTACCAAGGCGGAAGTGCCTTGCGCCATCACGAGGTAAGCCCCAGCGGATTTCAGCATATCCTCACGCTTCAGCACGCGAGCGGATGGAAATATGGCGAGCACTTCTTCTTTGTGGACATGACCTGTTGCGCCGGGTCCGCAGCAAATCGCGACATGTACATGGAATGGTATCCCTACCTGAGCCTGGGCTCAGTCACGGGCAAGGACATTTCCTTCGGGAGGATCAAGGACCTTGGTCCGCTGGGCGGTCTGAACTGGGGAGCGCAGGCCAAGTTTGTCAAGATCGCCCCCGGGTTCAGAATCCAGCTCGATCTTCCCGGCTTTTCGTTTGCAAACCTCGACTACCTGTACATGGTGGACAAGAATCAAGGCTTGGCAGCGGGCGGGGCGCCGAAGGAAGGCAATAGCCACCTCGTTGATTTCAACTGGGCATTGCCATTCAGGATCGGAGGCGCGTCATTCTCACTGGAGGGCCACGGCGAGTGGCGTGGGCCTAGAAACACTGAACTCGGCACCCGCGCTCCCTATTGGGTGTTGCTCCAACCTCAATTGCGACTCGACATCGGAAAGGCCCTTGCTTGGGAACCAGGACGCTTCTTTGTGGGAATCGAGTTCCATGCTTGGATCAACAAGTTCGGTTTCGAGGATGCCGACGAGGTCATCCCCCAATTCCTTGCGGTCTTCCGTTTCTAGGCATGCTTGGCGGGGCTGCAACCGCACATACTTCAGAAACTTGAGGAGAGTTTGATGGCAACTATCACCGGACAATGCTGGATCGCGCATCACATGGCAACCTTGCCGGCACAGGGAGTTGTCACATCTGGCTCCTCGCGGTGCAAGCGCGTGGCAGGGTTGCTCTGCTAGCCAAACTCGACGGCGGGCTTTAATCTATGGCCGCGAGCATCGACGGACTGGAACTCGCATGCACGCCGATGGTCTACCTGCGCGGGCGCGTTCGCGCTCGGGCTCATTCGCAGGTTGTTCTAGCCTCAACGGCAGCAACAATGGCGAGAAAGGCCAGATACGGGACGGCAAATGTGGCAAACCAAACCCTGCTCGGCTCAAACGGCAACCCGTGCCACGCAGCAATCAGCGAGAATACTTGGAACCCACCATGAATCGCAGAACCTTTGTCACCGCAACTACCCTTGGCGCCGCCAGTAGCGCCTGTTCGTCCGAACCCGCAGCGACCAAGCCGGCCCTGCCGCCGATGCGCATGCATGTCGGGGCGCAGCGCAGCCCGACTGACAAGGAGATCTTGCAATTCCTCAAGCGCCATGGCGTGGACCACTGCTGCGGATACCCTCCGCACCCCGGCGACCGCGGCCATTGGTCGCCCGAGGATCTAGTCAAGACCCGCGAACTCTGCGAATCAGAAGGCGTCGCGCTCGACATGGTGGCGCTTCCCTTCCTCGCTTCGTCGCACATTGACCGCGAGAGCCGGGGCGCCATCATGCTGGGGCAGTCGCCGCAGCGCGACCGCGATATCGACGATATCCACAAGATGATCGAGGGCTGCGCGGCTGCCGGGATCCCGGCATTCAAATACAACATGAGCATCCTTGGCGTCCTCCGAACCGAGCCTACGCCCGGCAGGGGCGGCGCTCGCTACTCGACGTGGCGCTTGGACGAAGCCGTGGCCGATCCACCCCTCACCCGAGCCGGCCGCGTCGACGAAGATACGGCGTGGGAGCGCATCACCTACTTTCTCGACAGAGTGATCCCTGTGGCCAATGAATTCCAGATTCGTGCCGCCTGTCACCCCCACGATCCGGGCGTGCCGCCAGAGGGCTACCAAGGAGTGGCCCGCGTGCTGGGCACCCCGGAGGGGCTGTACAAGTTCATGGGCATTCAAGAGAGCCCCTATCACGGGTTCAACCTCTGCCTTGGCACGACCTCGGAGATGCTTCAAGACCCGGCAACGCAGATCCACGATGTGATCCGCCGCATCGGCAGCGCCAAGAAGGTATTCAACATCCACTTCCGCAATATCGTGGGCAAGCGCGACAGCTTCCAAGAGGTCTACCCGGACGAAGGCGACATGAACATGGTGGCGGTCGCCCGCACGCTATGGGAGGTCGACTACCCCTATATGTTGATGCCGGACCACATGCCGCGGCATGACGATGACCCGAACGGCCGCCAGGGCTTCGCATACGGATTCGGGTACATCAAGGGCCTGTTGCAGGCCCTGCGCGAGTCGGCCTAGGGTGCCTTTTCGGCCCGCCGGACAATCGCGCCAAGCGGGCTTGCGGGCTGCTCGCACGCCCTGTGGGCAGCCATGGCATGCTGCTGCCGATCACTGCGTTCGCGGCCGCCTCCGTAGTTGGGCATAGGGAAGGCAGGTGTAATGCCCAACATCGGCGCCGGGTCGCCAGCTCCGCGCTCTCAGAAGTAGAATCGGGCCCCGATCTGCGCACGCAACGGGCCCGTGCCGTAAATCTGCAAGTTGTTGCGATCATAGCCGCCACTCGCATCGCGCAGGCGCTGGAATGAGGCGGCCGGGCCAATCACCGCCCCGGTCGCCAAGTCCAGCCCTGGACCATAGATCGAGTTGAAGCTCCCGTACTCGACATTGGCCGCATCGAAGGCGTTGAACAGCTCGAGCGAGAGTTCCATGCGCGACCGCTCGGAGAAACGAAAGCCGCGCAAGATGCGCATGTCCCAGTTGGTCATGCTGCGGTTGCGGAAGGAATTGCGGCCCAGGTACTTTCCGGGAGACCCCAGCCCGCGATCACTTGCGTGCCGGTCACCATTGAGGTCAGTTCCAGCGAGCGGATTCAATGGCGGCGCACTCGTTGCGCGGACGATTGCCGCCCACGAGAACCCTAGCGGCAGCGCTATGGTGGCATGCCCCGTTAGCTGGTGACGCATGTCCAAACTCGCGGGGCCCCAATCGCCTTCCGGACGGCCGTTGTCGGCATAGCGCGGCTCCCAGAAGTAGCCATCATTGACATCGCTCGAATACGCTCTCGCATAGGTGTAGTGCGCTGCAAACAGCAAGCGCTCGCCCTTGTACTTCCAGTTCGCGGTCATCCCGTCATAGTCGGCTCGCCCGATCGATTCGATCACGCTCAACGTGCCAATTGCTGGGGCAGGCCTGGCAGAAGTGTCGTAGAACGGGATCTGCGCCGGATCATCGGGGCGCAGCACAGGTGGCATAAGGTTGTAATCCCTCATGCCGTGCAGGCGGGTTGTCCTATGGCGCATCCATTGCAGGCCGATCACTGAAGTGTCAGTCAATTCGGACTCAAACGCCAACGTGTACTTGATCGAGCGCGGGTTGCGGAAACTTGGGCTCACCGTCTGAGGGGACGCTCCCGCATACCGGTCGCCATCCAGAACGCGCTCGATATCACCTTGGGAAAACACGGGCAGTTCGGCCAGCGGATATTGGTTGAGGTCGATCCCGGCAGCCAAGAACTGCTGGTAGACGGTGGCATGCTTGGTCGGTAGAGCAACCGGAAGATTGAAGGCTGGTTCGCGGAACGCCTTGGTCGACGCATTGAAAAAGACTGGCGGCGTGATCGCGTGGAATACGCCGACGCTGCCTCGAAGCACGAAGCTGCGCGACATGCCTTGGGGACTGTAGGCAAAGCCCAGGCGCGGCATCCACTGCCCGAGATCGTCGGGGAGCGAACGGGGCGAAACGGGCCCGAATGCGAGGTTCGCCTGGCTCACGCGATCGATCAGCAGGTCGTTGCCGACCTCGGGAGTCTGATTGAATTGCCCCTCCCAGCGAAATCCCAAGTCCAGTGTCAGGCCCGGAGCCGCGCGCCAGGAGTCTTGCAAGTAGAGCGCGGCGTGTCCCAAGCGCTGCTGCCCAAGCGTGTTACCGGCTTGGCGAAGGAATAGGCCGGGTGTGTCGAAGCGGTTCGGGATGGCACCTCCGGGCGTGAGGATGTCCAAGACTTCGTCCGGGTCTGAGCTGAACGGGGTAAAGAACCCGAACTGGGCAAATCCGAACTGGTCATCGACCCATACGCGATCGATCTCGCCCCCCAGCTTCATGCCGTGCGCTCCATGATGGACCATGAGGCTGTTGGTAAGTTTGGGCCGGATGTCGGATTCGGTCGAGGGGAGAACGAAGGAGCTGCCGAACTCACCGATGACGGTGGAAATGAGAGGGTCTTGCCCATTCGGCAGGCGCGGGCGTTCTTCACGCGTGATGGTGAACCGCAACTGGTTGATCACGCTGGCAGACAGCAGGCTTGTCAGCTGCGATGTGAAGAAATGGATCGTGTCCTGCTCAGTCCCGTTAGAACTCAGCGCCGCGGTGGTCCGGGCTTGGGTGGGACCTTCGTTTGAAGTAGCGTTTCTCCCGCTCGCGGTGCTGAAGTTGTAACGGGCCATGAACTTGCTCCCATCGGAGAAGTGGTAGTCCAACCGCGGCGTGAGCGCTAACGCATCGTTGGTGGCATCGAACGCAGTCTCGAGACTCTTGTAGTAGTCGTACGCCTCCGGTCCGCGATCCCTGTCCGCGGATGAGAGCAAGGGAAATTCGACATATTGCGGAGTCGTGCTTGCTTGGTGCTCGACAGCAAGAAACCAGAACGCCCTGTCGGCCCGGATCGGTCCGCCCAACGAGCCCCCGAACTGCTGCTGCCTTTCGAGCACCTTGGCTCCGAAGGGGTCGGCAAGACCAAGCCGCGGATGCCGGATTTGGTAAAACGCGTCACCGTGCAGTTCCCCGCCCCCGGACTTGGTCGAGACGTTGACGACGCCGGAAATCGTGCGCCCATACTCAGCCGTGAAGCCCGAAGTGACCGCTTGGAACTCTTGCACCGCGCTCTGCGGAACGGTAATGATCTGGCTGGCGCGTTCGCCGCCTTGGATGCCGCCAAAGAAAGACTGGTTATAGTCCGACCCATCCACCATGACGTTGGTGTAAATCCCGCGCATGGCGGCAAAGGAGAGCTGGCCGGTAGCCCGCGAGACCTGGACGCTCGGGGTAAGCAGGGCGAAGTCGTGAAACCTGCGGCCATTGATCGGCAGCTCGTTGAACGTCTGGCTGGCAACCACATTGCTGGATGCCGGGAGCATCGCGTCTAGCATCGACGCCGAGACATCGACTGTGACATAGGTCGCCTCCAGGGCCAGTTCCAGGTCGACCTGCACGGCGCTGCCCACACTGACGGTAATGCCATCGGCCGTAGCTGGCGCAAAATCGGGACTCAAGGCAGTCACCGAGTACTCTCCGGGGGCGAGTGAGCCCGCTTGGAACCAACCGGTTACGTCGGAGCGGACGCTGCGCTCCAACCCGGTGCCGAGCGCTGTAACGACCACACCGGCATCTGGGATAGCTCGCCCGTCAGGACCGCTCACGCGCCCGACGATACGGCCAAGGTTGGCATCAAATTGCGCCACGAGCCGGCCAGGAGAGGCCAATTGCGCCAACAGCAGGCCGGCTCCAAGCGCGGTCCTCAGAAGGCGGCTGCCGAGAGGGGGAAATGGCCCGAGCCAACCCCTAGGCGGCAAGTATGCCTGCATATTTGAAGCTTAGCGAATAGCAAAGGCGGGCTCGAACTCTTGGGGCGATCTGTCGCCAACCTAGATTTCCGTGCTATCTGACGCAAAGCCGCGGGCTATGCGCGGCTGGAACTCACAGCTTGGGCGGGTGTGGCAACCCCGGCGCCAAGCCCGCCTCGGAGAGCGCTAGATTGCGAACACCAGCGGCTGTTTGGCCGTCGATGCGGCGACCTTGATTCCCAGTGGCCGACTGAAGTTGACGTGGTAGCCGCCATGCAACGGATTATGGCGGCTCGGCTGGATCTCGCCGGAGGTGGAGATGGCGCGTGCCAACAGACTGTACGTTCCGGATCCAGGCGGCTCCCACTCGACCCGCCAGCGCGTCCAACTGTAGCGATGCTGGGGGCCGACAAGTTCGGCCCGCCGCCACGAATCGCCGCCATCGCAACTCAATTCCACCGCGGCGACGGCTTCCGGGCCAGCCCACGCGATACCCTCGATCAGCCTCAGACCCGGCGCGAGGCAATCCCCCTGCCGAGGGCGGATGATCTCAGACTTCGGCAGCATCATTCCCACGACGTCCTCGCTAAGGCCGCGCACGGTCTTTCGCCGGACCGTGTACTTGACGCTCTGGAAAAAGCCGCGGAAAGGTGCGTCGACGACCCGCAGGGAGCGCAGCCACTTCACCGAGGCCACGCCGTACCAGCCGGGCACGACCAGCCTCGCCGGGCAACCGTGCTCTGCGGACAGCGGCTCGCCATTCATCCGCAGCGCGATCAGCGTGTCGGGATGCAGAGCCATATCGAGCGGCAGGCTCCGAGCGAAGCGCACGGCCCCGTCGGACTCGCCCTCGACACCGCTGTCGGCCCCTTCGAAGACCACTTCTAGCGCACCGTCCTGGATCCCGGCCGATTCTAAGAGCAGTCTCGCCTGGATCCCGCCCCACTCGGCATTGCCAACGGCACCGGCGCCCCACTGCACGCCCGGCACACTGCCCTCAAGAAACGACCTGCCGTTGCCAGCGCACTCGAGAGTGGCCACCAAACTGGCCTGCGGCATCTGCTCGAGATCGTCGCGGTTCAGCCGAATCTCATGCTCGACACAGCCGGTTATGCCCAGTTGCCAGCAGTCGGGGTCGAGCTCTGGGTGGTCAAAGTGATTGCGGACATAGAAGCTCTCGTTCGGCGTGATCCAGTTGCTGAGAGCGTCGACCGGGGTCTCGCTGTTCTCCGGCGAACCCGTGATGACGCGCCGGCCTGTTGTCGACATAATCCAATCTTACTCTCGTATCCTCTTGAATGCGCGTGAGTTAATCACCGCATTGTTGATCGGAATTACGGTAGAATCCACTCCAAAGCACTTGCGGCAAACCGAACAGCACCCCACCCAACGGGAGACCCTACCACCCCAGTGTCGGCGACAGTCAAACGGCTGCGTTCCCTTAGACCGATCCAAGCAGCCGGGCTTGCAGGCGGGGAATCAAAGGGCCTCCCAGAGGGCACGGATCGGGACCGCGTACATCGAGTCGCCAAAGCCGGCACTGATCTCTCCGTCGTAGAGGACGATACCACAGGCGAAGCGTCCTCCTGCCGCAGCCTTGAGCTTGCGCAACCCGCGGAAGTCGGATTGATTCACCGTAGCCGCGGCCTTGACCTCTACTCCCGCTACCAATCTGGTGCCCTGCTCGATAACGATGTCGACTTCGATACCGTCCCGGTCTCGGTAGTGAAAGAACGAGTAGGGTCCGTCTAGGCAACTGGCCTGCCTGCGCAGCTCTTGAAAGACAAAGGTCTCCAGCAATTGTCCGAGCAGTGCCCGGTCCGCTGCAAGCCCGCGCGCATCGGCGCCGATCAATGCGCAAGCAAGCCCTGTGTCTCCCATATGCATCTTGGGCGCTTTTACGAGGCGGTTGAGTCGATTGCTGTGCCACGGCGAGACCGTGTCAACCAAGAACAGCCTCTCCAGCAAAGTGAAATACTCGCGGACGGTGTTCTTGCTGACTTGGAATGGTGCGGCGAGACTGGCTAGGTTGAAGAGGCTGGCGGTGTGCGCCGCAACCGCAGCGATCAGCCGAGGCATTGTCTCGAGAGAACGAATCCTGGCTAGATCGCGCACATCGCGCTGGATCAGGTTTTCGATAAAATCGAGGTACCAAGCGACGCGGCGCCGACCGGCAGGACGCTTCAACGCAGCTGGATAGCCCCCGGCCACAATCCGTTCAGCCAGTCTTCCAGCCAGACGCTCCGTGCGGCGTGTCTTGAACCCGCCAGCAAACAATGTCGGGATAAAGTCGGCCGATGTTCCCGGCACGATTTCGCACTGGGAGAATGGATATAGCCGAACCGTCTGCATGCGTCCTGCAAGCGAGTCGGACAGCCTTGGAAGCAGCAGGATGTTTGTCGAGCCGGTCAGGATGAAACGACCCGGAACGCGGTCGCGGTCAACGACGACTTTTAGGGCGGTGAACAGGTCCGTGACGCGCTGGACTTCATCCAAGATTGCATGTTCCGGAAGGTCCTGCACAAACCCGACTGGATCGCTTCGTACAGTGCGCCTCGCATTGTCATCGTCGAAGCTAATATAGGTATATCCCCTGGGTATTCCAATCTCCCGCGCAAACGTGGTCTTGCCACACTGTCGGGAACCGTGTATCAGCGTCACCGGTGAGTCAGCCAGAGCCTCCGTCAGCAAGGCTTCAGCATGGCGTGGATAGATGGCAGATCGTTGCATAGTCAAGAGTTATCTGACTAGTACTCCAGCTTACCATTCGGCTGTTCGTCAGTTCCAGCATCGGCAGATCGTCAGCTTGCCATTCGGCTGTTCGTCAGTTCCAGCATCGGCAGATCGTCAGCTTGCCATTCGGCTGCTCGTCAGTTCCAGCATCGGCAGATCGTCAGTTTTCTGTTCGGCTGTTCGCTCGCTGAGCTGTCGGCCAGGGCCCGGCTGCTATGATCCCGACCATGGAGACGGGTCGGCCGCCGCAACTCGTAATCGTCGGGCGGCAGAACGTAGGCAAGTCCACCCTCTTCAATCGGATCACTAATTCGAGAAGGTCTATCGTCGGCGACTATGCCGGGCTTACGAGGGACCGCATCCGCCTGCCCGTCAAATGGCAGGGCAAGTTGTTCGAAGTGACCGACACCGGCGGCATGACGTTCTTTGACAAGGAGGAGATCTCCGCTCTAGTCAGCGAACGGGTAAGGCACGCTATCGAAGACGCTGACCACGTGATCTTCGTTGTCGACGGGCGAACGGAACTCACACCGACCGACCATGAGCTGGCCCAACTCCTGCGGCAGGCCGGGACTCCGGTCAGCGTAGCTGTCAACAAGTGCGACACTCCCGCTCTGGACTCGCTGGCATTGCAATTCAGCGAACTCGGTTTCGCCGCGATCTTCCCGATTTCGGCCGAGCACGGACTGGGCATCGGCCCCCTGCTCTCGGCCGCGACTCGCGGATTCCCGAGCGACGACACCAGTGAAGACGAACAGGGTCGTCCGATCCGCATTGCCATCCTCGGCAGGCCCAACGTGGGCAAATCCACCCTGCTAAACCGACTCATCGGCAGCGATCTCGCCATCGTGTCGGCGGTGCCGGGCACGACTCGCGACGCGGTCGATGCCGAGGCCATACATCGCAACCAGCGGTTCGTATTCGTCGATACAGCCGGGATCCGACGCAAGAGCAAGACTCACGGGATGACAGAGAAGCTCAGCATCGTCATGGCCCAGCGTCACTTGCGCATGGCGGGCGTGGCGCTCCTGCTGGTCGATCCCCTCGAGGGCGTCACGGCACAAGATACACGCATCGCGGGCTATGTCCACGAGGCCGGCAAGGCATGCATCGTCGTCGCAAATAAGTGGGACATCGTCGGCCAAGGGCAGGGGGAGTTCCGGCGCCACGTGCGAGAAGAGCTGAAAATGCTGCCCTATGCCCCGGTTGCCTTCGTCTCAGCCCGCACGGGCCTGCACGTGGAAAGCCTGTTCCCGCTGGTCAAGAAGGCTGACCGAGCGGCCCAGGAGCGTATAGCGACATCGGAACTGAACCGCTTCCTAGCCGAACTGGACATGGAGCGCGTCACCGTGCCCGGGCGCAAGCCGAAGTTCACCTACCTTACGCAAGTCGCCATAAGGCCGCCGACGTTCTTGTTCTTTGGGGGCCACAAGGGCCGCTTACACTTCGGGCTCGAGCGCTATCTGATCAACCAAATCCGGGACTGCTTCGGCTTCGAGGGCACGCCGATCGTGGTGCGCACGCGCAACCGCCAAAGAAGTTGACCCACTGACTGGCCGACAGCGCAGCCGCGCTGACTCAAGACACCTTCGAGGTGGCCGTCCGCGGCAGCCGGGCATCGCCGAAACTGCTGGTCTCGACATGCACTGGCTTGCGTGGTGTCTCTTCATCAACCCAACCCAGCTTGCGCAGAAGGTCCGAAACGCACAGCAGCGTCATCGGCGTGAGCGAGTCGACTTGGATATCAATAATTGCCTGGCTCGAGTCCTGCAAGCTGACATGGTCGCCGTCCGTTAGCAAGTAAACGTCGGATGCGGTGGGCTCGACCGCAAGCTCCGCAATGCTCTCGTCGCCCTTGAGCTCGTCCACTACCTTGCGGATCTTCTGCAGCGACAACTTCTTACGCCGCAGGCCCACAATGACCGAGACCAGCAACACCTCAGTCGGGTTGTAGAGACGACGACGCCCCTTCTGCATGGGGGTCACAACCCCCTGCTCGTCCCACCACTGCAGCTGACGCAAGCTTACGCCGGTCAAGCGGGCGACATCCAAGCTGCTGTAGATCGAACCTACCACCGGCCCTCCGTTAGATTCTGAATTCATCGCCAACCTCTTCGCGTCTCGAATTGAACCGAACCACCGTCTTGCAAAGCATACCAGACCCGCCAACCACTGCCTGAACTTCTCCGATTCACCACCTCAACCACCACCGACGAACCGCACCACTTCGACCTGGTCACCGGCTCGTAGGATAGTCTCCGCCCAGTGCGGCCTCCTGACGATTGCCCGGTTGCGCTCAACCGCCACCGCGTCCTCGTTCAGCCCCAGTTCCCGTATCAAATCTCGCACGGAGGCCGCCGATGGCATCCTGCGAGGCTCGCCATTGAGCGTGATCGACATTGCCATACGAGGCACTGGGCGATTATATCCCACTGGCATGCCCCACGGGTGCTCGAACACCAAGAAAATTTGTCACGAAATCGCCTCGGCGGGGCACCTTCGCCAAGTATCAGACAAGCTGGATTGCAAGGGCAGAAGGCGCTACAATAGAAGGTGTCGGCAACCACGGCTCAGCCTGCCCGCTTCACAGCTGCCGCCATGTTCCCCTGCGCGCTCGGAATCCGGTGTTTTCCGGCCATCCCGACACGGAGGCGGGTCCCGGTGACCGGCTAGGGGAGCCAGCCGGGGGGCGCGGAACGGATTGCAGGAACACTGCTAGCACCTACGACGCCGATCGCGCATTCCTTACCAACCGAGGGGTACATGGGGCTTCACAAAGTTCGCAAGGGACTAGACTTGCCGATCGCGGGCCAGCCTGCGCAGCAGGTCGATTCGGTCCCGGCCCCGGCCCGCGTGGCCCTGTTAGCCGAAGACTACATCGGCATGAAGCCGACCATGCTGGTCGCGGTCGGCGACAACGTGCGGCGCGGACAAGCGCTTTTCGAGGACAAGAAAACTCCCGGCGTTCGCTACACGGCTCCGGGTGGCGGCACGGTCGCCGCGATCAACCGCGGCGAGCGGCGAGCGCTGCAGTCGGTGGTGCTGCAGCTTGACGCAACGGAACTGCAGGGCGCGCACGACTGTGTGGCGTTCGAGTCCTATACCGGGCGACACCCGTCGGAAGTCACCTCTGAGCAAGCCCGCTCGCTGCTAGTCGAATCCGGCTTGTGGACGTCGTTGCGCGCGCGGCCGTTCGGGCGCGTCCCCGCCATCGACGCCAAGCCCAGTTCGCTCTTCGTTACGGCCGCGGACACAGACCCCCTAGCGGCTGACGTCGATACCGTCATGGCTGGCAACGAGGCGCACTTCGCCCGAGGCTTGGAAGCACTCGCCAAGGCGGCGGGAGCGCCGGTCTTCGTGTGCAAGACCAAGGGCAGCGCTGTCAGCGCGCCGACTAGGGACAACATACGCTTGGAAGAATTTGAAGGGCCGCACCCCAGCGGCACGGCAGGCTTGCACATACATGTGCTCGATCCGGTAGACCGCAACAAACAGGTCTGGCACCTCGGCTACCAAGACGTGATCGCCGTAGGGCGGCTGTTCGAGAGCGGCGTCCTGCCGGTCGAGCGAGTGATTTCCCTGGCTGGCCCGGCGGTGCAGCGCCCGCGCCTGCTACGGACGCGGCTGGGGGCCTCAACCGCAAGCCTGACGAGCCGCGAGTTGAACGCGGGCGAGACCCGCACGCTGTCGGGCTCGGCGTTGTCGGGACGACACGCCGAGGGAGAAATCTTCGGTTACCTAGGGCGCTACCACACCCAAGTCACCGGCTTGCACGAGGACAGCCAGCGGCGGCTACTGGGCTGGCTTGCCCCCGGCGCTCGCACGTTCTCGGTCATGCGGCTGTTCCTTGGCTCGTGGCTGCCGGGCAGGAAGTACTCATTCACGACCACGACGAATGGTTCGGTCCGCGCCATGGTCCCGGTCGGGACCTACGAGAAGATCATGCCCCTCGACATCTTGCCTGCCCCGCTGCTGCGCTCCCTGCTAATGCCGAACCCGGAGCGGGCCGAGGAACTGGGCGCATTGGAGCTCCTCGAGGAAGACTTGGCGTTGTGCTCGTTCGTGTCACCCGAGAAGGCCGAGTTCGGCAGCCTGCTGCGCAACATTCTGACCACGCTCGAGAAGGAAGGCTAGACCGCCCCCGCACCGGAAAGCAACATCGAAGTCAACATGCGCGCGATCCTCGACTCCCTAGAAAAGCAGTTCCAGCCGGGCGGACGGTTGGAACGGCTGTACCCGCTGTACGAGGCGATGGACACCTTCCTCTACACGCCGGGCTCCACCACCCGCGGGGCGGCCCACGTGCGGGACGGCATTGACCTCAAGCGCATGATGGTCACGGTCGTGATCTCACTCCTGCCGTGCGTGGCCATGGCGCTGTACAACACCGGCTACCAGGCCAATCTGGCCATCTCCCAAGGTGCCCAGCCACTGGCTACCTGGCAGACCAGCGCTCTGACCGCGCTCGGCTTCGGAGGATTCGACCCGGCGGACATCCTGGGTTGCATCCTGCACGGCGCTTTGTACTACCTGCCCGTGCTCTTGGTCACCTTCGCCGTCGGCGGAAACTGCGAGGCCTTGTTCGCCGTGGTGCGCAAGCACGAGATCAACGAGGGATTCCTGGTCACCGGCATGCTATTCCCGCTGGTGCTGCCGCCGACCGTTCCGCTGTGGCAGGTGGCGCTCGGAATCGCTTTCGGCGTGATCATCGGCAAGGAGATCTTCGGCGGCACGGGCATGAACATCTTCAACCCCGCCCTGATGTCGCGCGCCTTCCTGTTCTTCGCCTACCCTGCGCAGATTTCGGGCGACCAAGTCTGGATAGCCGCCGACACGACGGTCGACGGCAGCAGCGGCGCCACTTGGCTGGCCGAGGCCGCGCTGAGCGGCCCGGACGCGCTGGCGGGCGGAAGCGTGACTTGGCTGCAAGCCTTTTTGGGGTTGGTACCCGGCTCGATGGGCGAGACATCGACTCTGGCCTGCCTGATCGGAGCGCTGGTCTTGGTGGCCACCGGCATCGGCTCGTGGCGCATCATGCTGGCCGGCGCGGTGGGTTCGTTCCTGATGGTGCAGCTGCTCAATGCGATGGCCTCCACCACGAACCCGTTGATGAACGTGCCCTTCGAGTGGCACGTCGTGCTCGGCGGCTGGGCCTTCGGCCTGGTGTTCATGGCCACCGACCCGGTGTCTTCGGCACACACCAACAAGGGCCGCTACGTCTACGGATTCCTGATCGGCGTGCTGGCGATCCTGATCCGGGTAATCAACCCGGCGTTCCCGGAGGGGATGATGCTGGCAATCCTGTTCATGAACATGTTTTCCTCGCTCATCGACCACTTCGTGATCCAAGCCAACATCAAGCGCAGGAGGGCCCGCTATGCGGCATAACGCACTCTACACGATCCTCTTCTCGGGGGCGGTCTGCGTGGCCTGCGCGGTCTTGGTATCGTCGGCCGCGGTCTCGCTGAAAGAGCACCAGCTGCGCAACGCGGCCCTGGACAAGCAGCGCAACGTGCTCTTCGCGACGGGCTTGGCCCAGGCTGGCGAGAGCCTGGCCGCGGACGAGGTCCAGCGACGGTTCGAGGGCATCCGCTCGGTAGTGATCGACCTGCAGACTGGCGAGCGCACAGACATCGACCCGACCGGCTTCGACCAAGCCAAAGCGGCGAAGGATCCCGCGACCAGTCGGGAAGCACCCCAAAATCGAGCCTCGGTGCAACGATTGCCGGACCATGCCTTGGTCTACGAGGTCATGGACGGAGACGAGCCATCTGTGGCTGTGGTGCCCATCGAGGGCTACGGCCTGTGGTCCACCCTGTACGGCTTCCTCGCGGTCGGGCAGGATGGCAACACGATCGAGGGAATCACGTACTACCAGCACGGTGAAACGCCGGGGCTTGGCGGTGAAGTGGACAACCCCAAGTGGAAGTCGCTCTGGCCGGGCCGCAAGATCTACGGCGAGTCCGGCGATCCGGCTATCCGGGTGATCAAGGGCACGGCCGGCTCGGCGGCCGACGCGCCGCACGAGGTGGACGGCCTCACCGGGGCGACCATCACCAGCAACGGAGTGACGTCGATGCTGGAATTCTGGCTCGGCGAGTCCGGCTTCAGGAACTATCTCAGGCAATTTCAGGAGGGGCAGGCCCTATGACACCAGCCAGCACCAAGACCCTGCTAGACCCGCTCTTCGAGAGCAATCCGATCGCCCTGCAGGTGCTCGGCATCTGCTCGGCGCTAGCGGTCACGACCAAACTCGAAACCGCGCTGGTGATGTGCCTAGCCGTGATCAGCGTGCTTGCGCTGTCGAACGTGTCGATCAGCCTGCTGCGCAACTTCATTCCCGGCAACGTGCGCATCATCGTGCAGTTGACCATCATCGCCTCGCTGGTGATCATGACCGACCAGGTGCTCAAGGCTTACATCTACGAGATCAGCAAGCAATTGTCGGTATTCGTCGGCCTGATCATCACCAACTGCATCATCATGGGCCGCGCCGAGGCCTACGCCATGCAGAACGGCCCCTTTGACAGCCTGCTGGACGGTATCGGCAACGGCCTCGGCTACAGTGCCGTGCTGATGGCGACCGCGTTCTTGAGGGAGCTGTTGGCGCAGGGCACCGTCTTCGGAGCGGTAGTGCTGCCCAAGGTGCATGACGGCGGCTGGTACAACCCCAACGGTTTGTTGGGGATCTCGGCCGGGGCCTTCTTCATCATCGGCCTGTTCATCTGGGCGCTGCGCAGTTGGAAGACCGATCAGGTCGAAGCGGAGGGCTAGGACAATGGAACAGTACCTCAACCTCGCCATCAAGGCAATCTTCGTCGAGAACCTTGCGCTGGCCTTCTTCCTGGGCATGTGCTCCTTCCTAGCCTGCTCGAAAAAGGTCAACACAGCACTCGGCTTGGGTGCGGCAGTGATCTTCGTGCAGACGGTGACCGTGCCGATCAACAACCTGATCTACAACCGCCTCCTCAGCGACGGAGCAATGGCGTGGATCTCCCCTGCGCTGGCCGACTACGACCTGTCGTTCCTCGGCTTCCTGTGCTACATCGGCACGATCGCGGCCATGGTTCAGATCGTAGAGATGACGCTTGACCGCTACGTGCCCGCGCTGTACGCCGCGCTGGGGGTGTTCTTGCCGCTGATCGCGGTCAACTGCGCGATCCTGGGCGGATCGCTCCTGATGGTCGAGCGCACGTACACGTTCGGCGAGAGCGTCGTCTTCGGGTTCGGCTCGGGCATCGGCTGGGCCTTAGCGATCATCGCACTGGCCTCGATCCGCGAGCGCCTGCAGTACAGCAACATCCCGCTAGGGCTGCGCGGGCTGGGCATGACTTTCGTTCTCTCGGGCCTGATGGCAATCGGCTTCATGGCCTTCGGCGGGATCCAGCTCTAAGCAGCCAACAGGGAAGTTCAGGGAGCCAAGATGATCACTGTCCTGCTCGGCGTCGCCATGTTCACGGGCGTCATTCTGTCGCTCGTCGCCTTGCTCATGGTGGCCAAGAACCGTCTGGTCGCCAGCGGCGATGTCGCGATCGCCATCAACGGGGATCCCGCCAACACACTGACGGTGAAGTCCGGAGGCACGCTGCTGAGCACGCTGGCGGAAAACAAGATCTTCATCGCCTCCGCCTGCGGCGGCAAGGGCAGCTGCGGCGTCTGCACGGTGACGGTGTGCGACGGTGGCGGCGTCATGCTGCCGACCGAGGCCAGCCACATCACCCGCGGCGAGGCCCGCGAGGGCCTGCGCCTGTCCTGCCAGGTCAAGGTCAAGAACGACATGGAAATCCGGGTCCCTGACGAGGTGTTCTCGGTCAAGCGCTGGATGTGCAAGGTGCGTTCCAACGACAACGTTGCGACCTTCATCAAGGAACTCGTTCTGGAACTGCCGCCCGGCGAATCCGTGCCGTTCCGGGCCGGCGGCTACATCCAGATCAGCTGCCCTCCGCACACCGTGCACTACAAGGACTTCGAGGTAGCCCAGGAGTACCGCCCTGACTGGGACAGGTTCAACCTCTGGCGCTACACCTCCACGGTCAGCGAGCCAGTGGAGCGCGCCTACTCGATGGCGAACTATCCAGAGGAACTCGGCATCATCATGCTCAACGTGCGCGTGGCATCGCCACCGCCCCGCGCGCCGGAGAACACGCCGCCGGGCAAGATGTCGTCCTACATCTTCAATCTCAAGCCCGGCGACGAAGTCGAGATCGCCGGCCCGTTCGGAGAGTTCTTCGCCAAGGACACCAAGACCGAGATGGTGTTCATCGGCGGCGGCGCCGGAATGGCGCCCATGCGCTCGCATATCTTCGACCAGTTCCGCCGCATCGCCACGGACCGCAAGGTCACGTTCTGGTATGGCGCCCGCAGCCTGCGGGAAGCCTTCTACCTCGACGACTTCGAGATGATCCAGCGCGAGAACCCGAACTTCAAGTGGTACCTCGCGCTGTCGGATCCGCTCGAGGAAGACAATTGGACCGGCTACACGGGCTTCATCCACCAGGTGTTGCACGACAACTACCTCAAGGACCACCCGGCGCCAGAAGACTGCGAGTACTACATTTGCGGGCCGCCACCGATGATGACGGCTTGCTTCAACATGCTCGACAGCTTGGGCGTGGAGCCGGAGAACATCATGTTCGACGACTTCGGTGGCTGATCCCGGCACGCGCCGCTGCTCGGCGCTCCCCCTGCGTCGCGCCGCGGGCCTGAGCGCGGCGATCGCCGCATTGGCCAGCTGTGCCAGCGATGAGCCGGCCCCGTCGGCCCTAGAACTGACCGGGGCCGCGATGGGCACCTCGTACAGCGTCGCGCTGCCCGCTGCCCCAGTGAACGACGGTGCAATCGGCGGGGCCGTCCGCGAGGCTCTCGACCGGGTCGATGCCCTGATGTCAACCTACCGCGCCGACTCGGAAGTGTCTCGCTTCAACCGGCACGAGTCAGAAGAGCCGCTTCCCGTCGCGGCGGAAACCTTCGCCGTGCTCGCAGCGGCGCAAGAAGTCAGCGCCGCCACGGGAGGCGCGTTTGACATCACGGTGGGCCCGTTGGTGGACGCCTGGGGCTTCGGCCCGCAAGAAATCTCCGCGCCGCCAACGGCGGACGCCGTGAGCTCGCTCGTGGAGAGGACCGGCTGGCAGAAGCTGGCTCTGGACCCGCGCGGTCCGGCGATCACCAAGGCAGTTCCACAACTAAGGATTGATCTGTCGGCGATCGCCAAGGGCTACGCGGTGGATCTCGTCGCCGAGGCCTTGGAACGGCTCGGCTACCGCCAGTACTTAATCGAGGTGGGCGGGGAACTCCGAGCGGGGGGCAAGCGGGCAGACGGCAGCCCCTGGCGTGTCGGAGTGGAGCAGCCCGATGGTGCCTCCCGGAGCGTCCACCGCATCCTCCAGATCAGCGACACCGCCGTCGCTACTTCCGGCAACTACCGCAACTTCCGCCAAGCGGGCGGCCAGCGCTTCGGCCACGTTCTCGATCCCCGCACCGGCTGGCCGACTGCGAACCAAGTAGTCTCGGCAACCGTGCTCCATCCCAGCGCAATGCGCGCCGACGCGCTTGCGACAGCCCTGCTCGTGCTCGGCGAGAGCGAGGGCCTGGCGCTCGCCGAGCGCCAGGATCTGGCCGTGTTACTGCTCGTCGCAGGCGGCGAAGAAACGCTGCGAGAGGTCGAGTCCCCGAAGTTCCGTGCGAAAATGAAAGACAGGGCGCCATGACTGTAGTCCTGCTAGCCGCTGCCTTTATCGGGATCGCGATGGCCATTATGGCGATCGGGCTGCTGTCCAAGAATCGCTGTCTGCGCGGCTCCTGCGGCGGCCCCGACGTGCTCGACGCCCAAGGCGAGTCTTTACGCTGCGGGGCGTGTCCGCGCAGAGATGAGCAGGAAGTCGTTTCCGCCGATCAGACTACGCTGCCGCCCGTCACCAGCACGACCGATCCAGTCACGTAGTCCGACAGCGGCGAGGCCAGGAAAAGCACCGGGCCGGCTGCGTCTTGCGGCGTGCCGTGGCGGTGCAGCGGAATGTGCGGTATGGCCGCATCGCGCTGGCGTTGGGGAATGCCAAGGGCGATCCCGGCCGAGGTCTTGTCGCCTCTCTCTTTCGCCTGCGTCAGGCGCGACTCGATGAAGCCGTAGGCGACGGCATTGCAGCAGACATTGAAGCGACCCCATTCCTTGGCGATGGTCTTGGTCATTCCGACGATGCCCATCTTGCCAGCCGCGTAGTTGATTTGGCCGGCATTTCCGGCTACGCCCGAGGTCGAGCTGACATTGACGATCTTGCGGCACGGCGGCCGGCGGCCTGCCTCGATATCGGCCTTGGCCGACTCGCGCAAGAAAGGTGCGGCAGCGCGCACGATGCGAAACGGGGCCTTGAGGTGGACATCCAGCATGGCGTCGAACTGGTCATCGCTCATCTTGTGGATCACGCCGTCCCACGTGTAGCCTGCATTGTTGACGATGATATCCACCGCGCCGAAGGTCTCGATAGCGGTCTTGACAAGCCTGTCTGGCAGCTCCGGGTCGGTGACGCTGCCCGTGCAGACTGCGGCGGACCCGCCGGCACTCTGGATTTCGCTGAGGGTCTCTTCGGCGGGTTCTGGGTCCAAATCGTTAACGATCACGTTGGCGCCATGTTCGGAAAACAGCTTGGCTACAGCCTTGCCAATGCTGCGTCCCGAACCGGTGACAATGGCGGTCTTCCCGGCGAGCAATTGCATAATCTAGCCATCATAGAACGAATCGGACAAGAGCCCGCCGAAGCGGCCTGCCGCGCCGCTCAGCGAGCGGGATTTGAATCGTAGCCGCGCTCGATAACGAAGTCCGTTTCGTACATGCTGTACACAGCCGGCGATAGGCCCAACTCCCTGTAGGCAGCCTGGGCAGCATGATTCTCGTGCTCAACATACAGGCGCACTCCGCAAACCCCCTGCTCGGCAGCCAGTTCCCTAACGCGGGCGTAGAGCGCGGTGAGTACGCCGCGGCGCCTGTATTCGGGGGCCACGTAGACATTTTGCAGCCACCAAAACGTGGCGTTGCGCCAGTCGCTCCATTCGAATGTCAACGCCAGCTGACCTGCAACGCGGCCATCCGCCTCAGCGATCAGGTAGAACCCTCTCGAGGAGTCATTGAGCTGTGCGGTGACACCCGTGCGCAACCGCTCGGCATCGAGTTGCACGCCCTCTGACTCGATAGCCAGCCGCTGGTTGAAGTCAATGATTGTCTTGAGGTCTGTTGGCTCTGCCCGGCGGATGTTCACGCCTTCATCGTAGCGCCGGGCCACAGCTTGGCTAGCAATCAGTTCGCAACGGCCAGCGTCAGGCACAAGGCAGGGCTCCCGCCGGAATTCACTTGCTTACCGCTACGGATCCTTGGATCTCAGCGAGCCGGACTCGTCCACTGCCGCTTCTCAACGCCAAGCTGCCTTCTACTCGGCTTACGGAGACATCGCCACTACCATCTTGCACGGCGACAGACCCGGCTATGCCCTCCACCTCGATGTCGCCGGTCCCGTCCTTCAAATCGACGCTGCCACCAATTTCCGAAACTGTCATTGCTCCCGTGCCATCATCCACCGAAACGCTGCCCTGCACGTCTCTGATCTCTACCTCGCCGGTGCCATCCTTGAGTTGCAGGCTGCCACCGACGCCTCGGATCACCGTGGCGCCAGTGCCGTCTGTTATGGACACACCGCCCGAAACGCTCTCAACCTCAATGCCGCCCGTGCCGTCTTGCAACTGCAACGCAGCGACGTTGCGCACTAGGACCTCGCCGGTGGTGTCTCGGACAATCAGCGCCATGTGACTGGGGACGGCAACCTTCAGGTCCAAGGTCGCATTCGACGACCTCCCGCGACGGGAGGGAAGCTTGGCTTCGATGTAGGCATCAATCCCCTCGGTGTTGGATAAGAGTTGGATCTGTTGCACAGCCGCTTCGGACTTGGCGCAAGCTCTGCCCGTCACCTGGATTTGACTCAAATCGGCGTGCCCCTGGACAGCAAGATCGCCCTCAGCGGCATCGATATTGACCCGCTCGATGCCAAGAGCGTCAATTGTGACTTCCAGATCAGCGGAAAAGCGACAGGGAGGCGCGGCAAGACTCAGGCCGCCCGGCGCGGCACCAAGAATAACGAGCAGCGCGAGCACTGCCTGCAGCGGACTTGACCAACGCATTGGCATCCGTATCCGAGCGGTGCGAGTCGCGATCATTGATAGAACTTGCATGAACCTTCCAATTGTGTGACGCCTGCTGCCGAACGACAGAACGCTGCGCCTGCCATCCAGCACCACTTTGTCACACCGCCCGATCTGCCGGGCAAACAAGCGCCCAAATTGGTCACTACAAGAGCAACACGCCAGGCACCAAAAAGTTGCAGCGGGCCGCGGATCCACGGCACTATTCGAAGCGCGCTCAATTCGGCAGGAGCGCTGGTGGAAGTCCGGTTCCTGACGATAGCGCTACCGCTTCACGCGCTGACAGGCGCGCACCAATGGCCGGACCAGTCCCAAGAGAAAATCCTTGCCGAGGCTGTGATCAGCCCTCACGATTCTCCAGAATGCTCTCGTGTTCCCTTGCGAAGCCGCTTGGGCCAAGGCAATCGAGAGTCTCCTGTGCAGCGGAAGCTGCGTGCTCGCAGCCGAACCCGCGTTTGGAGAAGCTGCCTTGCGCGAGTGTCACACGTGGCTGTCAGAATCTCACGCCGAACCGCGCCCCTGCCGTCAGCCAGCCGTTGTCAACTGCAATGAGAGCAACGTAGCCCATGTTTAACATACGATTTTAGCAAGTTATTCATTAATCACGAGTTAGATCGAGCCAGGAAGCGCAATTTGCACTACAAACCGCGCGCTAATCGAATTCGGGCGGAAATCAGAGCAGT
>LXNI01000818.1_pt1 | contig 32691 bp, 26 predicted proteins | sample 809091 | NCBI WGS metagenome assembly LXNI01 (sample SAMN04870527, study PRJNA318959) | sponge metagenome | biome: 01000161; feature: marine sponge reef; material: water | host: Sarcotragus foetidus | place: Greece: Milos, Mediterranean Sea | collected 2013-05-29 | depth 5-7 m | reverse complement strand
GACTGGGATGCGGTCATCGAAGCGCTCACCGCGCCGCGCAAGCGGAGGCGTGCCCGGCTGACGCGGCGCCAGCTCTGGGTCGAGTACCGCGACGAGGCTCTGGCCCACGGGGGCAAGCCCTATTACGAGGCCGCCATCGCCACCATGACACGGGTCCGTAGAGTATCCCGCCCGGCGGCGGCGATGCGGGAGCACTACGACCATCGTTACCAGACATATCTTGCGCTGGTCGAAACCATGCGCGGGTTCTGGAAAGCCCAGTATCGACCGGCATCGGCAGACTCGATACCAACCGTGTCCGGTCCAAGTTCGTGACTTGCGCCTCCGCAACGCCCGGTGCCGAGACACTCCAGAATTCGTTATCTCAGATCGTCAGCTACAGCATCGTTTAGGCCTCCCGGGGGCCTCTGGGAAAGCGGCTACCCTCTCGGGCTGGCTACGGAGTTGCGCTCTACAAGCTCACACTCGAGCTTGGTTACCACGAAGGAGTCGTCTTGCCGCGCCGGGGGGTGAACGTGCTGCTCGACCACCCAGAATCCCATGGCCCGATGGGGCAGGATCAGTGTAGTCAGCGGCGGGAAGAGATGGCGGGAAATCTCCTCGTCGTCATAGCCCACCACCGACATGTCGTCGGGAATCTTGTATCCCTTTTCCTTGAGCGCCTCATAGCAACCGATCGCCATGCGATCGTTCTGGCAAAATATCGCCGTCGGCGCCCGATCACGCTGCAGGAGTTTCGTGGTGCCGTTGAACCCGGCGCTGGCCGACCAGTCTCCCTCGACAACGAGATTCGGATCGAAGGGAATGTCTGCCGTTGCCAGAGCTCTCCGGTAGCCCTTCAGGCGGTCCCCGGTCGCCGACATGTATGGCTCGCCCGTTATGGTGGCGATCCGTTTGTGCCCTGCTTCGATAAGGACGTTTGTTGCGCGCTGGCCTCCTGCGATTTCGCTGGGCACAACCGCTGGACGGACGTTGTCCTCGGTATGGCAATTGAGGAGATAGACCGGGATGTCGGTCGACCTCAGCGCGTCGGGCAGCACGACCTCCCGTGTGTGAACACAGGCGTAGATGATCGCCTCGACTTCTTGCTCGATCAGGAGGGAAAGTGTTTGCGGCTCGATCCGGGGGTCATTCTGGGTCTCTGAGGCCACGACCAGAGCGCCAGCGCCGCAGGCCGCCCGCCGGACGCCAGCGAGCGCGGCGGGAGCCTCCCAGCTCGTCGAGAGGCTGTCTGCGACGAAGGCGATAACGCGCGCTGACGTCGAATTGGCTTCTGCCTTGGGCAGAGCGGGCACACCCTCATAACCGAGATCGTCGGCGACGCTCTTGACCCGGTTCCGCATCGCCTCGGAGATCTGGACCGTCGTATTGTTGTTAAGAACAAAGGAGACAGTGGACTGGGAGCAGCCGGCGGCGCGCGCGACGTCGGTCATCGTGACACGACGTCGGCCCCGTATCCGGCCCACCCCGATCGTTGGCGGCTTTAGTGCCTCCACCACGCCCGACCCCCCGCTTCTTTCACGCACCTGTTCACATGTGCAATGGACTGATTTTGAATGCTAATTTATCACATCCAGGGCATTGCGGCAGCATCAGCGAGAGAATTAATAAATATTTATTGACCGAAATGCAACGGTCATGATCTACTCGCGTCAAGGTGGACTGCACCGCCGTTGCGCAGGAGAGGACCATGTTGACCCGACTCACCCGTTCGATCCCGAATTTCCCAGGTGAGTTTCTGCGCTGGCTCTTTTGATTTCTGATTCTACGTTTGGTGTCGCAGGGTTAGATGACGTAGAGGCGGCTCGGATGTGGAACCCGGAGGGTGAAGCAGATCGCAGACCACTTCGGCCCTGTTTCGACCGCCGACCGGAGCTCGAGTTCCACGGCTTGAGTGCCACCTCCGACGCCGGACCGCTCGCCTATCGTGAACTCGACGATGCCCTGGGGCTGAGCGCATTGGCGGGCCATGTCTTGGCCGACAGCCGGACGGGCAAGAACGGCTGGCATGGCGTCGTCGCTCTGCTTCGCCAGTCTGTCCACGGACGTCTCGCCGGATGCGAGGATGTGAACGACGCCGACCGTCTCGGCCGCAATCCCGCGACGTGGTGGATCGTCGGCGGCAAGGCGGTCGAACGCGGCGGCGCATCGAGCAGCCACAGGGGGAGCTTCGAAACCGAGCTGTTGGCGAACGACGAGAACCTCGCTGCCCTCCCGGGCTTGTTAGGCATTTGGATCGATCGGGTTCATGCGCGGAAGCTGCCGAGGATGATCGTGCTCGACGTGGACAGCTCCGTCAGCCCGACCCATGCTGATCGGGAAGGCACGGCCTGCAACGACCATTTCGGCTGCACCTGCTATCGCCCGCTTTTCGTGTTCAATCGGCTCGGCGATCTGGAGCTGTGCGCCCTTCGTCCCGGCAACGTGTACAGCGCCCACGAGTGGCGCCATGTGTTGGAACCGGTGGTCGCTCGTTACCGCGACAGGACCCTCTGGCGTTACTTCCGTGGCGACGCCGCCTTCGCTTCACCCGAAGTCTACGAGTTTCTCGAAGCCGAGGAGTTTGGCTACGCCATCCGGCTCTCCGCGAACAAGGTGCTGCAAGGCAGCATCGCCGATCTGTTGGAACGCCCTGTCGGCGGGCCGCCCAAGGATGTGCGCCGGTATCATGTCAGCTTCGGTTATCAGGCCGAGACTTGGGACAAACCCCGCCGCATCGTCGCCAAGGTCGATTGGCGTCCTGGTGAGTTGTACCCGCGTGTTGGGTTCGTTGTAACCAACCTGAGCCGACCCAGCGATCGAGTCGTGGCATTCTACAATCAACGCGGCACGGCCGAGCAGTGGACACTGACCACGCTGCGCGAAGAGCTCGTCAAGATCGGCGCGAAGATCGGCCGCCACGGTCGCTATATCGTCTTCCAGATGGCCGAGGTCGCTATCCCTCGTGACCTGTTGGCCAACATCCTCCGCCGGATCGATCGGCTCAGAACGACACCCCTCCCAACATGACGACAGGATCGGCGTGCCCAAGACACGGCCCGACAGGCAATATCGAGTGCCATCAGGCTCCATTGACCCTCAATTTCGTGGGTTCGGGCATGATCATGGTGGTAGAACCCATCCGACTTGCCCGCTGAGCGATATCGAGCGACGCCCAACTTGGCTGAAGGGTGCTACATGGAGAGGCCCGGTCAAGACTACGAGAACGCCCTCCGTGCCGAAGGCATCGAGATGTGGTTCGGCAATGTCGGCGCGCTGACTGGCGTGGACCTGAGCGTCGGCCGCAACGAGATCGTCGGCCTGGTCGGCGACAACGGCGCCGGCAAGTCGACCCTCATCAAGATCATCACCGGCGTGCTGAGGCCGACGGCGGGCAGCCTCTACGTCCGCGACCGGGAGGTTAACCTCCGGAATTACTCCGTGCTCAGGGCGCATCGGCACGGGATCGAGACCGTCCATCAGGAACGCTCGCTCTGCGAGAAGCAGCCGCTCTGGCGCAACTTCTTCGTCGGCCGCCAGATCACCAATCGCCTGGGCTTCATCAACGTCCGCAAGCAGAAGGAGCTGGCCCAGGAGATCCTGCTCAAGTCGATCGGCTTCCGCGGCGCCGGCATCACGGTCGACACCATTGTCGAAGACCTCTCGGGCGGCGAGAGGCAGGGCATCGCCATCGGCCGCGCCATGCACTTCAACGCCGACCTCATCCTGCTTGACGAGCCGACGGCGGCGCTCGGCGTGAAGGAGGTGGGCAAGGTCCTGGACTTCGTCCAGGACATCAAGACCTCGGGCCGCGCCTGCCTCTACATCGAGCACAACCTCGCCCACGTGCACGCGGTCGCCGACCGGATCGTCATCATCGACCGCGGCACCATCGTTCACGAGGTTCTCCGGGGCGAGATGACGGTCGCCGAGCTGACCTCGTTCCTCATCGAGCTGCAGACCGAACGCGAGCATGTCGAGGCCTGAGCTCAAGACCCACCAGACGCTGTGGACGCGGGTCGAAGGCCTGCCGATCATCCTCGCGTTCCTGGTCGTGATCGGCGCCTTCATGATCACGGCGCCCGAGAGCTTCCTCGGCTATCGCATGTACACGACGCTGGGCGGCACGATCGTGCCCCCGCTCATTCTGGGCCTCGGCCTCACGCTGGTCATTGCGGCGGGCGAGATCGACCTGTCCTTCCCCTCCGTGCTCAAGGTGTCCAGCCTGGTGTTCGTGATGATCACCAAGTTCGCCGTTTTCCCTCTCGACGAGGACATGGCGGACAAGCACGACCTGCTGGTATGGGGCGCCTTCATCGTGGCGCTTCTCGTCGGCGGCCTGATCGGCTTCCTCAACGGCCTCCTCGTGGTGCGGATCGGGATCCCCTCCATCATCGCGACCCTTGCGACTCTCTTCGTCTGGGAGGGGGCGACGGTCATCTCCTCGGGCGGGCTGAGCCACAACATCCGCGACATCAAGGAGTACGTGATCTTCGACGTGCTCACGGGCCGGCTCGGGCCGGTGCCGGTTCAGTTCTTCTGGGCCATCGCGCTGGCGGTGCTGATGTGGTTCGTCCTGAACCGGCACCGCTTCGGGGAGCACCTGCTCTTCATCGGCGACAATGCCAACGTGGCCCGCGTGGTGGGCGTCAAGGTCGACTGGGAAAAGATCAAGCTGTTCACGTTGATGGGCGTGCTCGGTGCCTTGTCCGGCGTCATGCTGACGCTCGAGAACAAGAATTTCTTCACCACCCAGGGCACCGGCTTCCTGCTGGTCGCGCTGGCTGCCGTCTTTATCGGCGGCACCTCTATCAGCGGCGGCAAGGGCAGCATCGTCGGCACGGTCTTCGGCTCGTTCATCGTCGGAACGGTCGAGGCGGGGGTCGTCGGCAGCGGCATCAGCGGCTTCTGGACACGCCTCGTCGTCGGCCTCGTATTCATCGCGGCCGTCACCTTCCACCTGAGCGTGGAGAAGCCGAAGGGACTGGCCGGCATCAGACGGATCGCCGGAATGGGCGGCCCGGGGCCCGAGGAAGGTTCCGAAGGGCCGCGAAGGACGAGGCCGCCCTGAGCGGCCTCAAGGGCGCGATGCGCCAGCACCACCCCGCGCCAAGGGCATTGAGCCCCGGGTGCGGTCCTATCGTTCAACTTGCAACCAGGGAGAGGACAATGTCCGGAACACGCAAGTATCTCAGTGCCGTTGCCGTCGCAGCGGGCTTGGTAATTGCAGCGGGTGCGGCGGCCCCGAGCCAGGCCCAATCCATCGGCGAAGGCCTGGTGATGTATTTCCAGATGGGCGGCAATCCCGGCGGCGGCGCCACGCTGGCGCGGACCAACGGCGCCCGCGCCGCGGCGGAAGCCTTCGGCGTCGACCTGCGCGAGCAGTATTCCGCCTGGCAGCCCGACAAGATGATCGACCAGTTCAAGGAAGCCATGGCCGGCAATCCGGACTGCATCGAGATCATGGGGCACCCCGGCAACGATGCCTTCTGGGATCTCGCCGCCGAGGCCCGTGAGCGCGGCATCGTGCTGACCAGCGGCAACTCCCAGCTCAGCGACCTCTTCAACGAGTATCGCCAGTCCGGGTTCGGCTTCGTCGGCATGGACAACTACCGCTCCGGCAGGCTTGTCGCAGGCGCGACGATCAAGAACGCCGGCCTCAAGGAAGGCGACCGCGTCATGGTCTACGGCCTGCTCTCGCAGGACGAGCGCGGCAAGCTCGAGCGGGGCGCACTCGACGTCTACGAAGAAAACAACATGACCATCGACTACATCGAGATCAGCCCCGAGGTGAACGCCGACCCGTCGCTGGCCGTGCCGATCCTCGTCGCCTATATCGAGCGCACCCCCGATGTGAAGTCGATCATCACCTCGCACGGCACGGTGACCGGATTCCTGGGCAAGGCGATGCAGGAAGCCGGCAAGGAGCCCGGCGAGATCTTCGGTGCGGGTTACGACATCGTGCCCGCCGCCGTCGAAGCGGTGCAGGAGGGCTACGTCCACGTGCTCTTCGACCAGAACCTCTTCCTGCAGGGCTTCCTGCCGGTGGTTCAGTGCGTGCTGTCCTCGACCTACGCCATTCCGGGCCTCGACGTCGATACCGGGATCGGCCTGGTGACGCCCGACAACATCGAACAGCTCATTCCGGAAATCGAGGCGGGCATCCGCTGAGCTGCGTTCGCAACGTGTAAATCGAAGCCGATAGTTGGGGCGTGTCCGGCGACGCCGGGCACGCCCCAACAAATTTGACGATCGCCGACACGCGGCGACTAGCCCGACCAAGGCCTGCCCGGCCTTTCTGTGCCAAGATGGCCCGGCAGGCTCGACAGTGCGAGCCCTGCCGTTTCCTCACTACCCTTACAACGCCCGCGCGATGGCTGTACCGATGCGTTCCGCCGCCGCTTCGGTCTCGCGGTCGCTGACGTGGGCGTAGCGCAGCGTCATGCTCGGCTGCTTGTGGCCGAGCAGGCGGGAGACGACCGGGAGCGGGACGCCCTGCAACACGGCGTGGCTCGCGAAGCCGTGGCGCAGGTCGTGCAGGCGCACGTCCTCGATCCCGGCCTCCCTCCGCACCGAGTACCAGAGCCGCAGGTTGGACGACAGCGGCCGCCCGGGGTCGAGCGGCGAGGGGAAGGCGTACTCGCTCGCCGATCGCGGCTGACGCTCCAGGATGGCGCGGGCCGGCGTATTGAGGAACACCCGCCGTGGTCCCGTCTTGGCGTCGACCAGAGTGAGCGTGTCACCGTCCACGTCCTGCCAGCGCAGGGTCAGGATTTCGCCCCTTCGGCAACCGGTCAGCAACAGAAGGCGGATGACGTCTGATTGCTGTACGCGGGACGGCCGGGCGCGGCCGTAACGGTCCAGCACGCGGTGAAGACGACAGATCTCCTCGCGTGACAGAAAGCGGGTGAGCTTCGGGCGGGGGTTCCGCTTCACGCTCCGAGCTGGATTCGTTTCGAGATGCCCGCACTCGACCGCGTGGTTCAGCATTCGGCGAAGCCGACTCAACGCATGATTGGCCCCGCCCGGCGCTGTCCGGCTGTACTCGTCGAACCAGCGGGTCACGTCGGCACGGGTGATCTGATCCAGCGGCAGCGAAGATAGTCGTGCAGCGCGTCTGTGAGCGTGGTGGGTCGGGCAGACATGGGCACTCCTGCAGCCACTGGGCGCTAGCGCGCCGCGCGCCAGACGATGCCCAGCGCCTCGATCACGTCCAGCGTGCGCGCGACGTAATGATCGCGCACCACGAAGCGGCTGTCGCCCTGGCCGGTCAACTCGCGCTCCAGGCAGTCGATCAGGCGCCTGAGCCGGCGATGGTGCAGGCCGAGCTGGCGCTGGATGGGGTCGGTGACGACGCCGGAGAAGGCGCCGACCACCGCGCCCGCCGCGAGCAGGCCGCCGGTGAGCCCGATGGTGAGCGCGGCCGGCGCCGCCGCCGGGAAGACGCCGTACCAGAGCGCGCCGGCGCCGCTGCCGAGCGGGAAGCCCGCGATCGCCGCGTTCTGCACCAGCACCTGCGCCGTGGCGGGCCCAAGCGACATCATGCCGGGCGTGAACTTCTTGAAGACGAAGGCGCCGACGCCGGCGCTCACCGCCGCCGTGGTGAGATCGGCGGCCGCGACGCGCGTCCCCTCGTAGGCGCCGGCTGCGCCTGTGAGCCAGTTGCGCAACGCCTCCTGTTCCGCCGGCGAGCGAAAGCCGTCTCCGCCGTCCGCTCCGATGCGGGGGTCGCAGAGGATTTCGTCAGCCAAGGCATCGCGCTCCGAGACCCGCTCGCCCTGCTTGAACGGCAGTTCCAGCAGTTCGGTGTAGATGCGCCATTCGAGCTCCCGCGCGACGTCGGTCTGCAGGAAGTAGCGCCGGCTGTCGAGCCAGTCGGCGGCGGGCGCGAAGCCTGCGCGCCGCGCGAGCCCTGCGCTCACCCGCGCCGCAAGGTGGGGCGCGGCAAGAGCCAGATTGGCCGGCGAGCGCAGCAGGTCCAGGCCGAGCGCCCGGCGGTGCAGCCGGAGCGCGCCAAGGAGGGAGAAGTTGCGGTCGACGAAGTCGTCGATCCTGGCCCGCCGCGCGGCGCAATAGCGCGCGGCAGCCTCTTCGACGATCAGGCGGGCCGCCGCATCGCGTCCCTCGCCCGGCGGCGCTGGGTCAGGCGCAGCGGGAACCCCGGTCATTGGTTCGAGGTGGTGCCTCAATCCCCCTCGTCAAGGCAGGGCGCGCGGCGCAGGTGCCAGTCCGTCGCCTGCTGATAGGCGTGGCCCACCCTGAAGAGCAGCGGCTCCGCGCTCCAGGCGGCCTCGAGCATCATGCCGATGGGCATGCCGTCCGAAGAGAAGCCGCAGGGGACCGAGAGACCCGGTATCGACGCCAGCGCACCGCCATAGGTGAAGCGCGTCGCATCCTGCGTGGCGCGGTGGAGGCTGCGGTCGTCCGCGATCGGCGGCGCGGGCCGGGGCGTGGTCGGCGCGAGCAGAACGTCCACGGTCTCGAACACCTTCGCCAGCGCGAGGCGCCAGGCTTCGCGCCCGCGCATGGCTTCGGCATAGTCCACCGCGCTGAATTCGCGGCCCATCATCATGCGCTCGTAAACCGGCTGGGACAGCGCGCCGGGGCCCGCGTCGAGGCGTTCCCTGTGATAGGCGCAGGCATCGGCGTAGGCCATGATCGTGGTCCAGCGCTGGGCGGTCTCGGCGCCGGGGAGGGTGACATCGACGAGGCGAGCGCCGAGGGATTGCAGGGTGCCGGCAGCGGCCCGAACCGCGGCCTCGACCTGCGCGTCCAATCCCTCGAAGAAGAAGTTGCGCGCGAGGCCGATGCGCACGCCCTCGATCCCGTCATCCAGCCGGGGCAGGAAGTTGTCGAGCGGCAGGTCGCGCGAGACCGGGTCGAGCGGGTCGTAGGCGGCGAGCACTGCGAAGAGGCGCGCGACGTCCGCCACGGTGCGCGCCATGGGGCCCACCGTGTCGTGGGTGACGCTGACGGGCGTGATGCCACGGATCGAGATGCGCCCGTGGGTGGGGCGCAGGCCGGCGATGCCGGTCATCGAGGCCGGAATCCGGACCGAGCCGCCGGTGTCCGTGCCGAGTGCGGCATCGGCCATCTCCGCCGCCACCACGGCGCCGGAGCCGCCGCTGGAGCCTCCCGGAATATGCTCCGGGTTCCACGGGTTGCGGCACTGGCCGACCACCGGGTTGGTCGAGACCACGCCCCAGGCCAGCTCCTGCATGTTGGCCTTGCCGATCAGCACCGCGCCCTGCGCCTTCAGCCGGCCCACCACGGGGGCGTCGCTGTTGGGGATGTGGTCGGCGAGGTAGGCGGCGCCGCTGGTGGTGCGCACGCCGGCCGTCTCGATGTTGTCCTTGAGGGCTACGGGCATGCCGTGCAGGAGGCCGAGCCAGCGCCCCTCGGCGGCGGCGGCATCGCAGGCGTCGGCCTCTTCCCGCGCCCGCTCCGCCGTGGTCGTGATCATGGCGTTGAACGTGGGATCGAACTTCTCGATCCGCGCGAGGCAGCGCTCCACTGCCGCCCGCGCGTTCCCTCTCGAACTACCGCTCGTCATAGACCGCGATGCTGCTGATGGCGTAGTCGCCGCCGCCGTTGACGAGGGAGACGCCGTCGAAGGGATCCTCCAGCGCGCTGCTCTTCACCTGGATGAGCTCGGCGCCATCAACCGTCGCGGTCATCGTCCCGTCGCCCTCGCGCACGAGAGTGAGCGTGTGGCGTTGACCATCTTCGAGAGCGAGAGCGTCGTCATGCTCGCCGATCACCTCCGCGCCCCGCCGGCCGAAGCGCGAGAGCGCGAGGCCGGGATCGTCGCCCGCCATGTAGGAGAGGCGATAGCCGGAAGCTCCGCCTCTGCCCTGAAACAGGTCGATCTCGAACTGGGCGTCCCTGTGCGCGATCCCCGACATCAGCTCGACCTCGAGGGCGAAGGCGTTGGGAATGTCCGCTTCCAGGACAATCACCGCAGGCTCTGGCCCGGCCGGCCCGGTGTCCTCCTTCGCCTCCTCCTCGTCATCGCCGCCCAAGAGGTCGCCAATAGTCTTCTCGCCGCTCAGCAGGTCGGTGACCGTGTCCTTGCCCTTGTCGAGCAGCTCGCCGCCCTTGTCTAGCAACTCGTCCTTCGTCTCCATGATGGTGTCGAGGGAGATTCGCATCGTCTCCGTGTCGGCGCCGCTCAGCGGGATCGTCGTGCGCAAACCGAGCCTGCCCTCGACCGAGAATTCGCCGCTCAGCACCTCCCAGCTGGGATCGTCCGTGTAGTCGCCATCCGAGAAATCATCGCGGATCAGGGCTTCGCGCGGCGCGGCCTCGGCGACGTGGGCCGCGATCATGTCGCGCAGGTCCTGGAGGAAGCGCGGATCCGCCGCACGCGCCTTCTCGGCATCGTCGATCAGAGCCTCGAGCTTCCGCGCCAGCGCGTCGAGCGCTTCCGCGCCCTCGGTCTCGGCGCCGTCCGCGCGCCATTCGGAATAGCGCGTTTCCTCCTCGGCGGCGGCCGGCACGGCGAGCGCACCGGCGAGAAGGACGGGAACGAGGAGCTTCTGCAGCATGGCGCGCCTCCGGTCTCGTTGCGTTGCCGTGGTCGCCTGTGATCTAGGCGGAATTGCCGATGTTGTCGAGCGGCCGCGATTCCGTCCGCCTCAAAATGCCCAAATTCGTCTGTCAACGTGCTTTATGCGGTGCGGTGGATCGCGCTATAGTCCAAGTGACAGTACGGGAGGCAACGAATGAGAATACTCAAGGGAACCAAGGTCTCTTCGACCGGGCTTCGCCTCGCAGCGGTTGCAGGTATCGCGGCGATGCTCGGAGCGTGCGCCGGTGTCGAGCTTGAAGGCGTGCAAGGCCTCGATCCTCAGGGATCGGAATTCAACCAGCAGCTCTATGCGGGTTACATCGAGCTCTCCTCGGGCGAGCTTGGAGAGCACGACTATCGGGATTCCGACTACTTCGCGGCGAAGGCAGCCATCGCGGCCAGGGGAGACGACGTGAGGCCGACCGCTCTGGAGGAGCGCCGGATCCCAGCCGACGCGGTGGAGGAACTTGCGAAAGCGAGAAACAGGCTCATGGCCATGCTGGTCGGGAGCGGCAAGGGCAAGGCGCCCATCTCCGCAGCCCACGCGCAGCTGAGCTTCGACTGCTGGATGCAGGAGCAGGAGGAAGGCCACCAGCCCGGCGACATCTCCGAATGCCGCAACGCGTTCTACGGCTCGGTGGTTGCCGCCGAGGTGGCGATGCGGCCTCCGCCGCCGGAGCCAGAGCCCGAGCCGGAGCCCGAGCCCAGCTACGTCACCTACTACGTGGTGTTCTTCGAGTTCGACAGCTCGGATCTCTCGGGCGCCGCGATGCAGACGCTGGACGAAGCAGCGGTGACCGCGACGGAGATGAGGCCCTACAAGATCCTCATCCGCGGCCACACCGACCGGGCCGGTCCGGACGCGTACAACCTCAAGCTTTCGGAGCAGCGTGCGCTGTCGGTGGCGAGCTACCTCATCGAGAACGGGGCTGGCCGCTTCGTGATCCACGCAGAGGGCCTCGGCGAAGCCGAGCCGATCGCCAAGACCAGCGACAATGTGGCCGACGGCCGCAATCGCCGGGCAGAGATCTCGTTGATCGAAGCCGAGTAGGGAGTCGCTGACTCTCTATTCTTCGTAGTGGTAAGTGCGGGCGACCATTCGCTCCGAGTGGTCGCCCGCTTTTATTGACTCGTAGCGCCAGGGGTTGCCCGGGCCGGCGCAGCCGGGGATCGCCTCGACCTCCACGTCGTAATCGACGCCGAAGAACTGCACGAGCGAGTAGCGCTTGTGGCCTGAGGTGTTGATGACCCTGTGCATGGTCGAGACGAACAGATCGTTCGTCCACTGCTGCATGAGATCGCCGAGGTTGACGGCGAAGCTGCCGTCCACCGGCGGCAGGATCAGCCACTCGCCGTCACGGCTCAGCATCTGCAGCCCCTCGCGGTCCTGCCAGACGGTGGTGAAGCACTCGTAATCGGTATGCGCGCCGAGCCCGATGTGGGCGATGTCGAGCGGCTCCGGCTGTGGCTCGTAGTAGCAGACGCGGAGCCGGGCCAGCGGCTTGGTGTACTTGGAGGTGAAGTACCCCTCCTCCAGATCGAGGGCGTATTCGAAGGCGCGGAAGATCTGGCGGCCCAGTTCGAGCTGGCAGTCGAAATAGGTGCCGAGCGCCCAGCGAAAGTCGGCGGGCTCCGCGGGCCAGTTGTTGGGGCCGTAGAAGCGGATGCCGCGCACGTGGTCGGGATCATCCGCCGGCAGGTCGTGCGCCATCTCGATGGCCTCCGAGATGTCGCTGGAGCCTTCGAGGCTGTGGTCGGCCGTGATCCCGCCCGATGGCACGTAACCCCGGTGATTGGGCCAGTCGAGATAGTGGTTGCGCATCTTCCGGGCGACCGGCAGGGCGAAGAACCGCTGCATGGCGGCCTGCGCGCGCGCGATCACCGCCTGGGGAAACTGATGGTTCACGATGTAGAAGAAGCCGGGGCCTTCGCAGGCCGCGCGGATCGCCCGCGCCATGGTCTTGCGCTCGGCCGGGCTCGGCGAATAGAGCGCGCCGAAATCGACGATCGGCACCTCGGCGGCAGTCACGCGGCGCACCGCCGGCGCGTGCATGCCTTCTCTCACTTGAAACGGTGTTTCCGTCGCCATCGCGGCTCCCCCGTCGTCGCTCGTCTCTGGCATGATTCCGCGAAGCGGATCATCATGACGGCGAGCCCATAGCGCAACTCGCCTGTTCGATCCCCATTTGGCGGCCGGCCGGGCCGCCGTCCCAGACCGACACGCAGCACCGCAGGGAGACCAGAATGGAGACTTCTCTTCAGGGCCGCCGCGCCCTGGTTACCGGGGCGGGAAGCGGCATCGGCGCCGCCATCGCCGAGGCCCTTGCGCGGGAGGGCGCGCATGTCGCCGTTCATGCCCGGAGCGACGAGCGCGCCAAGCCGACCGTGGACGCGATCGAGGCGGCGGGAGGCCGTGCCTTCGTCGCCGCCGCAGACCTCCGAGACCGCGCCGCTATTGCTGCGATGTGCGCCGCCGCCATCGAGCGGCTCGGCGGCCTCGACATCCTGGTTAACAACGCCGGGACCTTCATCCGCAAGCCGGTGGCCGAGATGGACCTCGCCAGCTGGGACAGCATGATGGAGACTAACCTCACCGCCGCCTTTCTCGCGACCCAGGCGTCGCTGCCGGCGATCCGCGATGCCGGCACGGGCGCCTCGATCATCTTCGTCTCCTCGATCGCAGCCGGCGCCTACTCCGCCGGATGGGGCGCTTATGCGATGACCAAGAACGGGCTGAACGCCTTAATGCACTGTCTCGCGGACGAAGTCGGCGGCTCGGGCGTCCGCGTCAACGCCATCTGCCCCGGCTGGGTCGAGACCAAGATGGCGCAGGACGCTCATCGCGGTCTCGCCGCCGATCTCGGCCTCGACTACGAGACCCACTACGCGCAGAACATGCGCGCCAACATGCTGGGCGCGCTGGTCACCACCGATTCAGTCGCGGACATGGCGGTGTTCCTCGCGAGCGAGCGCGGCCGCCACATCACGGCGCAGGAGCTTACCGTTTGCGGCGGCTGCCTGCCCGGCAGCAGCGCCGACCCGGCGGATGCCGAGGAGGCCGCATAGAGCGCATCCGGCCCCCTCACGCGGGCGCTGGGCGCGCGGTCAGCCCGCGAACGGGTAGCGCCCCGAGAGCATGAAGGGAGCGTCGCGCTCCGCCTGCTGGAACAGCGCGATGCCGCTTACCTCGAGCGGCTGGGCACAATGGGGCGCCGCGAGCGGCGCGAGCGCCGTCTGCAACGCGTGCAGCTCGGGCGCATCGAGCTCGCACGAGAGCGTCATGTGAAAGCGGAACTCGTCCAGCACGTAGGGGTAGCCCCACGTGCGGAACAGAACCTCCTGGCGCGGCGTGAGCCCTTCGTCCTCGCGCCGTGCAAGCTCGGCGGCACTCAGCGGCGCGTGGAAGCGCTCGAAGGTGCGGATCGTATCGTCTTCAAGCGCTTGCATGGCGTCGCTCTCGGTCGAGAGCATCAGGGCGAGAAACCCCTTCATGCGCGAGAGACGCAACGGTGGTGCCAGGAACGGCGCGCGCCCGGCGGCGAATTCGGCGAGCGCGTCATCAAGCATGCCGGGGGTGCAGCCCTCGGCGAGCCGCATGGGCGGCGCCAGCGTCGCGTGAAAGCCATAGCCGCGCGGCGTCTCGGTGATCTGCTCCAGTCGTTCGTCGCTGAAGCCCTCGACCACGGGCCGCGCCATGCACGCGCCGGTCTCGACATCGCGCCCGAGCCAGGCGCCGCCGAATCGTGCGAGCGGCGACCCGGTGTCGGGTGCGACGTAGATGCCGTAGCGGGCGGTCACCGCCACAAGCGGGGCTCTCTCGCGCTCATCGTTTCGCGGCGCTTGGAACGCGGCTACTTGTCGATGTCGCCCATGCACATGTACTTGACCTCGAGGAACTCATCGAGGCCGTAGTGCGAGCCCTCGCGCCCGATGCCGGATTCCTTCATGCCGCCGAAGGGCGCCACCTCGGTCGAGATGATCCCGGTGTTGATGCCGACGATGCCGTATTCCAGCTGCTCGGCCACCCGCCAGATGCGGCCGATGTCGCGGCTGTAGAAATAGGCCGCGAGGCCGAACTCGGTATCGTTGGCGAGCTGCACCGCCTCTTCGTCGGTCTCGAAGCGGAAGATCGGCGCGAGCGGGCCGAAGGTCTCCTCGCGGGCGACCTTCATCTGGGTGTTCACGTTGGCGATCACGGTGGGCTCGAAGAAGTTGCCGCCGAGCGGATGGCGCTTGCCGCCCTGGATCACCTCGGCCCCCTTGTCGACCGCGTCCTGGATGTGCTCCTCGACCTTGGCGACGGCGGCGGCGTCGATCAGCGGCCCCTGCTGGGTCTCGCCTTCGAGCCCGGGGCCGACGACCAGCTTCGACGACGCCTCGGCGAGGCGCTCGGCAAACGTGTCGTAGACGCCGCCCTGCACCAGGAAGCGGTTGGCGCAGACGCAGGTCTGGCCCGTGTTGCGGTACTTGGAAGCGATGGCGCCGATCACGGCGGAGTCCATGTCGGCATCGTCGAAGACGATGAAGGGCGCGTTGCCGCCGAGCTCCATCGAGACCTTCTTCACCGTGTGCGCGCACTGCTCGAGCAGGATTTTCCCCACCTCGGTCGAGCCGGTGAAGGAGAGCTTGCGCACGATGGGGTTGGCGGTCATCTCGCTGCCCGTCTCGCCGGACGGGCCGGTGATCACGTTGAAGACGCCGGGCGGGATGCCGGCGCGCTCGCCGAGCTCGCAGAGCGCCAGTGCGGAGAACGGCGTCGCCGTGGCCGGCCGCGCGATCACGGTGCAGCCTGCGGCGAGCGCGGGTCCCGCCTTGCGCGTGATCATGGCGTTCGGGAAGTTCCACGGCGTGATCATGCCGACGACGCCCACCGGCTCCTTGGTCACCAGGATGCGCCGGTCGTTGAGGTGCTGCGGGATCACGTCGCCGTAGGCGCGCTTGCCCTCCTCGGCAAACCACTCGATGAAGGAGCCGCCGTAGCCGATCTCGCCCCGCGATTCCGCCATGGGCTTGCCCTGCTCGGCGGTCATGATGATGGCGAGATCCTCCTGGTTCGCCATCATCAGGTCGTACCACTTGCGCAGGATCTGGGCGCGCTCCTTGGCGGTCTTGGCCCGCCATGCGGGGAAGGCCCGGTTCGCCGCCTCGATGGCGGCCCGGGTCTCAGCGGCGGAGAACGCCGGCACGGTGCCGATCACGTTGCCGTCGGCCGGGTTCACCACGTCAGTGGTCCGCCCCGACTTGGCATCCAGCCACTTGCCGTCCACGTAGCATTGCTGGCGGAACAGCGACTGGTCCTGGAGGAAGACGCCCTTCACGATCTCGGCGGCGGCAGTGCTCATGGTGCGGTGTCCCTTCGGTCGGCGGATTGGCGGTGCTGAGGAAGGCCGGCAGTATCGCCGATGCGGCGCCGGGCCGGCAAGGCGCGCCCGACTTTGCGCTTGGGTGCGTACGCCGTGTTACGCTGCGTCATGCGCGACCGGGGAGGGGCGCGAGGCGTGCGCCTCGCCCGTCGGGAATTCTGTGCGGCCGGAGCGGCAGCCTTGCTCGGCCTTGCGGCCGCTCCCGGTGCGGCCGGCGCCCGGAGCTTCCTGGACGACGCCGAGCGCCGGGTGCCGATCCGCAACCTGTGGACCGGCGAGAAGCGCGATCTCGTCTACTGGCGCGACGGCGCCTACGAGCGGCACGCGCTCGAAGCGTACAGCTACCTGTTCCGCGACAGGCGCAACGGCGAGGTCGAGCCGATCTTCTACGGCGTGCTCGATCAGCTCTTCTTCCTGTGGAAGGCGCTGGAGAGGCCGGCGCGGTTCGATCTCGTCTCGGGCTACCGCTCGGCGGGGACCAACGCGTGGCTCCGCGCCAGTAGCAGAGGCGTCGCCCGCAACTCGCTGCACACGATCGGCATGGCGGCGGACATCAGGGTGCCCGGCATCGCCTCCGAGGCGGTCTGGCGCCGGGCGGTCGATCTGCGGCGGGGCGGCGTCGGTCTCTACCGGGCGTCCGACTTCGTCCACATCGACGTGGGGCCCGTGCGCAGCTGGGGGTATGGGGAACGAGCGCCCTCCCGCCGGACGGCTTCCGGCGACGTGGCGCTGCCGCCCGAGCGTCCCGGCCGTTCGCGCGCCGCCGCCTCAGGCGAGGTTCTGCTTCCGCCGGAGCGTCCCGATCATCTCCGCCGTCATGGCGGCTAGGTCGTAGCGGGGCTGCCAGCCCCACTCCTCGCGGGCGGCGCTGTCGTCCATCCAGTCCGGCCATGAATCGGCGATGGCCTGCTTGAGCGGGTCGACCTCGTAGTCGATCTCGAAGCCCGGCACATGCCTGCGGATCTCGGCGGCAAGCTCCTCCGGGGTGAAGCTCATGGCGCTCACGTTGAAGGCGTTGCGGTGCTTGAGGCGCGCGGGGTCGGCGTCCATCAGGTCGAGGATCGCGGCGACCGCATCCGGCATGTACATCATGTCTAGGCGGGAATCCGGGCGCAGGAAGCAGGTGTAGCGCCCTTCCTTCAACGCCTCGTAGAAGATGTGGACCGCGTAGTCCGTGGTGCCGCCCCCCGGCAGCGCCACGTGAGAGATCAGGCCGGGCAGCCTGAGGCCGCGCGTGTCCAGCCCGAAGCGCGTGTGGTAGTAGTCGCCCAGCAGCTCGCCCGCCACCTTGGAGACGCCGTAGATGGTGTTCGGCCGCTGGACCGTGTCCTGCGGCGTATTCTGCAGCGGCGTACCCGGCCCGAAGGCGCCGATGGAGCTCGGGAAGAACACGGCGCAATCGTGCCGCCGCGCCACCTCCAGCGCGTTGGCGTAACCGCCGAGGTTGAGTGCCCAGGCTTCCTCCGGCTTCTCCTCGCCGAGCACGGAGAGGAACGCCGGCATGTGGTAGATGGTGCCGATCTCGTGCTTCTCGACGACGGCGGCGATGTCGCCCGGCTTGGTGCAGTCGACGATCTCGAACGGCCCGCCGTCCAGGACCGTCCCCACGTCTCGCCGCCGCCAGCCCGAGGCGATGACGTTGTCGGCGCCGTGGCGCAGCCTGAGTTCGGGTACAAGCTCGGCGCCGATCTGCCCCAGCGCGCCGGTGACGAGAATCTTTCGCATGGGGGAGAAGCTAGCCCGGATTTCCCGCTACTGTCACGGGCGGCATCAGGAGCCCCGCAGGCGGAAGAGGAGGAGCAGCGTGCGCTGGAAGAAGTTGAAGTTGTCGTCCGAGAGGATGTAGAGGAGCGTCGCGCCGTCCTCGCCCTGCACCGCCGCCAAGCCCTCGAAGTTGTCCACGGTGAGCGGGTGCCGGAAGCGCGCCAGTAGTGTGCCCTGAAGGGTGGTTTCAGCTTGGATCCCTGCGGCGGGTACGCGCTCCAGACGCACCTTGGCGCCGCCGAGCACGCTGTAGTGGCGGGTAAGCACGAGAACGTCGCCGTTCGGCAGCGTCGCGGCGTCGGTTGGCAGGAAGTTCGACGCGGTACGGTAGCCCAGCGTTTCGACCGCCCCGTCGCCCGCGAGCCAGCCGGCGCGGGCGCCGTCCTCCCGCTTCAGGCCCTGCGCCAGCATCAGGATGCGCCCGTCGGGAAGCGGTGCAAGCGCCTCCACCCCGCCGTTGGCGGGCGCACGCGCGATGGCCTCGGGCGCCGGGAAAGGTAAGGGCCGGCCCTGCAAGCCGCCGGTCTCCGCCGGGTAACGCCAGACCCGGTGCTCGCGCTCGAAGCTCACCAGCCAGTCGTCATTGGGCAGCCGTTCCAGTGACTCGGCATCGCGCCATTCGCCCCTTACCGGCCGACCTTGCGCGTCCCTCAGCGGCCCCAACTCGCCGTCGGCCAGGCCCACGAGGCGGCCGGCGTCGTTTCGCACGATGCGGGCGGTGAACCAGTGGCCGCGGTCGGTGACGGCGGCAAGCTGCCCGTCCGCGCTGACGCTCAGGCCCGAGAGCCCGCCGAACGCCGCCGCGTCGCTCCGCAGGTCCAGTCCGCCCAGGAACTCCAGGTCGCCGACGCGCTGGCGGGCGCGGTCTTCGGGATCGAGAGCGACCGGCCGCGCGGAAAGCTGAATCGAGGCGGCGGAAGCGCCACCGGACGCGAGCGTCGCCGCGCCCAACATCAGGGCGGCGACGGCCATGCGCACCAGCAATCGCCCGCTCATCACGCCACAACCTCCAGGCGCGCGAGACGCACATCGGCCCGCCACACGCCGGCGACGACCGCGAGGCCGAGCAAGAACCAGACCAGCATCGTCCACCATGCGGCTTCCCAGCCGCCCAGCGCCTCGGTCACGGCGGCGAGCAGCGGCGGGCCGAGCACCGCGCCGAGCGCGGCTCCCTGCGCCACGAAGCCGCCTGCCATGGCGACCTGCCCGGGGCTCGGCGCGTGCGCCACGCCGCCTTCGAAGCAGACGGCAGGCAGCGGCCCGCTGGCGAGCGCGAAGCAGAGGGCCAGGGACAACTTTGCATCGGTAGGCGTGAACGGCGCGAAGAGCGCCGCTGCGCTCACCCCCATGCCTGCGAAGGTGATTGCCAGCAGCGGCCAGCGGGCTATGCCCCGCTGCAGGAGCCGGGCGCAGGCAATCGAGACTGCGGCGGTGACGAGGACGAAGAGCGCGGTGAAGAGCGCGGCGGCGGCGAGAGAGCGCGCCTGCGTCTCGATCAGGAACGTCGGCAGCCATGCCATCAGCGCCTGCCACTCGACGGCGAAGATCGCGAAGCTCAGGCCGAACAGCCAGGGCCCCGGCCGCGCCAATGTCGCGCGCACGCCCGTGCGGTCGAACCCCCCGCCAGCCGCCGCCGGCGCACGCCAGCGCTTAGGCGCCGCGCCCCAGAGGAAGACGAGCACGAACAGCAGAACGATCCCCCCATTGAGGAACCAGAGGCCGCGCCAGCCGATCGTCTCCAGCGACGCCGTCGCAATCGCGAGCGAAAGCGCGATGCCGATCGGCATGTAGGTGCCCCAGACGCCGAGCAGGAAGCGGCGCACGCCCGCATCCGCCGCGCTGACGAGCATCTTGGGCCCGACGACCGTGAGGGTGACGAAGCCGAAGCCCTCGACGATGCGGGCTGCGAGGAGCGGCCCCCCATTCTCTGCAAATCCGCCCGCAACGCTCGCGAACGCCATCGCAGCCCCGCCCACGACGACCATTCGCCGGATGCCGAGCCGGTCCACGAGCAGCCCTCCGGCGACGCCGAGGACGGCGCCGATGGCGTAGTACGACGATGCGATCAGCCCGGCGATGACGCGGGAAAGCTCGAGCTCGGCCTGCAGCATGGGCAGCGCCGGCGGCACCTTGCCGACCTGCATGCCGACCATGAAGCCGGCCGCGAACGCGATGGCGACGATGTCCCAGCGGGTGCGCACGAGCGCCACCGTCAGCGCCGCCGCCGCGGCCTCCCGCGCCGCCCGCCGTCGCGCTCCCGCACCGCCCAGGCTTCCCCGTCCACGGCAACGAGCGAGAAGGTCAGGCCGCCCGACATGGGCTCTGCTTCCTCGAGCATCACGATCACGGGGTCGCCCAGGCAGAGCGTGCGGCCGCCCGCATCGAGCGTCTGGCGCCTCGCATCGAAGCGCGGCCTGCCTGCGCCGAGCGTTCGCGCAGGGACGAGCCCCTCCGCCCCGGTCTCGTCGAGCGAGACGAAGACGCCGAAGCGGGTCACGCCGGCGATGCGGCCCTGGAACTCGGCGCCCGTGTGCTGGGCGAGATAGGCGGCGCAGTAGCGATCCAGCGCATCGCGCTCGGCGGCCTGCGCGCGCCGCTCGGTGGACGAGATGTGCGTGCCCACGAGATCGAGCGCATCGGCACCGCTGCGCCCCGAGCCGCCCGGCCCGAGGCCGTGAGCGTCGATCAGGGCGCGGTGCACCAGCAGGTCGGCGTAGCGGCGGATCGGCGAGGTGAAGTGGGCGTAGCGCGCGAGGCCGAGGCCGAAATGCCCGATGTTGCGCGGGCTGTACTCGGCTTGTGCCTGGGCGCGCAGGATCATCAGGCTGGCGACCCCGATATCTCTGGGATCTTCGAGCAGGGCGAGGAACCGGTTGAAGGTGTCGGGGCGAACCGCGCCGCCCCGCGGCAGCGCCACCCCGCGGCCGCGCATGAATTCGCGGAGCGTCTCGAGCTTCGCCGTGTCGGGCCGGTCGTGGACCCGGTACATGCAGGGTGCGTGCTTCGCTTCGAGCGCGCTGGCGGCGGCGACGTTGGCCGCGATCATCAGCTCCTCGATCAGGCGGTGGCTGTCGTAGCGGCGCGCGAAACCGATATTCGCCACCGTGCCGTCGCCGGCGAGGGTGATCTCGCGCTCCGGCAGCTCCAGGTCGAGCGCGCCGCGCCGCTCCCGCGCCGCCCTGAGCGCACCGTAGACGCCGTAAAGCGCGGGGATCGTGTCGCGGACACGCGACGGCAGGCCGTCGCCACCGCCGTCGGCCGCTTCCTGCACGCCCTCGTACGTGAGCCGAGCGGCCGAGCGCATGAGCGCGCGCTCGAAGCGCCAGTCGCGCAGCGAGCCGTCCGCGTCGATCCTGAGGTGCGCGGCGATGCAGGCACGGTCCTCGCCGGGCTTCAGCGAGCAGAGGCCGGCGGACAGCGCCTCCGGCAGCATCGGCACCACGCGGTCGGGAAAATAGGCGGAGTTGCCGCGCTCCCGCGCCGCCTTGTCGAGGGCGCTGCCTGGCCGCACGGAGTGCGCCACGTCGGCGATGGCGACGACGGCGCGCCAGCCGCCTGCATTGTCCGGTTCGGAATCGGCCTCGGCCCAGACCGCATCGTCGAAGTCGCGGGCGTCGGCGCCGTCGATGGTCACGAGCGCAAGCGCGCGCAGGTCGGCCCGTCCGTCGAGACCCGGCGCCACCGATTGCTCCGCCTCCGCCAGCGCCGCGTCGGGGAAGCGGACCGGCAGGCCGTGGCCGTGGATCACCGCCAGGCTGATCGCACCGGGCGAGTCCGTGTCGCCCAGCCGCTCAACCACTTTGGCTTGCGCCAGGCCGAGGTGCCGGCCCTCGAGGGTCTCGGCCACCACCAGCTCGCCGGAACGCGCGCCGGCGGTTTCCTCCGCGCTTACCGCGAAATCTCGCCGCGCGCGCCGGTCGGCCGGCTCGATCGTCCCGCCGCCCCGCCCGTCCGCGCGGAAGACCCCGACCACCCGGCGGGGACGGTCGTCGAGCACGCGCATGGGGCGCGCCAGATAGCCGCCGTCGGGCGCGGGCCTGAGCCGCGCCAGCACGCGATCGCCTTCCCCCGGCTCGCGCACGCCGCGGGGCGCAGGGTCGAGCGTGATCGGCGGCGGCGGATCGGGTTTCTCCCACCGCGTGGGCCGGGCCGTGAGCGCGCCGTCCTCATCGAGGCCGTCGACCTCCAGCACCGTGACGGACGGCAGGGTGCCAGAGGGACGGCGCCGCTTGCGCCGGCCTTCGAGCGCGCCTTCCTCCTCCAGCGTGCGCAGGAGCTCCGTCAGCGCGGCGCGGTCGTTGCCGCGGATACCGAAGGCGCGCGCGATCTCGCGCCGGCCGACCCTGCCCGGGCTCTCCCGGACAAAGCGCAGCACCTCGTCCTTGGTGGGAAAGGGAGCCGGCTTGCCCGCCAAGGCGCAAGCGCGCCGCTAGGGCGCGCCGCCGGCAGGCGCGTCCGGCTGCCGGCTCGGGGCGCGCTTCGCCTTCGTCTTTCGCGCCCCGCCGGTCTTCGCCGCCGTCGACTTCCGCCGCCCTCCGGTGGTCTTCTTCGCGCCGCCCTTCTTCGCCTTGGCCGCGAGCAGCGTGACGGCCTGCTCGAGGGTCAGGTCCTCGTCGGACGTGCCCTTGGGCAGCGACGCGCGCAGCCTGCGATGCTGGACGTAGGGCCCGTAGCGGCCGGTGTAGAGCCGCACGGGCTCGCCGCCGTCGGGATGGGCGCCGAGCTCGCGCAGCACCTTTGCGCCCCCCTTCTTCTCGGCGATCAGCACCACCGCCCTGTTGAGACCCACCGTCAGCACGTTCTCGCCGCGCGGCAGCGAGCGGTAGGCGCCGTCGTGCTTGACGTAGGCGCCGAAGCGGCCGATCCCGGCGGTGATCGGCTTGCCGCTCTCCGGATGGGTGCCGACCTCGCGGGGCAGCGCGAGCAGACCGACCGCCGTCTCCAGATGGACCATGTCGGGCGCGAGGTCCTGGGGCAGGGAGACCCGCTTGGGCTTCTCCTCGGCGCCTTCGGGGGCGGCGCGCTCGACGTAGAGGCCGTAGGGACCGCGCTTCAACGCGACCGGCAGGCCGGTCTCCGGGTCGTTGCCCAGCGTGCGGGGCTCCGCCGCCTCGTCGCCGTCGGCGAGCGGGCGGGTGAAGCGGCACTCGGGATAGTTGGCGCAGCCCACGAAGGGGCCGTAGCGGCCGAGCTTGAGCCCGAGGCGGCCGTCCTCGCACGAGGGGCAGCGGCGATCCTCGCTGCCGTCCTCGGCCGGGAACAGGTGCCGGCCCAGCGTCTCGTCAAGGGCATCCAGGACATGCTTGACCCTGAGTCCCTTGGTCTCCTCCACAGCGCCGGCGAAATCGCGCCAGAAGTCGCTCAGCACCTGCCGCCAGTCGATCTCGCCGGCGGAGATGGTATCGAGCTGGCCTTCCAGCGAGGCCGTGAAGTCGTATTCGACGTAGCGGCTGAAGAAACTCTCGAGGAACACCGTGACGATGCGGCCGCGATCCTCCGGCAGGAAGCGGCGCTTTTCCAGGCGTACGTAGTTGCGGTCCTGCAGCACCGAGATGATCGAGGCGTAGGTGGAGGGGCGGCCGATGCCGAGTTCCTCCAGCCGGCGCACGAGGCTCGCTTCGGAGTAGCGAGGCGGCGGCTCGGTCACGTGCTTGTTCGGCGTGACGCCAGCGACCGCCATCGCCTCGCCCTCTTTCACCGCCGGCAGCGTGCGCTCGTCGTCCGCGTCGTCGCCATTGTCCTTTCGCGCATCGTCCCGGCCCTCCTGATAGACGCGGAAGAAGCCGTCGAAGGCGACCGTGGAGCCCGTGGCGCGCAGGCCCACGCGACCGTCGTCGGAGGCGATGCCCACGCTCACCCGGTCGATCTCGGCGCTCGCCATCTGGCTCGCCAGCGCGCGCTTCCAGATCAGCTCGTAGAGCCGGGCCTGGTCCTTGTTGAGCGCGCCTCCGAGCGAGCGCGGATCGCGGGCGAGATCGGTGGGGCGGATCGCCTCGTGCGCTTCCTGCGCGTTCTTCGCCTTGGTGCGGTAGCGGCGGGCTTTCTCGGGGACGTAGTTCGAGCCATAGCGCTGCCCGATCACGTCGCGCGCCTGGCGCAGCGCCTGCTCGGCGATCTGCACGCCGTCGGTCCGCATGTAGGTGATGAGGCCCACCTGCTCGCCGCCGACGGCGATGCCCTCGTAGAGCTGCTGGGCCACCTGCATGGTGCGCCGCGCGGCGAACCCCAGCTTGCGCGAGGCCTCCTGCTGCAGCGTCGACGTGGTGAAGGGCGGCGCCGGATTGCGCTTGACCCGCTTGGTCTCGACCGACGCGACCCGGTAGCGGCCCTCCTGCACCAGCGCCGCCGCCCCCTCGGCCGCTTCCTGGTCGCCGAGCGCGTACTTGCCGAGCTTCTCGCCTTCCAGGGTCACGAGGCGGGCAACCACGCGCTCGCGCCGGGGCGTGTCGAGATCGACCTCGATCGACCAGTACTCGCGCGGCTTGAAGGCCTCGATCTCGACCTCGCGCGCGCAGATGAGCCGGAGCGCGACCGATTGCACGCGGCCCGCCGAGCGCGAGCCGGGGAGCTTGCGCCAGAGCACCGGCGAGAGCGTGAAGCCCACCAGGTAGTCGAGCGCGCGGCGCGCCTTGTAGGCGTCGATCAGGTTGTCGTCGAGGTCGCGGGGCGCGGCCATGGCATCGAGCACGGCAGACTTGGTGACTTCGGAGAAGACCACGCGCTGCACGGCGACGCCGTCCAGCAGCCCACGCCGGCCGAGCTCGTCCCGCACGTGCCAGGAGATCGCCTCGCCCTCGCGGTCGGGGTCGGTGGCGAGGTAGAGCCGCTCCGCACCTCTGAGCGCCCTGCCGATGGCGCCGATGTGCTTCTCGGCACCGTCGGAGACGGTCCAGTCCATGGCGAAGGCGTCGTCCGGGCGCACGGATCCGTCCTTCGGCAGGAGGTCGCGGACATGGCCGTAGGAGGCCACGACCGTGTAGTCGGGCCCCAGGTACCTGCCGATGGTTGACGCCTTGGTAGGCGATTCGACGACGACGACGTTCATTCTGAAGCGATTTCTGGTAGCGCCTGTGGGCGGCGCTACGCCGCCGGCTGGGAATGCGAAACGCGGTTGCCCGGGTGCCGTTCCAGGCGTCCCGCCAACTCAAGCTCCAGCAAAATGGTCGCCACCATCCCGGGAGTCAACCGGCTCTGCCGCACCAGCAGGTCCACCGGCACCGGGCTCGGCCCCAGCAATTGGGCCAGGGATTCGCGCGCGTCGGCCGGTGCTTCGTCCTCCTCCGGCATGGCGAGAGCGGCGTCTGACGGCCACTGTTGCCGGCGCTCGGCGAGTACCGGCCGGCCCCCTTCGGCCAGTGCATCGAGCACGTCGCTCGCGCTTTCCACCAGTGTGGCACCCTGTCGGATCAGGCGGTTGGGGCCGCTCGCGCGGGGGTCGAGAGGCGAGCCGGGAACCGCCATCACCTCGCGCCCCTGCTCGAGCGCGAGCCGCGCCGTGATCAGCGAGCCCGAGCGGGCCGCGCCTTCCACCACCACCACGCCGCGGGAGAACCCCGCGATGATGCGGTTGCGGCGCGGGAAGTGGCGGCCCATGGGCACGGTGCCGAGCGGCGCCTCAGCGATCACCGCGCCTTCCGTCAGCAGTCGCTCGAAGAGAGATCCGTTCTCCTTGGGGTAGAGCACGTCGACGCCGCCGCCCATGACCGCCACCGTGCCGCTCTCGATGGCGCCTGCGTGGGCGCGGGCGTCGATGCCGCGCGCCATGCCCGAGACCACGGTGAGCCCGGCCGCACCCAGGTCCGCCGCCAGGCGCTCGGCGAAGTGAAGCCCGTTCGCCGACGCATTGCGCGCGCCCACGACGGCGATGCAGTCGGTTGCGAGCAAGTCAACGCGCCCTCGCACGGCGAGCACCGGCGGTGGGTCGGCGATGGCGGCAAGCGGCTCGGGGTAGGCAGGCTCGACCATCGCGATCATGCGCCCGCCCAGCGCGGACAGTGCCTCGATTTCGCGCTCGGCCGCGGCGCGCGCGCAGACCTTGATCGGGCGCCGCCGGCCACCGCGCCGCGCGAGCGCCGGCAGCGCGTCGAGCACGGCGGCGGCCGTGCCGAAGCGCTCCAGCAGGGCGAAAAACGTGATCGGGCCGACGTTCTCGCTTCTGGCGAGGCGCAGCCAGTCGAGGCGCTCGGCGTCCGAGAGCGTGCGGCGCTCGTTGAGACCGGGAACGTTCACTGGTCTGCCGGGGGGTCGGCCTCGGACGCGGCCGCTGCGTTGCGGCCGATGCGTGGCTCGCGGCCACGGGCGAGGCGCACGATGTTCTCGGCATGGCGCAGCGTCACGATCACCGCCAGGAAGCCCGCAAGCCAGGCGATCTGAGGCATGTCGAAGAGGATTGCGAACCCCGGCGCGGCGCAGATCGCGATCAGCGCGGCGAGGGACGAATAGCGGAAGAGCCCGGCGACGGCGAGCCAGAGCCCGCAGGCGATCAGCCCCAGCGGCCACGCGATCGCGAGCAGGACGCCCAGCGTCGTGGCCACGCCCTTGCCGCCCTTGAAGAGCAGCCAGACCGGCGCGATGTGGCCGACGACCACGGCACCGGCGGCGATCACCGCCATGTCCGGGCCGAAGCGCTGGGCGATGACCACCGCCACGGCGCCCTTGCCGCCGTCGAGCAGCAGGGTGAGCGCCGCGGCCGCCTTGTTGCCGGTGCGGAGCACGTTGGTGGCCCCGATGTTGCCCGAGCCGATGCGCCGCAGGTCGCCCAGCCTGAAGACGCGCGCGACGATCAGGCCTGCGGGCAGCGCGCCGATCAGATAGGCGATGACCCCGCCTGCGTAGAACGGCCAGGTGAACGCGAAGTTGCCGAGTGGATCGGGCACTGTGATCGATCGAATCAGGGCCGCATGATCATGCGGCCGAAGAAGTTGCGACTCTCCATCAGCTCATGCGCCGCCGATGCCTCGCTCAAGGCGAAGGTTCGGTGGATTACCGGATTGAGGTGGCCTTCCGCCATCAGCCGCAGAATCTGCTCGACGTGGGTCTTGGTCGAGCGCCCGCAGCCGTGCACCGCGATGTGCTTGCGGAAGAACTCGATGAAGTCGATCTCCACCTGCTCGCCGCCGTGGGCGCCGATGGTGGCGAGGCGGCCGCCGGGCGCGAGCGCGTCGATGGCCCCCACCAGGATCGCGCCGCCGGTCATCTCCAGCGCCGCGTCGACGCCGCGGCCCTCGGTGAGCCGCCGGGCCGCGTCGCCCAGGTCCTCCCGCGTGTAGTCGATGGCCGCGTCGGCGCCAAGCGCCAGCGCCTTCTCCAGCTTTTCCTCGGCGCCCGCAGCGGCGATCACCCACGCGCCCGCGAGCTTCGCGATCTGCACCGCGGCGGAGCCGACGCCACCGCCCGCCGCCGTGATCAGCACCGTCTCGCCGGCGCGCAGGCCGATCTCCTCGATCAATGCCTCCCACGCCGTCGCGAAGGGGATCTGGCCCGCCACCGCATCCTCGTACGAGAGCGAGTCGGGGATGCGCACCACGTGGTCGTGGCGTACCTTCACGTACTCGGCATAGCCGCCCCAATGGGTGACGCCGAGCACGCCGGCGTTCATGCACAGGTTCTCGCGGCCGTCGCGGCAGTCGCCGCAGGCGCCGCAGCTCAGCATGAAGTGGGGCGCGACCCGGTCGCCCTCCGCGAACCCCGTCACGCCCGCGCCGACGTCCGCGACAGCACCTGCCGCATCGACCCCCATGACGTGGGGCATGGGGCTGTCCACGCCGAAGAGCCCCTTGCGCAGATCGGTATCGCAGTGGTTCACGCCGGAGGCATGGACCTCGATGAGCAACTCGCCGGGGCCGGCCGCCGGCGTCTGCACGTCCTCGTAGACGATGGTGTCGAACGCCTCGCCGTAGCCGTGGATCACCGCAGCCTTCATCGCCTTCCTCCCGCAACCCGGACCTGCGGCCGCCCCTCCGCCGGGGCTGTCACTGCCGCCACCGCCGCAGCGGCCCGGTGGACGCTCGTGTGCCGCCGCGCGAGGCGGTCGAGATCGTCGGCATAGCCGCCGCCGACCACGCAGGCGCACGCCACGCCGGCCGCGCGGCAGGTCTCGATCACGTAGCGATCGCGCCGTGCCAGCCCCTCGTCGCCGAGGGCGAGTCGGCCGAGCTTGTCCTCCGCATGAGGATCGACGCCGGCATTGTAGAACACGATGTCGGGCTGATGGCGGGCGACGAGGCCCGGCAGGTGGGTCGCCAGCACCGTGTGGTAGACCGCATCGCCGGTGCCGGGTGGCACGCCGATGTCGAGGTCGCTCGTCTCCTTGGCCGGCGGGTAGTTCGCCTCGCAGTGGAGCGAGAAGGTGAAGGTCTCCGGCTCGCCCCGAAAGATCGCGGCGGTGCCGTCGCCCTGGTGGACGTCGAGGTCGATCACCAGCGCGCGCTCGATCAGCCCCTCGCCCCGCAGCACGCGGATGGCGACGGCGACATCGTTGAAGAGGCAGAAGCCCGCGCCATGATCGGCGAAGGCGTGGTGGCTGCCGCCGGCGGTGTTGCAGGCGATGCCGTGCGTGAGCGCAAGCCGGCCCGCGAGCACGGTCCCGCCGACCGCCGCGCGCCCGCGGCGCACCAGCGCGTCGGAGAGCGGCAACCCTAAGCGCCGCACCGCCCGGCGGTCGAGCGCGAGCGCCATCACCGCGTCTACGTAGGCCTCATCATGGGCGAGCGTGAGCCACGCCCGGCTCGCAGGCACGGGCTCGACCAGATCGGACGGCGCGATCACGCAGTCCTCCAGCAGCACGTCCTTGATCCGGCCAAACTTCCCGATGGGGAAGCGGTGGCCGGGCGGCAGCGGGACGGTGTAGTCCGGGTGGAAGACGACCGGCAGCGCCACGGGCACCTAGAGGACCGAGAGCACGTTCTCGGGCGGGCGGCCGAGGGCCGCGTGATCGCCGCTCACCACGATCGGCCGCTCGATCACGATGGGGTTGGCCGCCATGAGTCCGATCAGCGCGCGGCGGGAGAGGCCCTCGTCGCCCATGCCGGCCTCGCGATAGGCGGCCTCCTTCGCGCGCATCACCGCGCGCGGCTCCAGGCCGAGCTTGGTGAGCACCGCGTCGATCTCGTTGGCGGACGGCGGCGACTTCAGATACTCCACGATTTCCGGCTCGACGCCCCGGTCCCGCAACAACTGCAACGCTTGACGGGACTTGGAGCAGCGCGGGTTGTGGTAAATAGTCACCGCCATGTCGTCCCTCCCGGTGCATCGCATGGCGGCGGCACTCTGGCACGCGCTTTGGCGGGGTGTCCAGAGGCCGCGCCTGATCCCCTCGCGCACATGGATCGTGAGGGCGATGGCGCTGTGCCTGACGGCGCTCTGGCTCGCATCCAGCGCGCCGGTGCTCGCGCAGGAGAGCGCATCTGCCGCCGACGCGGCCGACGCCCAGACCCTCGAGAACCTGGTCGAAACCCTCGAATCGGAGGAGCAGCGCGAGCGCTTCCTCGCCGATCTGAAGGCCGCGCTCGCAGCCCAGCAGGCACAGGAGGAGAGCGAGGCGGCCGAGGGCGCGTCCGCCATGCGGGCGATCTCCGACGGGGTCGCCGTGCTTGGCGAGCACATCGTCGAGCTCGCGCGGGAGATCGCCGGGATCCCCGATGCCATCGCCTGGCTCATCGAGCACTGGGGCGAGCCCGACGAGCGCGACGCCTGGCTGATCTCCTTCGGCAAGCTGGTCGCGGTGATAGCCGCAGGCATCGCCGGCGGGCTGATCGCCTTCTACACGCTCACCACGCTCAGGCGCCGGGTGGAGCGGCGGGAGGCGCCCTCTCCCTGGCTGCGGCCTCCGCTGCTGCTCTGTCACGCCGTGCTCAGGGCGGCGCCCAACCTGATCGCCGCCGGCGTGGCCTACGGCGTCCTCACCGTCACCTCGCCGGTCGATGCGCTGCGTGTGATCGCGCTTGCGATCATCAACGCCCACCTGATCGTGAGTGTGGTCAAGGCCGCCGGCACCCTGGTGCTGGCGCCCTACGCGCCGCAGCTGCGCCTCGCCCCGATCAGCGACGAGAACGCCGCCTATTGCTCGGTCTGGTGGCGGCGCCTGGTGAACATCGGGGCCTACGGCTACGTCTTCTGCCAGGCAGCCCTGCTCCTCGGCCTGCCGGAGAGCGGCTATGCCGCGCTGGTGCGCCTCCTCGGCATCCTCCTGGTCGGGCTTCTCATCACCTTCATCCTGCAGAACCGCATCGCGTTCGCGCGCTGGCTGCACGAGACCGGGCGGACCAGCGGCACGCGGGCGCACCTCAGGGTCTTCGCGTTCCTCGGCAAGCTCGCGGATTTCTGGCACATCCCGGCGATCCTCTACGTCGTCGCCGGCGGGCTGCTGGCGGCGGCAGAGGGGCTCGAGGGTTTCCTCTTCCTCGTCAAGGGGAGCGCCGCCACGGTCGTCATCGCCTGGGCCACGGGCTTCGGCTTCGCGGGCGTCCGGCGGGCCTTCGAGCGGGGCTTCCGCATCCGGGCCGAGCTGCACGAGCGCTATCCGGGGCTCCAGGCCAGGGTCAACCGCTACCTGCCGGTGGCGCGGCGCGCGGCGCAGGCGGTGATCCTGCTGCTGGGGATCTGCCTCATCCTCGAGGCCTGGAACGCCGACATCTTCACCTGGCTCGCGAGCGAGACGGGCCGTACCGTCATCGCGACGCTCGCCTCCATCGTCGCCATCGCGCTGATCGCCACGATCGTGCTGGAAGTGGCGACGACTCTGATCGACCGCTACCTCACCCAGATCGACGAGAAGGGCGATCTGGTGGAGCGGAGCCAACGCGCGCGAACGCTGCTGCCGCTCGCGCGCAACGCGCTCCGCGTGGTCGTCGGCATCATCGCGGCGCTGATGATCCTCTCCGAGATCGGCATCGACATCGCGCCCGTGCTCGCAGGCGTCGGCGTCGCCGGCCTCGCCATCGGCTTCGGCGCGCAGACCCTGGTGAAGGACATCATCACCGGGCTCTTCATCCTGCTGGAGGACAGCGTCGCCGTCGGCGACGTGGTGACCGCCGGCGGCCACACCGGCACGGTCGAGGCGATCACCATCCGCACGATCCGGATGCGGGACCTGCAGGGGCAGGTGCACACGGTGCCCTACAGCTCGGTCGACACGATCTCCAACATGACCAAGGAGTTCTCCTACTACCTGATCGACATGGGCGTGGCCTACCGCGAGGACTACGACGAGGTGGTGGGTGTCATGCGCGAGGTGGGCGCCGAGCTGCAGCAGGACCCGGAGTTCGGCCCCAACATGCTGGAGCCGCTGGAGATCATGGGCCTCAACAGCTTCGGCGATTCGGCCGTCATCGTCCGCGCCCGGCTGAAGACCAGGCCGCTCACCCAGTGGGCGACCGGGCGGGAGTACAACCGCAGGCTCAAGGCCGCCTTCGACGAGCGCGGCATCGAGATTCCCTTCCCCCACACGCAGATCTACTTCGGCGAGGACAAGCAGGGCCGGGCGCCTGCCGCCCGCGTGGTCATCGAGGATGCACGCGGAGGCGGGGAGACCCCGGCTTCGCCGCCCGGCTCCGGTGACGACGAGGCAGAGCGGAAGAGACGGGCGGAGCAGCGCGAGCGCGCGCGCCGCGAGCGGAGCGGCGACGGGCCGGAGGATGCGGGCAGCGGCGCTGGCGACGACGCGGGTTAGGCGTCAAGCGCCAGCCCGCACCATCCTTCAACTCTTCAAACAGCGGCGTGATTCGCCGGCCGGGCGCGTTGACTTGAGCGTGCCACGGCCGCATCGTGCGCCGCGCACTCAGGCGGGCGCGGCAGGCGAGGCCGCGCCCTGGAAGGGGGCTGCATGAAAGCGTCCGATCTTCTGGTCAAGTGCCTCGAAAGCGAGGGCGTGACCCATATCTTCGGGATTCCCGGCGAAGAGAACGCCGACGTCATGATGTCGCTGATCGGCAGCGACATCGACTTCGTCCTCTGCCGCCACGAGCAGGCGGCGGCCTTCATGGCGGACGTCTACGGCCGGCTCACGGGCAAGGCCGGGGTCTGCCTCGGCACCCTCGGGCCCGGCGCGACCAACCTGGTGACCGGCGTTGCCGACGCCAACATGGACCGCGCTCCCCTGGTCTGCCTCATCGGCCAGGCCGGCACCCAGCGTCTCCACAAGGAGAGCCACCAGAACATGGACTCGGTCTCCATGTTCCGCCCCATCACCAAGTGGGCGCAGACGGTGCACCAGCCGGACAGCATCCCCGAGATCGTGCGCAAGGCCTTCAAGGTCGCCGAGGCCGAGAAGCCCGGCGCGGTGCTGATCGAGCTGCCGGAGGACATTGCCGAGCACGAGGCGGCGGGTGAGCCCATCGCCCCCATCAAGACGCGGCGCCCCGGCGCCGACTACAAGGCGGTGGCCCGCGCGGTGGACGCAATCGTGGGCGCGAAGAGCCCGATGATCCTTGCCGGCAACGGCGCCATCCGCAAGCGCGCCTCGACCCAGCTCAGGCGTCTTGCGGAACTCACCGGCATCGGCGTCGTCAATACCTTCATGGGCAAGGGCGCCGTGCCTCGGAGCGACGAGCACTGCCTCTTCACCGTGGGCCTCCAGGGCAAGGACCACATCATCGCGGCGCTGCGCGAGGCCGACGTGATCGTCTCCGTCGGCTACGACCTGGTGGAGTACTCGCCGGCCTTCTGGAACCGCGGGGTGGAGAAGACCATCGTCCACATCGACTTCTGGCCGGCCGAGGTGGACGGCGACTACGAGGTGGCGGTGGACGTTCAGGGCGACATCGCCGATGCGCTCTGGCAGATCAATGAAGAGATCGAGCAGCGGGCCAGGAAAGGCGGCCTCGGCCTGCCGCCCTTCGACATCGGCGAGCGCCAGGCGCTCCGCCACACCATCCACGACGATCTCACCGCCGAGCGGGGCAGCAGCCACTTCCCCATGCGCCCGCAGAAGGTGCTCCACGACGTGCGCGCGTTCATGGGGCCGGGGGACGTGCTGCTCTCGGACGTGGGCGCGCACAAGATGTGGATCGCGCGCTA
>LXNI01000817.1_pt1 | contig 32703 bp, 28 predicted proteins | sample 809091 | NCBI WGS metagenome assembly LXNI01 (sample SAMN04870527, study PRJNA318959) | sponge metagenome | biome: 01000161; feature: marine sponge reef; material: water | host: Sarcotragus foetidus | place: Greece: Milos, Mediterranean Sea | collected 2013-05-29 | depth 5-7 m | reverse complement strand
CGATCAGGCATGGGCTGCGCTAATGGCTGCCCGATCTGAACCGGCTAACGACAACATTAGCCCGCCCGTAGACTTGGCAATTGCTGCATGACCCCACTTATCGCCATACGGGACTCGCACCCGCCAAGCGTGAGTATCGTCCGGCTTCCAGAGAGACGGCCTTTGACTAATCCGATGGCTCTTCAGCATGCCGCACGGTTGTTTGGTGTTGACGGTCCGGCAGCGTAGTCGGCGTAGTCCGGGCAGGTCGGGTGCTTTCCGCCAGGCCCGTCCCGATGCTCATTTTGTCGATGCGAAATGCTGCTACCGCGAAAGGGTCTGACGCACGGCCCAGGGCGAGCGCCTGTTGCCGATACAGGCCATCATGGCGCGCTCACGACAAGGAACATCAGGCCGCGCGGTCACGCGGCCCTGCAGCAAATTCGCCTACCAGGCGGGCGCTTTGAACCGCCCCAGGTCGTCAGGGCGGCAGGCGCAGCGGCTGCCTGCCAGGATTTGGCACGGGAGCCCTCAACCATACGGCGCGTCCGAACGGTGCGCTCCGGGTCCGCAAATCGAAAACGGCCCCCGGCGATCGGGGACCGTTCGGAGCTGCGCTGAACAGTTACTGTTTGGCCGGCTCGACGATGATCCGTCCGCGACCGCGCCTGAGCAAATAGCCGCCCCGCGGGATTGCCAAGGTGCCCTGCTGGACAAGAGGCCAGAGAGTATCGACGATCATCGTCGCATTCTCATCGGCTTTTGCGACCGGCCGCGACGCAAGCCACTCGGCAAACGCGCGTTCGCCGACCTCGTCGCCCACCGACTTTTTGAGCGCATTCAGTTTGCGGCGCTGACCCTTGGTCAGAGCGCTTTCGTCGATCCGGGGGGGAGAGTTCTGAGCCATCGAATTGCCTACTGTGATTGCGAACGCAGGATATCGTGTCCTGTCCATATCATCTTCACCGCCAAAAGTCTTTAACGAGTTCAAAGAATTTTCATGTTGAATCCGCAATCCGGCGAAGAATGCCGGCTCGGTTCATGTGTGATGAACGCAGCCAAAGGCACCGTCTGAGCGATCGTGCGTGTCGGCTCGCGCGTGAACCTGGCGGCCAATACGGCCGTGCCGCTATACAATTCCAAGTGAGCTGCAGCGAAAAGACCTGCAAGACAAAGTTAGCGTTGCGAATCTGTGCCGAGCAATGGACAGTCCCGGCTATTGTCCATTCCCTCAATGCACGCGGCTCCCCGATTGGCGCTTTCGGTTGGGACGTGCGACACCTGAACGACAGGCGCGAAACAAGGACGACGGGCGCCGTTCGGCAGACAGGCGACCGGTGCGACCACGATGCCAGCCAACGCGATCCGACGTTGACCGCACCGAGAATTCGCCAACAGGATCACGATAAACAACCAGGATGACGACGATGGAGCAGTTCAAGACGATCCGGAACGGAGAGAGGGTCAGGCCGACATTCTCGGCCAGCGAGATGAATCGCCGGCTCGAGGCGCTGCGCGCCCACATGGCCGAAAGACAGATCGATGCCTGCCTCTTCACCTCGATTCACAACATCCACTATTTCAGCGACTTCCTCTACTGCTCCTTCGGGCGCACCTACGGCCTGGTGGTCACGCAGGACGGCCAGACCACGATCTCGGCCAACATCGACGGCGGGCAGCCCTGGCGGCGCACCTTCGGCGACAACATCGCCTACACCGACTGGCACCGGGACAACTACTTCGTCGCCGTGAAGCAGCTGATCCGGGACGGCTCCAGGGTCGGCATCGAGCTCGATCACATCACCGTGGAGAACCTGCGCAAGCTGCAGGGGGCGCTGCCGGCGGCGGAACTCGTCGACGTGAGCAGGCCGACCATGCGCATGCGCATGATGAAGTCCGACGAGGAGATCGCCTGGATCCGGGAGAGCGCGCGCGTCGCCGACGTCGGCGGCGCGGCCGGCGTGGAGGCGGTCGCAGTCGGCGTGCCGGAGTACGAGGTGGCGCTCCACGCGACCCAGGCCATGGTGCGGGAGATCGGCCGGAGCCAGCCCCATGTGGAGCTGATGGACACCTGGACCTGGTTCTCCTCCGGAATCAACACCGATGGCGCCCACAATCCCGTCACGTCGCGCAGGATCGAACATGGCGACATCCTGAGCCTCAACTGCTTTCCCATGCCGGCGGGCTACTACACGGCGCTTGAGCGCACGCTCTTCGCCGAGGAATGCTCGGACGATCACCTGCGGCTCTGGAACATCAACGTAGACGTGCACGAGGCGGGGATCGCGCTCATCAAACCCGGCGCACGCTGCTGCGACATCGCCACCGAGCTCAACACGATCTACGAACGCCACGGGCTGTTGCCCAATCGCACGTTCGGCTACGGCCACAGCTTCGGCGTGCTCTGCCATTACTACGGCCGCGAAGCGGGCCTCGAGCTTCGCGAGGACGTGACGACCGTGCTGGAGCCCAACATGGTGGTCTCCATGGAGCCGATGATCATGATTCCGGAGGGAGAGCCCGGCGCGGGCGGCTACCGCGAGCACAACATCCTGGTGGTGACCGAGGAAGGCGCCGACGACATAACCGGGTTCCCGTACGGGCCGGCGCACAATATCGTCCGCGCCTGACGGGCCCGGCCTGCGGGGGCGCCGACGGGGCCGTTCGGTCGCGCGGCGGGCGGGTTTCATGCTAAGACCCGGAGGAGGCGGCGCAATCGCCAGCGTTGCCGGTTAGGGAGGGCGATGGACGACATTCGGCATACGCTGGAGGAGCGCCGTGCCCGGGCCCGGTTGGGCGGCGGCGACGCGCGGATCGAACGCCAGCACGCAAAGGGCAAGCTCACGGCCCGCGAGCGCCTGGAGCTCCTCCTCGACGACGACTCGTTCGAGGAATACGACATGTTCGTCGAGCATCGCAGCAGCGACTTCGGCATGGCCGAGCAGCGCGTGCCCGGCGATGGCGTCGTCACCGGGCGCGGCACGGTGAACGGGCGGCTGGTCTTCGTCTTCAGCCAGGATTTCACCGTCTTCGGCGGCTCGCTGAGCGAGGCGCACGCGGAGAAGATCTGCAAGGTCATGGACCACGCCATGCGGGTGGGCGCGCCGGTCATCGGCCTCAACGATTCCGGCGGCGCGCGCATCCACGAGGGCGTGGCGTCGCTCGCGGGCTACGCCGAGGTCTTCCAGCGCAACGTGCTGGCGTCCGGCGTCGTGCCGCAGGTCTCGGTGATCTTGGGCCCCTGCGCCGGCGGTGCGGTCTATTCGCCGGCCATGACAGACGCGATCTTCATGGTTCAGGACAGCGCCTACATGTTCGTCACCGGGCCTGACGTGGTGAAGACCGTGACCCACGAGGTGGTGACGCACGAGGAGCTGGGCGGCGCGGGCACCCACACCGGCCGTTCCGGCGTCGCCGACCAGGCCTTCGAGAACGATGTCGAGGCGCTGGCCGAGACGCGGCGCTTCATCGACTTCCTGCCCGCCAGCAACCGCGAGCAGCCGCCGACGTGGCCGGCCAGTGATCCCGTGAGCCGGACGGAGCCCTCGCTCGACCGGCTGGTGCCGGCCAACCCCAACATGCCCTACGACATGAGGGAGCTGATCGCGAAGGTCGTGGACGAGGGCGACTTCTTCGAGCTGAAGCCCGCGTATGCGCAGAACATCATCACCGGCATGGGCCGCATCGGGGGCAGCACAATCGGCATCGTCGCCAACCAGCCGACCGTGCTCGCCGGCTGCCTCGACATCGCGTCTTCGCGCAAGGCGGGGCGCTTCGTCCGCTTCTGCGACTGCTTCAACATTCCGCTGCTCACCTTCGTCGACGTGCCGGGCTTCCTCCCCGGCACCGATCAGGAGTATGGCGGCATCATCACCCACGGCTCCAAGCTGCTTTACGCCTACGCCGAGGCGACGGTGCCGAAGGTGACCGTCATCACGCGCAAGGCCTATGGCGGCGCCTACGACGTGATGGCGTCGAAGCATCTGCGGGGCGACCTCAACTACGCCTGGCCCACCGCCGAGATCGCGGTGATGGGGCCGAAGGGCGCGGTGGAGATCATATTCCGCGGCTCGCTGGACGACCCGGCTGCCGTGGATGCCAAGACCGAGGAATACCGGCGCACCTTCGCCAACCCCTTCGTCGCCGCAAGCCGGGGCTTCATCGACGACGTGATCCGCCCGCAGGACACCCGCGCCCGCGTGGCGCGCGCCTTCGAAACGCTGCGCACGAAGCGTCTCGAGAACCCGTGGAAGAAGCACGGGAACATCCCGCTGTAGGTCGGGAGGAGCGTCGCCGGTGTTCTCCAGGATCCTGATCGCCAATCGCGCGGAGATCGCCTGTCGGGTGATCCGCAGCGCCCGGCGCTTGGGCATCGGCACCGTCGCGGTCTATTCCGAGGCCGACGACGGCGCGCTGCACACCCGCATGGCGGACGAAGCCGTTTGCATCGGGCCGGCGACTGCGGCCGAAAGCTATCTGAACGTGGACGCCCTGCTCGCCGCCATCGCCGAGACCGGCGCCGAGGCGGTGCATCCCGGCTACGGCTTCCTCTCCGAGAGCGCGGCGTTCGCCGAGGCACTGGCGGCGGAAGAGATCGCCTTCATCGGCCCGCCGCCGGGCGCGATCGCGTCTATGGGGGACAAGCTCGCCGCCCGCAGGATCGCGGCCGATGCCGGCGTCGCGACCATTCCGGGCACGGAGGATGCGGTCGACGACGCCGAGGAGGCCATCGAAGCGGCGCGGGAGATCGGCTATCCGGTCATGATCAAGGCCGCGGCGGGCGGCGGCGGCAAGGGCATGCGGCTCGTCTGGGACGAGGCCTCCTTGCGCGAGGACATGGCGTCCGCCATCAACGAAGCGACGTCGGCCTTCGGCGACGGGCGGGTCTTCGTCGAGCGCTTCATCGTGGACCCGCGCCACATCGAGATCCAGGTGCTTGCCGACGGAGACGGCACGGTCATCCACCTGGGCGAGCGCGAATGCTCGATCCAGCGCCGCCACCAGAAGGTGATCGAGGAGGCGCCGAGCCCGCTCCTCGACGAAGAGACGCGGGCGGCGATGGGGGCGCAGGCCTGCGCGCTGGCGGCCGCCGTCGGCTATCGCTCCGCCGGCACGGTGGAGTTCGTGGCCGACCAGCAGCGGAACTTCTACTTCCTGGAGATGAACACGCGGCTCCAGGTGGAACACCCGATTACCGAGATGGTCACCGGCATCGACCTGGTGGAGCAGCAGATCAGAATCGCCGCCGGCGAGCCCCTGGCTTTCGGCCAGGCGGACGTGACGCGGAACGGCTGGGCGATGGAATGCCGCATCTATGCCGAGGATCCGGTGCGGGGCTTCGTGCCCTCCATCGGCCGCCTCTCGCGCTACCGCGAGCCGCCGGCGAGCGAGACCTGCCGCGTCGATGCCGGCGTCGACGAGGGCTCCGAGATTTCCATGTTCTACGATCCCATGATCGCGAAGCTCGTCGCTTACGGAGCGGACCGGCCGGCGGCGATCGCTGCTATGCAGGACGCGCTGGACCGTTACCAGCTGCAGGGCGTCGCCCACAATGCGGGCTTCCTCAGCGCGGTGATCGGCCACCCGCGCTTCGCCGAAGGGCGGCTCTCCACCGCGTTCATCGAGGAGGAGTTCGGCGCGGGCTTCGATCCCACGGCGCTGACCGACGAGGCGCTAGCGGTACTCGTGCCGGTGGCCGCCCTGGTGCACGCGCGGCTTGCGGCCCGCGCAGCCCGCATCTCGGGCCAGATCGAGGGCTCGGCGCCGCTACGGCACATGGGCGACTGGGTGGTCGATCTCGGCACGTCCCGACACGACGTGCGGCTGAGCGAGAGCGCGGAGGGGCTGGTCGTCGACCATGCGGGCGAGAGCGTCCCGGTCTCGGGCGCGTGGCAGCCGCACGAGAGCCTCTTCGCGGGCACCGTGGGGGGCAACGCCGTCACGGTGCAGGTCGTGCGGAGCGGCACGGCGCTCATGCTCCGCTGGCGGGGCTCTGAGGTCACGGCCCGGGTGCGCACGCCGCGGGCCGCCGCGCTCGCCGCCACCATGCCGGCGAAGGAGGCGCTCGACATGTCGCGCTTCCTGCTTTCGCCCATGCCGGGCCTGGTGGTGGCGCTGCCTGCGGGCGAGGGGGAAGAGGTGCGGGCGGGTCAGCCGCTCGCCATCGTCGATGCCATGAAGATGGAGAACGTGCTCCGCGCCGAACGCGACGGGCGGGTCGTCGCCGTCCGCGTCGAGGTGGGCGACAGCCTTGCCGCCGACCAGGTCATCATGGAGTTCGCCCCGCAGGAATAAGCTGCGCCGCGGCGCGCGTAGCCCGCATCCGCCGGCGCTTGCCTGCAGCAACGGATGGGCGCATTCTGGCGCCGGCCCGCTGAGGCGCGCGCGCGGGATTGGCGCGACAGCGCCGTGGCGCGGGCGCATCCCCCGGCAGGAGTCTCGGCCATGGCGTATCCCGATCCGCAATCGCGTTCTGCCGCGCTCGGCGCCAGAGCGCGCACGGTGTTCCCCGGCGGCGGCACGCGCGGCCTCACGCAGCTCTCGCCCTATCCGATCTACGCCGAGGACGCCGACGGCTGTCGCGTCACCGACGTGGACGGCACGGAGCGGATCGACTTCATCAACAACTACACGGTCCAGCTCTTCGGCCACTCGCACCCGGCCATCGTCGAGGCGGTGGTGAAGCAGGCCGAGCGCTTCATGTCGCTCACGCTGGCGACGGAAAGCGAGATCGAGCTTGCCGAGGCGATCTGCGGCCGGGCGCCGTCGCTGCAGCAGATCCGCTTCACCAACACCGGCACCGAGGCGGTGATGCACGCCATCAAGGGCGCGCGGGCCTACACCGGGCGGCCCAAGATCGCCAAGTGCGAGGGCGTCTACCACGGCGCCTACGACTACGCGGAGGCGAGCCTCGACCCGGACCCGCAGAACTGGGGCACCGAGCGGCCGCGCGCGGTGGGCTACGCCAAGGGCACGCCAGCCGGGCTGCTGCAGGATGCGGTGATCATCCCCTTCAACGACGTCGCCGAGACCCGCGCGATCCTGGACCGCCATGCCGGCGAGATCGCCGCCGTGCTGATCGACCTCGTGCCGGCCCGCTGCGGCGGCCTGCCCATGAGCTCCGCCTACATCGACATGCTGCACGAGTTCCGCCGCGAATCCGGCGCGCTCATCATCGACGACGAGGTGATCACCTTCCGCCTGCACGAGGGCGGCGCCCAGACGCTCTACGGGCTGGAGCCGGACCTCACCACGCTCGGCAAGGTGATCGGCGGGGGCTTGCCCATCGGCGCCGTGGCCGGCACCGAGGAAGCGATGGCGGTCTACGACAGCAGCGCGGGCAAGGCCGCCTGTCCGCAATCCGGCACGTTCACGGCCAATCCGCTCTCCATGGCCGCGGGCGTTGCGGCGATGCGCCTGTTCACGGCGGAGAACGTCGAGCGGCTGAACGCCCTCGGCGAGAACGCGCGGACCAAGCTGGCTGAGGCCTTTCGTATCGCCGGCTGCGAGGGGCAGGTCACGGGCGAGGGCTCGCTGATCCTCTTCCACATGAGCGACGAGCCGCTCACCGATTACCGCGCCGTCTACCGCGCCAGCACGGAGGGACGCGCGCGCAGGCTGGATGCGCTGTTCCGCGCGCTGCTGAACCACGGCGTCGTAACCTCGGTCTCCGGCATGGCGTGTCTGTCCACGCCGATGGAGGAGGCGGAAATCGACCACCTGGCGGACGCCGTGCTGGCGAGCCTGCGGAGCCTCGCGCAAGAGGCCGCCTGAGCCGGGGAACCCACCGGCCGATCCGCGCCATGCGCCGCCGCGTTCTCTGCCGCCTCGCCGAGATTCCCGATCCCGGCTCCAGGGGCTTCGACTTCCGCGAGGGCGACGCGCTGCACTCGGTCTTCGTCGTGCGGGCCGGTGAGACGCTGCGGGCCTACGAGAACGCGTGTCCGCACACCCAGGGCCCACTCGACTGGGTGCCGGACCAGTTCCTCACGGCTGAGAAGGACATGATTCTCTGCGCGACCCACGGCGCGCTCTTTCGCATCGGTGACGGGCACTGCCTCTCCGGCCCCTGCATCGGCGAGAGCCTGCGGCAGCTTCCGCTCTCCATCGAGGGCGACACGGTCGCGGTAGAATTCTAACCGTATATAATCCCGCCGCGCCGAGACGGTCGGCCGTTCCTTGAGGGAGGCGTTGCGCCACGATGTCGGAGACTGAGCTGTTCCCCGTGCCCGAGGGCCTCGATCGATCGGCCCATTGCGACGACGCAACCTACCGCGCCTGGTACGCGCGTTCGGTCGAGGACCCGGAAGGGTTCTGGGCCGAGCACGGCCGGCGGATCGACTGGATCAAGCCCTACGCCAAGGTCAAGGACGTCTCCTACGCGGCGGACGACCACCACATCCGCTGGTTCGAGGACGGCACGCTGAACGCCTGCGCCAACTGCGTGGACCGCCACCTGACGGACCGCGGCGACCAGGTCGCGATCATCTGGGAGGGCGACGACCCGGCCGAGGATTCGACGCTCACCTACCGCGAGCTGCACGCGGCGGTCTCGCGTTTCGCCAACGGCCTGCTTTCGCTCGGCGCCAAGAAAGGCGACCGCATCACCATCTACTTGCCGATGATCCCGGAGGCGGCCATCGCCATGCTGGCCTGCGCCAGGATCGGCGCGATCCACTCGGTGGTGTTCGGCGGCTTCTCGCCGGATTCGCTCGCGGGCCGTATTCAGGACTGCGACTCCTCGCTCATCATCACCGCCGACGAGGGCCTGCGCGGCGGGCGCGCGATCCCCCTCAAGGCCAACACCGATGCCGCGCTCGAAAGCTGCCCGAGCATCAGCAAGTGCGTGGTGGTGAAGCGCACGGGCGGCGAGATCGGCTGGGTGGATGGGCGCGACGTCTGGTACCACGACCTCGTGGCCGACGCGCCGGCCGACTGCCCGCCGGCGGAGATGGCGGCGGAAGACCCGCTCTTCATCCTCTACACATCGGGCTCCACGGGGAAGCCCAAGGGCGTGCTGCACACCACCGGCGGCTACATGGTCTACGCCTCGATGACGCACCAGTACGTCTTCGACTACCACGACGGCGAGACCTACTGGTGCACGGCGGACGTCGGCTGGGTCACCGGCCACAGCTACATCCTCTACGGCCCACTCGCCAACGGGGCCACGACGCTGATGTTCGAGGGCGTGCCCAACTACCCGGACGCATCGCGCCACTGGCAGGTCTGCGACAAGCACGGCGTCAACATCTACTACACCGCGCCGACCGCGATCCGCGCGCTGATGCGCGAAGGCGAGGGGCCCGTCCAGAAAACCTCGCGCGCCTCGCTCCGGCTGCTGGGCTCCGTGGGCGAGCCGATCAACCCCGAGGCCTGGCTCTGGTATCACCGGGTGGTGGGCGACGGGCGCTGCCCCATCGTGGACACCTGGTGGCAGACCGAGACCGGCGGCATCCTGATCACGCCGCTGCCGGGGGCGACGGCTCTCAAACCCGGCTCGGCGACGCGGCCCTTCTTCGGCGTGCAGCCCCTCATCGTCGATCAGGAAGGGACCCCGCTCGAAGGCGCGTGCTCCGGCCTGCTCTGCCTCGCCGATTCCTGGCCGGGGCAGATGCGCACGGTCTATGGCGACCACAAGCGCTTCATCGAGACCTACTTCTCGCAGTATCCGGGGCGCTACTTCACCGGGGACGGCGCGCGCCGGGACGAGGACGGCTACTACTGGATCACAGGCCGGGTGGACGACGTGCTCAACGTCTCCGGCCACCGCATGGGGACGGCGGAGGTCGAGAGCGCGCTGGTGGCGCACCCGGCGGTCTCGGAATCGGCGGTGGTGGGCTATCCGCACGACATCAAGGGGCAGGGCATCTACGCCTACGTGACGCTCACCGCCGGCCGCGAGCCGAGCGAGGACCTGCGCGGCGAGCTCACCCGCTGGGTGCGGAAGGAGATCGGCCCGATTGCGACGCCCGACCTCATCCAGTGGGCGCCGGGGCTGCCGAAGACGCGCTCGGGCAAGATCATGCGCCGCATCCTGCGCAAGATCGCAGCCAACGAGCACGACGCGCTGGGCGATACCTCCACCCTCGCCGACCCGGCGGTGGTGGACGACCTGGTCGACAACCGGATGAACCGGGGGTGAGGCGGACTCCCCCGCGCCTCTTGCCGAGAGCGGCCGACGATCATGCCTGAGACGACGGACATCCACGCGCTGCTGGAACGGGGTGCGCGCGACGACATCGCCATCGCGACGCCGGAGCGCGAGCCGCTGACCTACGGCGCCTTGCGCGATCAGGTCGGGCGCACGGGCGATGCGTTGGGCCGCGCAGGGATCGGGCCGGGCGAGCGCGTCGCCATCGTGCTCCCCAACGGGCCGGAGATGGCGGCGGCCTTCCTCGGCGCTGCCGCGCACGCCACGGCGGCCCCGCTCAACCCCGCCTACCGCGTCGACGAGTTCGCCTTCTACCTCGAAGACTTGCAGGCCAAGGCGCTGATCCTGCAGGCGGGCGCGGAGACCCCGGCCATCGAGGCGGCGGCGCGCGTGGGCGTGCCGATCATCGGGCTTGCGCCGGAGCCAAGCGCGGGCGCCGGCAGCTTCACCCTCGACGTGCCAACGGGCGCGGGCGACGGGCGGGGCGACGGCGCGGGAGACGACGCGGCGCTGGTGCTGCACACCTCGGGCACCACGTCGCGCCCCAAGATCGTGCCGCTGACGGGTGCCAACCTCTGCGCGTCCGCTCGCAACATCGCCGACTGGATCTCGCTGGAGCCGGGCGAGCGCTGCCTCAACATCATGCCGCTCTTCCACATCCACGGGCTGATGGCGGGCGTGATGGCCTCGCTCCACGCGGGAAGCACCGTGATCTGCACGCCGGGCTTCAACGCGCTCCGCGTCTTCGCCTGGCTCGACGAGATGGCGCCCACGTGGCTCACCGCCGTGCCCACCATGCACCAGGCGATCCTCGCCCGCGCCGCGCGCAACAGGGAGATCGTGACCCGCCGCAGGCTCCGGCTGCTGCGCTCATCCTCCTCGTCGCTCCCGGCGCCGGTGATGAAGGAGCTTGAGGCGACCTTCGATGCGCCGGTGATCGAGTCCTACGGCATGACCGAGTCCTCCCACCAGATGACCAGCAACCCGATGCCGCCGGCCGAGCGGAGGCCGGGCGGGGTGGGGATCGCCGCCGGCCCCGAGGTCGCGATCATGGACGCAGCCGGCGCGCTGCAGACGCCGGGCAGCGAGGGCGAGGTGGTGATCCGCGGCCCCAACGTCACCCACGGCTACGAGAACAACCCCGAGGCCAACGCGGCGGCGTTTGCGAACGGCTGGTTCCGCACCGGCGATCAGGGCGTGATCGACGGCGCGGGCTATCTCACGCTCACCGGGCGGCTCAAGGAAATCATCAACCGGGGCGGCGAGAAGATCGCGCCCCGCGAGGTGGACGACGTGCTGATGGCGCACCCCGCCGTGGCCCAGGCGGTTGCCTTCGCCGTGCCGCACCAAAAACTCGGCGAGGACGTGGCGGCGGTGATCGTGCTGCGCGAGGGCGCCGAGGCGGGCGAGCGGGAGCTGCGCGCCTTCGCCGCCGATTCCCTTGCGGATTTCAAGGTGCCACGCACGATCCTCTTCCGCGACGAGATCCCCAAGGGCGCGACCGGCAAGCTGCAACGCATCGGGCTCGCCGAGAAGCTGGGCATCGGGACGTGAAGATCTGCATCGTCGGCGCGGGCGCCATCGGCGCCTATTTCGGGCTGGAGCTTGCGGAGGGGGGCGCGGAGGTCTCGCTGATCGCGCGCGGGCCCCATCTCGCCGCCATGCAGGCGGGCGGCGTGCGCGTGCGCGCGGGCGGCGAAGAGCGCCGGGCCGAGATCCGGGCGACCGACGACCCGGCGGCGCTTGGGCCCCAGGATGCCGTCATCATCACGCTGAAGGCGCACTCGGTGCCCGGCATCTGCGCGCGCCTGCAGCCGCTGCTGGGCCCGGAGACGACGGTGGTCACGGCGTCCAACGGCATCCCCTGGTGGTATTTTCACAAGCTGGAAGGCCCCTACGAGGGCCGGCGCATCGCTGCGGTCGACCCTGACGGCACCCAGTGGGACCTGATCGGGCCGGAGCGCGCCATCGGCTGCGTGATCTTCGCAGCCGGCGAGATCGTCGAGCCCGGCGTGATCGAGATCGCCGGCCACCTCAGCCAGAAGCGGCTCCCCTTCGGCGAGCCGGACGGCTCCCGCAGCGAGCGCGTGCAGGCGCTGAGCCGGGCCTTCATGGCCGCGGGCTTCAAGTCGCCGGTGCGCACCGACATCCGCTCAGACATCTGGGTCAAGCTCTGGGGCAACCTCGCCTTCAACCCGGTGAGCGCGCTCACGGGCGCGACGCTCGAGGACATCGCGCGCAACCCCGACACCCGCGCCGTGATCCGCGCCATGATGATGGAGGGGCAGGCGGTGGGCGAGGCGCTCGGCGCGCGCTTCGCCATCGACGTGGACAAGCGTATCGAGGGCGCCGAGCAGGTGGGCGCGCACCGCACCTCGATGCTGCAGGACCTCCACCTGGGCCGGCCCATGGAGATCGAGGCGCTGGTCGGCGTGATCGCCGAGCTGGGCCGCCTGGTGGGCGTGCCGACGCCCGCCATCGACATGGTCTACGCGCTGGTGACGCAGCGCGCGGTGGAAGCGGGGTGCATGCCCAACTGAACTGAACAGCGCTCTTAAACGGTTTAGCGCCACCCCAGCTTACTTGCTGTGAGTGAGACTATAGGAAGACAATCGATATCGTGAATCCTCGAGTTACGCGGAGTAACCGCTCATTTTCTGCATGTTCTTACAAACCAATTATTTCTTCGATTTTCCCAAACGGAGTGCACCCTACCAATCCGGTATGCTGCATTATGTAATCTCCTGTTTCCTTTCCGTCTCGATAGATCGGTCTCGGAACAGTAGGAAAGTGAGTGATTATTCCGGCGATAGTCCAATCGCGTTGACCAACAGGGAAAACTATAGCACCTCCAGAAAATCCATCATTGATGTAAGACGAGCTGTAACTTGAGCTGCCGCCAGAAACAAAATTTGCCACTGCTAGCGCTACTATTGGCATTGGCCGTCCGTGTGCCTCGATAATGTGATCGATCCTGTATCCACCTTGATCCCTGACCCTAGGAAAACCAAGAGCATAACCGATCTGACCGAAGACTAAACCCTCTGGCTCACCGTAAAGAACTGGTATCCTCTTGTCATCCAAAACGGTGTCCGTTTGCAAGACGGCAATATCATGGTCCCGGTTAGTTTCTATAGTTCGCCAATTTATGGGGTTCCACTTGCCGTTGAATCGAACTAATGGACTGAAGTCACATATTTCAGCAACGTGAAGAGCGGTTACCAGAAGTTGATTATCACTAGAATTGCTTATGACACCGCTCCCAACGGGAAACGGGCCACTAGCATTCTCGTGTCCAAGCCACAGAAGAAGGTTTAGAACATTCGCTACCGGATGTCTTGTCGACATGCTTGCTCTTTCGACCCTGATAAGTTATCCGAGACGTGCTGAAGACTTCCAATAATCCACTACACTAGACATCCATCTATTCCCCTACTTCGACACCAAAGTGTACCATGTGCTTCCTCAAATCCCCAGCGCGCAACCGTCCTTGCGGGGATCGGAGCCGCCGGTAAGCACGCCGGTGGCGCGGTCGATGGAGATGGCCTGACCGCCGCCGTGGGGAATGTCCGACCACGCGACCTGGTGGCCGAGGGCGGCGAGGCGTTCGGCCACCGAGCGCTCGATGGTGGTCTCCAGCGCCATGACGCCGCCGAAGTGGAAGGCGCGGGGGCAATCCAGCGCCGCTTGCGGGTCCATGCCGTAGTCGATCACGTTGGTGAGGAAGTGGGCGTGCCCGCAGGCCTGAAAGTGCCCGCCCATGACGCCGAAGGGCATCACCGCGTGCTCCCCCTGCCCCACCATGCCGGGGATGATGGTGTGCATGGGCCGCTTGCCGCCGGCGATGCGGTTGGGGTGGTCCGGGTCGATGACGAAGCTCGCACCCCGGTTCTGCAGCATCACGCCGGACGCCGTGCAGAGGCCTGAGCCGAAGGACGCGAACAGCGAGTTGATGAAGGAGATCGCGTTGCCCTCGCCATCCACCACGGTGAGGTAGATCGTATCGCCGTGGGCCGGATAGCCGGGCGGCAGCTCCGCCGGCATGGCGCGCTCCGCGCTGATGTGGCGGCGCATGGCGTCGGCATACTCCGCCGAGAGCAGCCCCGCCACCGGCACGTCAACCGCGTCGGGATCGGCGATCAGCGCAGCACGGTCGCGATAGCCGAGGCGGCTGGCCTCGGCCTCCAGGTGCAGACGCTCCGCGCCCACCGGGTCGAGGCCGGCAAGCTCGAACCCCTCCAGGATGTTGAGGATGATGAGCGCGATGATGCCTTGGCCGTTGGGCGGGCACTCGTAGATGTCGAAGCCCCGGTAGTTGGCGCTGATGGGCTCGACTGTCTGCGGCTGGAACGCGGAGAGGTCGTCCGCCGTCATCAAGCTGCCGTGGGCCGCGAGGTGGGAGGCGATGTCGTCCGCGATGGCGCCCTTGTAGAAGGCGGCGGCACCGTCCTTCGCGATGAGCCGGAGCGTCTCCGCAAGCTGTGGCAGGCGGTGGATGTCGCCAGCCTCGGGAGCGCGCCCGCCGGGCAGGTAGAAGGCGCGCGCGTTCTCGCAGGCGCGGAGTTTTTCGGCGTTCTGGCCCCAGTCGTAGGCGACGCGGCTGTGGACGACGAAGCCTTCCTCGGCGTAGCGGATGGCGGGCTGGAGCACCTCGTCGAGGCCCTTCGTGCCGTGGTCCGCCAGCAGCCGCTCCCACGTGCCGACGGCGCCCGGCACGGTGACGGCGTGCGGGCTCTCGAAGTCGATGGCGTCGATGCCGCGCTCCCGGAACCAGTCCACGCTCGCCGCAGCCGGCGCAGGCCCTGAGCCGTTGATGGCGTAGGGCGGCACCCGGCCGCCGGGCGCATAGAGGGCGAAGCAGTCGCCGCCGATGCCAGTGGACTGCGGCTCGACCACGCCTTGCACGGCGCAGGCCGCCACCGCCGCATCCACGGCGTTGCCGCCCGCGCGCAGCACCTCGATCGCGGTCGCGGTGGCCAGCGGATGCGAGGTCGCGGCCACGCCGCGCGTGCCGTGGACCGTGGACCGGCCCGGCCGCTGGAAATCACGCATCACCCTCTCCTCCCGCCTCTGCGCGGCCGTCCCGCCAGCGCTGCGGGGGTTTTAGACGGTTTGCTGCTTGCGCGAAACGGGCGAGCGTGCGGCGGCGGAAGTCGCCGCCGATGTCGCACCCTGCAGCCGGTCTTCTTGACGGTCTCGAATCTGAGGCATAGCCTTTTAAAAAAAGAACGGTCCGGGATGTGGGAGGCACAAAGGCCATGTTCATGAAATCATTCAGGAAAACGATACTTGGCGGGTGGCTCAAGCGGTCGCTCGCGACGGCGATTGTCGCCGGGGCGGTGGCGCTCTCTGCTCCGGTACAGGCGAACGACACCATCAAGATCGGCTTCAGCATGGCGCTCACCGGCGGCCTCGCCGGTGCGGGCAAGGGCGCGCTCATCGCCATGCAGGTGTGGGCCGAGGACGTCAATGCGGCGGGCGGGCTGCTCGGCAAACAGGTCGAGCTCATCTACTACGACGATCAGACCAATCCGGCGACCGTGCCGGCGATCTACACGAAGCTGCTCGACATCGACGAGGTCGACTTCGTGGTGTCCGGCTACGGCACGAACCTGATCGCGCCGGCGATGCCGATCGTCATGCAGCGAGGGCTCGTCTTCCCCTCGCTGTTCGGCCTCGCGGTCAACGAGAAGTTCAACTATCCGAACTACTTCCAGATCATGCCGTCGGGCCCGGAGCCGATGACCGACTGGTCGAAGGGCTTCTTCGAGGTCGCCATGGCGCAGGATCCGCCGCCGCAGACCATCGCGCTCGTGGGCGCCGATGCGGAGTTCGCTCGCAACGCGGTGAACGGCGCGCGGACCAACGCGGAGAATCTGGGGCTCGAGATCGTCTACGACGAGTCCTATCCGCCGAGGACTGCGGACTACACGCCGATCGTCAACGCGATCCAGGCGCGCAATCCGGACATCGTGTATGTCGGTTCCTATCCGCCCGATTCCGTCGGCATGGTGAAGGCGGCCACCGAGGTCGGGCTCACGGCACAGATGTTCGGCGGCGGAATGGTGGGGCTGCAGTTCGCCTCGATCATGACGGCGCTCGGGCCGAAGCTGAACGGCATCGTGAACTACGATTTCTGGGTGCCGGAGCCGACGCTGAAGTTCGAGGGCGTCGAGGCCTTCCTCGCCAAGTACCAGACGGCGGCCGAGGGCGAGGGCGTGGACCCGCTGGGCTACTACCTCCAGCCCTACGCCTACGCCTACCTGCAGATCCTGGGGCAGGCGATCGCCGCCACGAACAGCATGGATCACGACGCCATCGGCGAATACATCCGCAACTCCGAGTTCGACACCGTCGTCGGCAAGGTAAGCTTCGCGCCGAACGGCGAGTGGGCGAATACCCGCGTGCTGATGGTCCAGTACCAGGGGATCGCGGACAACGAGCTCGCGACCTTCACCAAGCAGGGCACGCGCGTGGTGCTCTATCCGGCGGAATGGAAGTCGGGGGACATCAACTACCCCTACGCCGAGTAGGCTCTGCTCCCGAGAGGAGCCGAGCAGCGACTGAAGATGGAAGTGTCGTCCCGCACTCGACGGGATGACGCTTCCTGTTTCCGGTAGGGCAGCCGTTCGTTGTTCTCCGTCGAACTCCTGGTGAACGCGCTCATCGCCGGCTTGATGCTGGGCGGATTCTATGCCGCGGTGAGCCTCGGTCTCACCGTCTCGTTCGGGCAGCTCAACATCGTCAACATCGCCCATCCCGCTTTCATCATCCTGGGCTCTTACATCGCCTACATGTGCAACAGCCTGTGGGGGCTGGATCCCATCCTGGCGGGGATCATCTTCATCCCCGTCTTCTTCCTGATCGGCGCCGGCGTCTACCGGCTCTACTACGAGAGCTTCGAACGCAAGGACGACGAAGCCCTGCGCGGCCTCGCCTTCTTCTTCGGCGTCATGTTCATCATCGAGGTCGCGCTGATCATGGTCTACGGCGTAGACTTCCGCACGGTGCAGGCGTCCTACATCGGGCAGAGCTGGAGGGCCGGCGGGATCGGGGTGCCGACCCGCATGTTCGTGCCGTTCTGCGTTTCCGTCGCGATGTTCACGGTCGTGTTTCTCTACATGTCGCGCACCTTCAACGGCCGCGCGATCAAGGCGGTGGCGCAGGACCGCCTCGCGCTGCAGCTCATGGGCGCCGATCCGGTCAAGATCAAGCAGCTCGGCTTCGGCATCAGCATCGGAACCGCGGCGCTTGCCGGCGCGCTGCTGATCATCATCATTCCGGTCGAGCCGTCGGTGGGGCGGCTCTACATCGGCCAGGTGTTCGCGATCGCGGTCCTCGCCGGGCTGGGATCGATCCCCGGCACGCTGGTGGCGGGCCTCGTCCTCGGCGTTGCCGAGAGCCTGGTGTCCACGTTCTTCGGCCCGTCCTGGGCGCCTGCCGTGGCCTTCGGCATCCTGCTGGCGGCCCTGGCATTCCGGCCGCAGGGGCTGTTCGGCCGATGAGAGCGCCTGCGGTGAAGCTCTCCGCCTTCTGGATCGGCGCTGCGCTCGTCGCCCTTGTGGGTGCGTTGCTGACGATCTTCGACGTGGTCGCCATCAACAAGTTCATCTTCTTCGCGGGCTACGTCGTACTGCAGTACGTAGTCCTTGCCACCGCCTGGAACATCATGGGCGGCTACATGGGCTACGTGAACTTCGGCACCGCCGGGTTCTTCGCCGTGGGCGCGTACGCCTCGGTCGTCCTCTACAACCTGATCGAAGCGCCGTTAGCCCTGATGATCCCCTTCTCGGGCGTCGTCTGCGGCCTGCTCGGCCTCGCCATGGGGTATCTCACGCTCCGCCTGCGTGGTGTGTTCTTCGCCATCGCCACGCTCGCGATGGCGATCGTGCTCGAGACGCTGATCATCAATTGGGACTACGTGGGCGGCGCCACCGGCGCCTACATCCTGCGCTCGCGCGAGAAGGCGCCCTTCGGCGACTACGTGGAGTTCCTCTTCTTCGTGATGCTGTTGCTCGCGATCTTCGCGGTCGCGGTGGCGCGCTGGATCGAGATTTCCAAGGCGGGGCGCGGCTTCACCGCCATCCGCGACGACGAGATCGCCGCCGAATGCGCGGGCGTTCCGACGCTCAGGCTGAAGCTGATCGCGACCACAGTTTCCGGCTTCCTGATGGGGGTCGCCGGCGCGCCGTTCGCGCTCTACGTGGGCTTCATCGAGCCGTCGTCGGCCTTCAACCTCGTCTATGCGGTGAACGCCATCGCGATGCCGATGATCGGCGGCGCCACCACGTGGTTGGGCCCCGTGATCGGCGCGCTGCTGCTCGGCACCGTCCAGCAGGTGGCGACGGTGACGATCTCGTCCGAGCTGAACCTCCTGATCGTGGGCGTGGTCCTGGTGTTCTTCGTGATCGTGGCGCCGGAGGGGATCGTCGGGCTGATCCGGAAGTGGTGGAGGCCCCGCAAGTGAGCGCCGACGCGTTGCTCGACGTGCGCGCCGTCACCAAGCGCTTCGGCGGCTTCACGGCGCTCGACCAGATCAGCATGGAGGTCCGCACCGGCGAGCGCTTCGGCATGATCGGGCCGAACGGCTCCGGCAAGACCACCATGATCAACTGCATCTCCGGCACGCTCGCCAACGACGGCGGCGAGATCGTCTTCAAGGGCGTCAGGCTCGACGGCAAGAAGCCCCATCAGCGCACGCGGCTGGGCATCGCGCGGTCGTTCCAGATTCCGAAACCCTTCCGTTCCATGACGGTGCTGGAGAACCTCGGCATCGCGCTCGAATACGCGTCCGACACCACGCCCGGCCAGGTGGAAGAGCGCGGCATGGCGATCCTGGAGACAATCGGCCTTGCGGAGCGCGCGGGCGCCAACGCGGGCGCGCTCACGCAGATCGACATGCGCAAGCTCGAGCTCGCCCGCGCCATGGCGACCCAGCCGGAACTGCTAATCTCCGACGAGGCGATGGCCGGCCTGTCCTCGACGGAGGTCGACGACATCCTCGACATCCTGTTCAGGCTGAACGTGGCCGGCATCACCATCATCATGATCGAGCACATCATGCGGGCGGTGATGCGGTTCTCGACGCGGATCGTCGTGCTGGACGCGGGCCAGAAGATCGCGGAAGGGACGCCGGACGAGATCATCAACGACCCCGAAGTCGAAAGGGCCTATCTCGGTGAGTAGGATCGTCGTCGATAACGTCGAGGCGGGCTACGGCTCGGTGCGGGTCCTGCACGGCGTCTCGGTCTCGGTCGATCCCGGCGAGACGGTGGTGCTGCTCGGCACCAACGGCAACGGCAAGTCGACGCTCATCAACTGCATCATGGGGATCGTGGCCCCGTCTGCCGGCTCGATCACCTACGAAACCGACGACGGCGAGAAGATCGAGCTCGTCGGCAAGACGCCCGAGGACGTGGTCGAGCTCGGCATCACGCTGGTGCCGGAAGGCCGGCGGCTCTTCCCGCAGCTCACGGTGGTAGAGAACCTGATGCTGGGCGCCTACCGGGAATCGGCGCGGAAACGGATTGACGCCAACCTCGCGTTCGCGTTCGAGGCCTTCCCGGTGCTGGCCGAACGCCGGCGCCAACTCGCGGGCTCCATGTCCGGCGGCGAGCAGCAAATGCTGGCCATCGCGCGCGCGTTGATGTCGGAGCCCCGCATCCTGCTCATCGACGAGCCCTCGGTCGGGCTCGCGCCGATCCTGGTCAGCCGCGTGATCGCCAAGATCCGCGAGCTCAAGGAGCAGCGCAATCTCACCGTGCTGATGGCCGAGCAGAACTTCAACCAGGCGATCAAGATCGCCGATCGCGGCTACATCATCGTGCACGGTGAGATCGCCTTCGCCGCCGCGACCGCAGCGGATCTGTCGGAAAACGAGATGGTCAAGCAGTACTATCTCGGCGCGTGACGCGGGCTTCCGCCGGGAAGCGCGAGCGAACGCGGGCGAACGCGCCGGGCTTTCTCACGAAATGTTGCGTGGCCGTGTCCGCCGCTCCTGTGGCCGGGGCATGGTGTTTTCGCTAGTGTCCGCATACGGCTGGCGAGCCGGTCGCGAGGCTTGAGATCGGCGCCGAGACAGCCGATATCACGACAAGGGGCTGCGCGGCCGTCGCGCCGGGAGCCGCCTGACGAGGACAGCAACACAAGGATCGGGACCATGCGATTAATGGGACTTGCGGCCGCCGGCCTGGCTGCCGGCGCGATCGCGCTCAGCGCCGGCGTTCTGCAGCCGGCATCGGCGGCGTCGGAGCCGCAACGGGTCACGGTGACCGGCGAGATCATCGATTCCTGGTGCTACCTGAGCGAGATCATGTGGGCCGAAGGCTCGGCCCATCACCGCTGCGCCGTCTGGTGCGCGCGCGGCGGCGTGCCGGTCGGCATCCTCGGCGAGGACGAGGAAGTCTACATCCTGCTCAAGATGGAGAACGACCCCGGCGTGATCGGCAACAAGGCGGTGTTCCGCATGCAGACCAACGAGGTCGTCGTCACCGGCGATCTCTACGAGCGCGACAGCGTCAAGTATCTCGCCGTCGGCGAGATCGTCGAGGACCACGGGATCGTGAACTATTCGCACGAGGACTTCGACATCCAGCCGGGAGGACTCTGATCATGCGGGCCAACCGAACATTCGTCCGTCTCGCCGCCGCCCTAGTGTTCGCAGGGTCCATGGCGGTCTCGGGTATCGCGGCCGCGGCCAACAGCTGGGGGCTGCCCGACGAGGTCGAAGCGCGCTTCGAGGCGCAGGTGACCGACGTGCTCTGCGTGCTCAGCGGCGACTGCCCCGAGGACTGCGGCGCAGGCTCCCGCCTGCTCGGCCTGCTTCAGGACGACGGCACCCTGGTGCTGCCGCTCAAGAACGCCGGGCCGTTCACCGGGCCGACCGCCGATCTCATCCCCTTCTGCAACCAGCGGGTGACCGTCGACGGTCTCTTCACCACCAATTACGGCGTCACCACCTTCGCGGTCCAGTTCGTGCGGCCCGAGGGCGGCAAGTGGCGCGGCGCCAACGGCTTCGTCCGCCAGTGGGCCAAGGAGCGTGGGCTGGAGGCGAAGGACAAGAAGGCGCGGCGCTGGATGCGCCACGACGAGGCGATCCTCGAGCTGATCGAGGAGCAGGGCGCGCTCGGCCTCAAGGACAAGGGGATCACGCCCTAGCCCCGGCTGACGGAACCGGCGGCGCACTCGACCCCTGCGCCGCCGGTAGGCCGCCGATCGATCCGCAGGGCCGGCGCCGGACAGCGAGACAGATAGCGCCGCGATGAGCCGGTTCCCGCTCGATTCCTCCGGCCTCTGGCGCGAGGTACGGAGCGGCCGGCCGGCGGAGCCGGGGCCCGCGCTCTTCTTCGACCGTGACGGCACGCTCATCCGGCTCGCGAACTACCTCAGCCGCGCGGAGGAGGTCGCGCCGGTCCCCGGCGCCTTCGAGAGTCTCGCGCAGGCCCGGCGCGCGGGGTTCCGGGCGGTGATCGTCACCAACCAGTCGGGCATCGGCCGCGGCTACTATGGGTGGGAGGCGTTTGCCGCGGTGCAGGCGCGCGTCGTCGCGCTGGCGGAAGCGGCGGGTGGGGTGATCGACGCGGTCTATGCCTGCCCGGCGTTGCCGGGGAGCGCCGCCGCCTGCCGCAAGCCCGCGCCCGGCATGATCCTGGCCGCCGCCGAGGACCTCGCCATCGACCTCGGCGCAAGCTGGATCGTGGGCGATTCGGCGAGCGATCTTGAGGCGGGCCGCCGCGCCGGCCTCGCCCGCGGTTGGCTGGCGCCGACCGGTCACGGCGCAGGCGAGCGCGGCCTTGCAGCGGGCTTGGCCTCGGGCAAATTCCGCGTCACCATCGGGCGGCCGATCGCAGCGCTCGGCGCGGCGCTCGCCGCAGATCGGGCCTGAGGCGCCGAGGGAGCCCATGACCTTTCCCGACAAAGGCTACCCGTCGATCGCGGACTACTGCGACGATTACCTGGCCCGCCTCGCACGGGCCGGCGCTTCGATCGATCGCGCCCGGCTTGCCGAGGCCTGCACGCTGCTCGATGCGGCGTTCGCCCGCGGCGCGTGGCTCTTCGCCTGCGGCAACGGCGGCTCGGCCGCGATCGCCAATCACCTGCTCTGCGACGTCGCCAAGGGGGTGCAGACCGACACCGGCGTGCTGCCGCGGGTAATGAGCCTCAGCGCCAACATGGAGATCGTCACCGCAATCGCCAACGACATCGCCTTCGAGGACTGCTTCGCCTACCAGCTCAGGACCGCGGCCCGGCCGGGCGACGTCCTGATGACCATCTCGGCCTCGGGCGATTCCGAGAATATCGTCCGCGCGCTCGACTGGGCCGGCGCCAACGGGCTCGAGAGCATCGCGCTCACGGGCTTCGACGGCGGCCGGTCGGCGCCGCTCGCCACCGTCAGCCTCCACGTCGACGGCGACAACTACGGCGTGATCGAGGACACCCACCAGTCGATCATGCACATGCTCGCGCAGTACCTGCGCCAGGCGAGAATGCCGGGCGCGCTCATCCCCGAACGCAAGTTCTAGGCAGCGAAGCGGATCGCCAGGATCGCGGCGATCAGCACGGCGAGGGCGCCGAGGGCGGCCCAGCCCAGGTGGCGCTCGATGAAGGCGCGGGCCGGCGGGCCGAACTGCCAGAGCAGAGCCGCCACGATGTAGAAGCGGGCACCCCGCGAAAGCAGCGAGGCGAGGATGAAGACGCCGATGTCGAGCTTGCCCGCGCCGCTCGCAATGGTGATGAGCTTGTAGGGGAGCGGCGTGAAGCCGCCGGCGACGACGATCCAGGCGCCCCATTCGTCGCGGTAGCGCTCGAAGGTCGCGAGCTTGTCCTCGTTGCCCCAGAGCTCGAGCAGCGGGCCGCCAAAGGCATCGAACAGGTAGTAGCCGATGGCGTAGCCGAAGAGGCCGCCGGCCACCGAGAAGAACGTGCAGACGCCCGCCAGCAGCCACGCCATCGCCCGGCGCGCAAGCACCATGGGGATGAGCAGCAGGTCCGGCGGGATGGGAAAGAACGAGCTTTCCGCAAACGCCACGGCGGCGAGCGCCCAGACGGCGTGGCGCTTGCCGGCGGCCGCCAGCGTCCAGTCGTAGAGCCTGCGGAGCGGCCCGGGCTTCCCGCTCACACGCCCGCTCCGCCCGAGGCCGGTTGACCGTTGCCCGGCCCGGCCCAACAATGCCCTGAGCGCTCCGGACGGGCACCCCTCATGCAGTCAAGACTCATCCTCTTCGCCGCCTCGGCCGGTATCGCCGCCCTCACTATCTATCTCCTCATCTCGGGGCGGAACATCCTGATCCCGATCGCCATCGCCGTCATGGCCTGGTACCTGATCAACGCGATTGCGCGCGGAATCAGGCGCATCAGCATACGCGGCGTTCGCCCGCCACGCTGGGCCGCGCTCACGCTCACGGTGCTGGTCGTGATCGCGGCGGTCATGTCGCTGGCCGAGATGGTGAGCGGCAACTTCTCGGCCGTCGTCGATGCGATCCCTACCTATCAGGCCAACCTGCAGCGGCTGATCGGCGAGGTGACGGCGCTGTTCGGGCTGCGGGAAACGCCGAACCTCACCGATCTCGTCGAGCGCATCGACTTCAGGGCGGTCGTCAGCAGCATCGCCGCGACGCTCACCGGAATCGCCGGCGAGGCGGGGCTCATCCTGGTCTACATGCTCTTCCTCTTCGTCGAGCAGGGCAGCTTCGACCGCAAGATGAAGGCGCTCTTCCCCGACCCGGAGCAGGAGGAGCGGGTCCACAAGATCCTCACTCACATGAGCGAGGAGATTCAGAACTATCTCTGGATCAAGACCTTCACAAGCGCGCTGACGGCGGGGCTCAGCTACGCCGTGCTGGCCTCGGTCGGCCTCGACTTCGCCGGTTTCTGGGTGGTCATCATCTTCCTTCTCAACTACATCCCGACCATCGGCTCGCTGCTCGGCATCCTCTTCCCGGCGCTGCTGGCGCTGGTGCAGTTCGACACCTTCGTGCCCTTCCTCATCGTCACGCCGAGCCTCGCGGTGATCCAGGTCTTCATCGGCAACTTCCTGGAGCCGATGCTGATGGGGTCCTCGCTCAACATCAGCCCCTTCGCAACGCTCGTCTCGCTTGCGGTGTGGGGCTCGATCTGGGGTATACCGGGGATGTTCCTCTGCGTGCCCATCACCGTGATCGCCATGATCATCTTCGCCCACTTCCCCCGCACGCGGCCCATCGCGGTCATCCTGTCCACCGACGGCCGCGTCGCCTGGGGCGAGACCGAGCCTCGCCCACCGCCAGACCCCCGCCCACCGCCCGGAGCCTGAAAATGACCGTTCCCCAAGAGGACGCCCTCGCGATCGACGCCGGGCGGCTGAGAGAGGCTGTCGCCGCGATCTTCACGGCCGCCGGCTGCGCGGAGGAGGAAGGCGCGCGCATCGCCCGCTACCTGGTGGAATCCAACCTCACCGGGCACGACAGCCACGGCGTCATCCGCGTGCCGCGCTACGTGTACTGGCTGGATGCCGGCACCGTGCGCGCCGGCCGGCACGTGAAGACGGTAATGGACGCAGGCGCGGTCGCGGTACTCGACGGCGACCACGGCTTCGGCCAGACCATCGGCGAGGAGGCGATCACGCTCGCGGTGGAGAAGGCGCGCGAGTACGGCGTCGCCGTGGTGGGCCTGCGCAACTCGGGCCATCTCGGGCGGATCGGCGACTGGGCCGAGCTTGCGGCGGCCGAGGGGCTGATCTCCATCCACTTCGTCAACACCAGCGGGCTCGGCATGATCGTGGCGCCCTTCGGCGGCACCGAGCGGCGCATGTCCACCAACCCTGTCAGCATCGGCGTGCCGATGCCGGACGGCCCGCCGCTGGTGCTCGACTGCGCGACGTCGGTCGTGGCCGAGGGCAAGGTGCTGGTCGCGCTCAACGGCGGCAAGCCGCTGCCCGACGGCGCCCTGATCGAGCGGGACGGCACGCTCACCACCGATCCAAACGCCCTCTACGGTGTGGTGGACGGCACCCAGCCCCACGACCAGCGCACGGGCGCGGCCGCCGTGCGCGCGATGGGGGAGCACAAGGGCTCCGGCATCAGCTTCATGTGCGAGGTGCTCGCGGGCGCGCTGACCGGCGGCGGCTGCGGCAAGGCGGGCCACAAGACGCTGGAGAACAACATGCTCTCCATCCTGCTCGACCCGGCGCGCTTCGGGACCGAGACGGTGCTCTGGCCCGAGATCGACCGCTATATCGAATTCGTGCGCAGCGCGCGGACGGCGCCCGGGCATGACCGGGTGCGCCTCCCCGGCGAGCCCGAAGAGGAGATGCGCGCCCAGAGGCGTGCCAACGGCGTACCCCTGCCCCGCAAGGTGCGGGCGAGCCTCGCGCTTACGGCGAACTCCCTCGGCTTGGCGGAGGTGGCGGCCGTGTTCAAGCCCAAGGGGCGCACGTAAGCGGCGCGCTACCAGACGCCGGGGTAGCGGCCCCCGTCGATCACCAGGTTCTGGCCGGTGATGTAGCCGGCCTGCGCGCTGCAGAGGAAGGCGCAGGTCTCGCCGAACTCGGTCTCGTTGCCGAAACGCTTCGCCGGCACGCTCATCCTCTGCCGCTCGGCGAACTCGTCGACGCCGAGACCGGCCCTCTTGGCGCCCTTCTCGATGCCGTCGTAGAGGCGTTCGGTGTCGAAGAAGCCCGGCAGGAGGCTGTTGATCGTCACGTTGCTGCCCGCGACGTCGGGCACGATGCCGGCGACGAAGGCGCTGAGCCCTGCGCGCGCGCCGCTGGAGAGGTCGAGGCCCGGCACCGGCATCTTCACCGAGACCGAGGTGATGTTGACGATTCGCCCGAAGCCGCGCTCGGCCATGCCGTCCACCACATGGCCGATCATCTCCACCGGGGTCGCCATGTTCATCACCACGCCCTGGAGGAAGGCGGGGCGATCGATCTCGCGGAAGTCGCGGCGGGGCGGGCCGCCGTTGTTGTTGACCAGGATGTCGGCCTCGGGTACCGCCTCGACCAGGGCGGCCTGAATCGCGGGCTCGCTGATGTCGCCGGCGACCGTCTGAACGGCAACGCCGGTCTCGTCGCGGATCGCCTGCGCCGTCTCCTCGAGGGAAGCGCGATCACGCCCGTTGATGACGAGGTCCACCCCGTTCCGGGCGAGCGAGACGGCGCAGCCCCGGCCGAGCCCGCGGCTTCCGGCGCAGACGATAGCGCTGCGCCCCTTGATTCCGAGATCCATGGCTCCTATCTCCCTTGCAGCGGCGACATCCTGACGCCCGCCGGGCCACTCATGCAAGGCCGCAGGGCACCTTCGAACGTGCATCACGACACCGGGTTCGGGCTGAGAACCGGCGCTTGATTCGCCGCGTCAAAGGTGTTAGCACTCACTACCAGCGAGTGCTAACACCGCTTCCAGACCATCGTTTAGGACGAAATCGGAGGAACCAATGAAGTTTCGACCGCTGCATGACAGGGTCGTGGTGCGCCGGATTGGCGAGGAGGCCAAGACCGCCGGCGGCATCATCATCCCCGACACGGCCCAGGAGAAGCCGCAGGAAGGCGAGATCGTGGCCGTCGGCCCCGGAACCCGGGGCGATGACGGGACGCTGCATCCGCTGGACGTGAAGCCGGGCGACCGCGTGCTGTTCGGCAAGTGGTCCGGCAACGAAGTGTCGCTCGATGGCGACGATCTCCTCTTCATGAAGGAGTCGGACATCATGGCCATCGTCGAGGCCGGCAAGAAGGCGAAGAAGGCCGCGTAGGCGGGCCGCTCGCAGTCAGGAAGGAAAAGCAACATGGCAGCGAAAGAAGTACGGTTTTCCGCCGATGCGCGGACCCGCCTCCTCAAGGGCGTGGACACGCTGGCCAGCGCGGTCGGCGTGACGCTTGGGCCGAAGGGCCGCAACGTGGTGCTCGACAAGTCCTTCGGCGCGCCCCGCATCACCAAGGACGGTGTGACGGTCGCGAAGGAGATCGAGCTCTCCGACAAGTTCGAGAACATGGGCGCGCAGATGGTGCGCGAGGTCGCGAGCAAGACCAACGACGAGGCCGGCGACGGCACCACCACGGCGACGGTGCTGGCCCAGTCCATCGTGCGCGAGGGCTCCAAGGCGGTGGCCGCGGGCATGAACCCGATGGACCTCAAGCGCGGCATCGACCTCGCGGTCGGCGCCGTGGTGGCCGAGATCGGCAAGCGCTCCAAGCGGGTGCAGACCGATGAGGAGATCGCCCAGGTCGGCTCCATCTCCGCCAACAACGAGCGCCGCGTCGGCGACATGATCGCCGAGGCGATGCAGAAGGTCGGCAAGGAAGGCGTGATCACGGTGGAGGAGGCCAAGGGCCTCGAGACCGAGCTCGACGTCGTCGAGGGGATGCAGTTCGATCGCGGCTACCAGTCGCCCTACTTCATCACCAACGCCGACAAGATGACCTGCGAGCTGGAGGACCCCTACATCCTTCTGCACGAGAAGAAGCTCTCCAATATGCAGGCCATGATCCCGATCCTCGAGGCGGTCGTACAGTCGTCCAGGCCGCTGCTCATCATCGCGGAAGAGGTCGAGGGCGAGGCGCTGGCGACGCTGGTCGTCAACAAGCTGCGCGGCGGCCTCAAGGTCGCGGCGGTCAAGGCGCCGGGCTTCGGCGATCGCCGCAAGGCCATGCTCGAGGACATCGCGATCCTCACCGGCGGCCAGGTGGTGAGCGAGGACCTCGGCATCAAGCTCGAGAACGTCACCGTCGACATGCTCGGCACCGCCAAGCGGGTCTCGATCACCAAGGAAGAGTCCACCGTCGTCGGCGGCGCCGGCAAGAAGGGGGACATTACCGGGCGCTGCAACCAGATCCGCGCGCAGATCGAAGAGACCACCTCCGACTATGACCGCGAGAAGCTGCAGGAGCGGCTGGCGAAGCTCGCCGGCGGCGTCGCGGTGATCAAGGTCGGCGGTGCGACCGAGGTCGAGGTGAAAGAGAGCAAGGACATGGTCGAAGACGCTCTCAACTCCACCCGTGCCGCGGTCGAGGAGGGCATCGTTCCCGGCGGCGGCGTGGCGCTGCTCTATGCCGGCCGTGCACTGGACAAGGTCAAGGGTGCGAACGACGACCAGAACGTGGGCGTCAACATCGTGCGCCAGTCCCTCAAGTCGCCGGCCCGGCTGATCGTCGAGAACGCGGGCGAAGACGGCTCGCTCGTGATCGGCAAGCTCCTGGAGCAGAAGAGCGCGACCCAGGGTTTCGACGCGCAGAACGGCAAGTACGTCGACATGGTGAAGGCGGGCATCATCGACCCTGCGAAGGTGGTGCGGACTGCACTTCAGGACGCGGCATCGGTCGCCGGCCTGCTGGTCACCACCGAGGCCATGGTTGCCGAGAAGCCCGAGAAGAAGGACGATGCCGCAGGCGCCGGTGGCGGCATGCCGGACATGGGCGGCATGGGCATGTAGCCCAGCCTTCCGTGCTTTCGTTCAGGGGCGGGCCCGAGGGTCCGCCCCTTTTCGTTTGCAGCGGCCGGAGCCACCGGATATGTGCAGGACGCCCGCAGGGCGGGGAGCACGAGAGGACGGGGAGAGCCCATGAGCGCCGATATCGGAGCCTTGTTCGACGAGCGGGATTCGCTCGAGATCGCAGCCCTGGTGAAGGCGGGCGAAGTGACGCCGGGCGAGCTTGCCGAGGAGGCGATCAGGCGCATCGAAGCGCTGAATCCAACGCTGAACGCCGTCTCCATCCCGCTCTTCGACTATGGCCGCACGGCCGCCGCCGACCCCGCGCTGCCCGACGGGCCGTTCAAGGGCGTGCCGTTTCTGCTCAAGGACCTCGGCACGCTCTGGGAGGGCATCCCGCTGGTCAACAGCTGCCCCTACTTCAAGGACTTCGTCTGCCCCGCCGACATGACGTACACGCGGCGGATCAAGCAGGCGGGCTTCGTGCTGCTCGGCCGCAGCAATGCGCCCGAGATGGGCTGGTGCTTGGCCACCGAGCCCACCCTCTTCGGCCGCACCAGCAATCCGTGGAACCCGGAGCGCACGCCGGGCGGCTCCAGCGGCGGCGCGGCTGCGGCGCTGGCATCCCGCATGGTGCCCTTCGTCGATGCCAGCGACGGCGCAGGCTCGACCCGCGTGCCGGCATCTCACTGCGGGCTGGTGGGGCTCAAGCCCGCGCGCGGGCGGGTGACGCTGGAGCCCTACCCCGACTACTGGTACGGCGGCGCGAGCTTCCTCACCGTGACCCACACGGTGCGCGAGACCGCCGCCTACCTCGACGCGGTCGGCGGCCGGGTGACGGGCGACGTCTACTACACGGACATGCCGGAGACCCCGTACCTGGACGAAGTGGGACGCGAGCCCGGCACGCTCCGCATCGGCGTCACCACGGCCTCGCCGGCAGGGCTCCCCATCCATGACGAGGTAGCGCAGGCGGTGCGCGACGCCGCGGCGCTCTGCGAGAGCCTCGGCCACGAGGTGGAGGAACGGGAGCTCGACCTGGACTGGGAGCGGTTCTGGGGCGCGTACACGCGGATGACGGCGGCGGAGACGGCCTCGGGGCTGGAGGATGCGGAGGCCCTGATCGGCCGCCCGATGACGGAAGACGACGTGGCGCCGCTGATCTGGGCGATCATCCAGAAGGGCAAGGCCATCGACGGGCCCCAGCACTACCGCGACGTGAACGATCTCAGGCTGATGAGCCGAGAGCTGATCGCGAGCATGGCGGACCGCGACGTGCACCTGATGCCGGTAATCGGCCATCCCGCCCGCCCCCACGGCCACTATCCGATGAGCATGGGCGACATCGACCGCTACAACACGGACCTCATGGGGCCGGATGCCGTGTTCACGGCGCCCTTCAACGCCTCCGGACTGCCCGGCATGTCGCTGCCGCTGCACGTGACGGCCGACGGCCTGCCGGTGGGCGTACAGCTCGTGGGCCGCGAGTGCGACGAGCGCACTCTCTTCCGCCTCGCCGGCCAGCTGGAGGCGGCGAGGCCCTGGAAGGACCGCCGCCCGCCGATACTCGCCGGTTAGAGCGGGTCCGTCTTTGACGGACGCGCTCTAGTCCTTCAGGTCCTCCCAGAGTTCCTTCACTCTGGAGAAGAAGCCCTCCGCTTCGGGGCTGGTGGGGCGGGAGCCGCCGTGGTCGTCGAACTGCTTGAGCAGCTCCTTCTGGCGCTTGGTGAGGTTGACCGGCGTCTCGACGGCGACCTCGATGTACATGTCGCCGTGGCCGACGCCCCGCAGCGCCGGCATGCCCTTGCCGCGCAGGCGGAACTGATGCCCTGACTGCGTGCCCGCCGGCACCGTGACCCGCGCGCGGCTGCCGCCGACGGTGGGCACCTCGACCGCGCCGCCGAGCGTCGCCGTCGTCATCGGAATCGGCACGCGGCAGTGGATGTGCATCGCGTCCCGCTGGAAGATGTGGTGCGGCGCGAGCGACAGGAATATGTAGAGATCGCCGGGCGGGGAGCCGCGCGCGCCGGCCTCGCCCTCGCCGGCCAAGCGGATGCGGGTGCCGTCCTCGACGCCGGACGGGATGTTCACCGCGAGCGACTTCTCTTTCTGCACGCGGCCCGCCCCGCGGCACTCGGGGCAGGGATCGGCGATGACCTGGCCTGCGCCCTGGCACGTGGGGCAGGTTCGCTCGACGGTGAAGAAGCCCTGCTGCGCCCGCACCTTGCCCACGCCGCCACAAGTGCCGCACGCGGTGGGCCGCGTGCCCGCGCGGGCGCCGGAGCCGTTGCAGGGCTCGCAGCTCACCGTGCCGGGGACGCGGATCGTCGCCTGCTTGCCGGAGAAGGCGTCCTCCAGCGAGATCTCCATGTTGTAGCGGAGATCGGCACCGCGCGGGGGCTGCCGCCGACCGCCTCTCCGCGCGCCGCCGCCCATGAACTCGCCGAACAGGTCGTCGAACACGTCGGCGAAGCTGGTGCCGAAGTCGAACCCGGCCGCGCCGGGGCCGCCGCTCGCGCCGTCGAACGCGGCGTGGCCGAAGCGGTCGTAGGCCGCGCGCTTCTCCTTGTCGGAGAGCACATGGTAGGCCTCGGAAATCTCCTTGAACTTCTGCTCGGCGACCTTGTCATCCGGATTGCGGTCCGGATGGTATTGCATCGCGAGCTTGCGATAGGACTTCTTGAGGTCGTCCTCGCTGACATCGCGGGGCGCGCCGAGAAGGTCGTAGTAATCGGCCTTGGCCATGGCTCAGCGCCCCGCAAAGGCGTTGCGCATGGGCGCCCGGCCGCCGACAGACTCCAGTTCCATGGGAGCCGCCCGGGCCTGGCTCAGGAGGACGGCCGGTCCTTCTTGTCGTCGACCTCCTCGAAGTCGGCGTCGACAACCGTGTCCCGCTCGCCGCCGCCGGGGCCTGCGTCGGGGCCGGGACCGGCCTGCGGTTCGTCCATCGGCCCGGCACCGGCGTCGCCGGCCTGGCTGGCCGCGTACATGGCCTCGCCGAGCTTCATCGCGCTCTGACCCAGCAGCTCCATCTTGCCCTTGATGGCCTCCGGGTCCTCGCCGCCGAGGGCCTCGCGCAGGTCCGCGATCTGCGCTTCGATCTCGCCCCTGTTCGCCGGATCGATCTTGTCGCCGTGCTCGGCAAGGGTCTTCTCGGTCGAATGGATCAGCGCCTCGGCGTGGTTTCGGGTCTCGACCAGCTCGCGGCGCTGCGCGTCCTCTTCCGCGTGGGATTCCGCATCGCGCACCATACGGTCGATCTCGTTGTCGGAGAGGCCGCCCGAGGCCTGGATGCGGATCTGCTGCTCCTTGGCGGTCGCCTTGTCCTTGGCGGAGACGTTGACGATGCCGTTCGCGTCGATGTCGAAGGTGACCTCGATCTGCGGCATGCCGCGCGGCGCGGCCGGGATGCCGACCAAGTCGAACTGGCCGAGGAGCTTGTTGTCCGCGGCCATCTCGCGCTCGCCCTGGAAGACGCGGATGGTGACCGCGGTCTGCCCGTCCTCGGCGGTGGAGAAGACCTGGCTCTTCTTGGTCGGGATCGTGGTGTTACGGTCGATCAGCCGCGTGAACACGCCGCCCAGCGTCTCGATACCAAGCGAGAGCGGGGTCACGTCGAGCAGCAGCACGTCGGTCACGTCGCCCTGCAGAACGCCGGCCTGGATGGCGGCGCCGACGGCCACCACCTCGTCCGGGTTGACGCCCTTGTGCGGCTCGCGGCCGAAGAAATTCTTCACCACCTCGACGACCTTGGGCATGCGGGTCATGCCGCCGACCAGGATGATCTCGTCCACCTCGCCGGCGGAGAGGCCGGCATCCTTGAGCGCGGCGCGGCAGGGGTCGATGGTGCGGGTCACCAGATCCTCGATCAGCGCCTCGAGCTTGGCCCGCGTCACCTTCATGGTGAGGTGCTTGGGCCCGCTCGAATCGGCCGTGATGAAGGGCAGGTTGACCTCGGTCTGCATCGCGCTGGAAAGCTCGATCTTGGCCTTCTCCGCCGCCTCCTTGAGGCGCTGGAGCGCGAGCTTGTCCTCGCGCAGGTCGATGCCGTGCTCCTTCTTGAACTCGTCGGCGAGATAGCCGAGGAGGCGTATGTCGAAGTCCTCGCCCCCGAGGAAGGTATCGCCGTTGGTGGACTTGACCTCGAAGACGCCGTCGCCGATCTCCAGGAT
>LXNI01000816.1_pt1 | contig 32705 bp, 27 predicted proteins | sample 809091 | NCBI WGS metagenome assembly LXNI01 (sample SAMN04870527, study PRJNA318959) | sponge metagenome | biome: 01000161; feature: marine sponge reef; material: water | host: Sarcotragus foetidus | place: Greece: Milos, Mediterranean Sea | collected 2013-05-29 | depth 5-7 m | reverse complement strand
ACGCCGCGAACGCGCCCGAGTCCGCTCCCAGCGAGGACGCCGCTGGGGCATCCCAGCCACACAAGCAGCATGAACCCAACCACATCACCGCACACTCGCAAACGTTTGTTGACAGAGCACTAGTCGCTAGTCAGCACGAGGGTCGCCCACTCGCCGGAGGTCCGGCGGTCGACTTCGGCGAGGGGACGCAGGAAGCCGGCGACCTGCGAGCACTGCGACGGCGATATCCCACCGACCGCGAGCCAACCGTCCGGCGCCACACGAGCCACCAGCTCAGGGGCCAGCTCCACGATCCCGGCCCGAGCGATGTTCGCCACGACTGCGTCGAAGGTGCTGTCGACGTCTCTTGCAGGCGACTGGGTGGCCTCAAATCGAGAGCCCATGCCGTTGAGTTCCGCATTGCGCTGAGCCGCCGCGACCGCATCGGGATCGATGTCGACCGCCACCACCGCCGCGGCGTCGAGCTCGAGCGCGCACAGTCCGAGGATCCCGCTGCCGCAGCCCACGTCCAGGACCCGCTCGGCTCCGGCGATCCGCTCGGTGAGTACCTCGATCATCTGCCTGGTGGTGGGATGGCGACCGTCCCCGAATCCGCCGGGACCGAGTTCGATGAGCCCCGGCAGGTCGGCGCGATCGTGCTCGGACCATGCCCGGCAGACGCTCAGCCGCCCGTCGAACGTGATCGGGCGGGTGTCCCGCAGCCACTTCTGGAGGGCGGCGCCTGCTTCTGGCCTCGTGACCGCCATAGCGCCCTCGGCTCGAAGCGACGACACCAGCCTGGCCTCATCCCGCTGCTCGTCAAGTGCGGCCAGCACCACCCGGCGAGCGTCATCCGGCGCCACGACATCCATCGAGCGCACGCCCAGAGCCCGGAGCCGCTCGCACATCCCGGCGAGACCGGCCTCGGTGGTCGCGACCGAGATCACCCCGACAAGATGCCAGACCTCGATGGCGAGGGATGACCCGGGCGCTTGGGTCGTCGACCTGCCCGCACAGTATCTTCGACGTACCCGCCAGCCAGGAGACGCCATGACCGAGAGCCCCGATCTAGGTCCCATCGGTGATCGCGTGCTGTTCGAGGACGAGCACATCCGGGTCTGGGAGATGGTGCTCGAGCCGGGCGAGAGGTCTCCGCTGCACCACCATGCGAACGACTACGTCGTGGTGGTGGTAGAGGGCGACCGCGTCACAGTCGAGCCGCTCGAGGACGGCGACGGCCGATCGGGCGCCAAGTCCGCGGAGGTGACGCCGGGCCAGAGCATCTTCCTGCGCAAGGGCGGCACCGAGGTGGCCGTCAACTCGGGAGCGGTGCGGTACCGGGACGTCCAGGTCGAGCTGCTCGATTCCTGAGCTCGCCTACCCGCTCGAGTGTTGATCCAATAGTCTCTGCGCGATGCGAGCCGCCGTCTACCGCGAGTTCAACGGGCCCATAGCCGTCGAGGACCGGCCCGACCCGGCCGTGCCCGACGGCGGTGTGGTCATCGAGGTTCGGGCCTCAGGCTTGTGCCGCAGCGACCTGTTCGCCTGGCACGGCCACGACCCCGGCATGGCCCTGCCCCATGTGCCCGGCCACGAACTCTCCGGCGTGGTCGCCGAGGCTGGGCCGGGCGTGTCCCGCTGGTCGGTGGGAGACGGGGTCACCGCGCCCTTCTGCTGCGGCTGCGGCGCCTGCGAGCAGTGCGCGGCCGGCAACGAGCAGATCTGCGACAACTACTTCCAACCCGGCTTCACCCACTGGGGATCCTTCGCCACCTACTGCGCCATCGATCACGCCGACACCAACCTGGCCGCCCTGCCCGAGGCGATGTCCTTTGAGCACTGCTCGGTCCTGGGCTGCCGGATGATCACCGCCTACCGGGCCCTGATCGAGCGGGCCCGCCTCGCGGAGGGCGAGTGGCTGGCCGTGCACGGCTGCGGCGGGCTGGGGCTGTGCATGGTGATGATCGGCGCGGCCGTCGGTGCACGGGTGGTGGCCGTCGACATCGACGAGGGTGCGCTGGAGCTGGCCACGGCCATGGGGGCGGCCGCTGCGGTGACCGCCGACCGCGACAACGGCCGGGCCACGGTCGGGGCGGTGCGGGACGCCACCGGCGGGGGCGCCCACGTCTCGGTCGACGCGCTGGGCAACGCCGAGGTGGCCGCCAACTCGGTGCGCTGCCTGCGCAAGCAGGGCCGTCACGTGCAGGCCGGGCTGTTGGCCGCTCGGGCCACTGCGCTGCCCGTGGCCACCATCATCGCGAAGGAACTGGAAGTTCTCGGCACCAAAGGAATGTCGGCCCGCCAGTACCCCGAACTCATGGACCTGATCGCCAGGACCGGAATGGACCTGGGTCTGCTGGTGAGCCGCACCATGGCTCTCGAAGACCTGTCCGAAGCCTTCGAGACCATGGACCGCTTCGGCGCCAGCGGCGTCGCCGTGGTCAACCAGTTCTGAAACGCTTGAGCGATTAGGCGGCCCGCTTGGCCGATGGCCGCCGGTTCCGGCTGCGATTGCGGGACCGCTGCGGCCCGCTGCTGCGCCGGGAACGGGACTTGTGCCCGGCTCCTGAGCGCTCGGAGTCGCGGCGCGGCTGGGAGCTGCGGCGCGATCGGTCCGAGTCTCTGGAAGTCGTGGCCGGCTCGGAGCGCCTTGCGGGCTCAGAGTGGCTCGCTGACTCGCGCAACCATGCGATGGCGGCCAGGTCGACTTCGGTGATCGGCTGCTCAAGACCCAACTGGCGCTGCATCCGGCCCATCTCGCGGGCCTGCTCGGGCAGGACGAGCGACACGACGACGCCGCCCTGGCCGGCTCGGGCGGTGCGTCCCGACCGGTGCAGATAGGCCTTGTGATCCTCGGGAGCGTCGAAGTGGATGACCGCATCGACACCCTCGACGTGGATGCCCCGGGCCGCGACGTCGGTCGCGATCAGGGCCTGCACCCGGCCGGAGGCGAACTCGCCCAGCGCCCGTGTGCGCTGGTTCTGGCTCCGGCCGCCGTGGATGGCCGCGGTCGCGATACCGGCCCGATCGAGCTGGCGGGCCAGCCGGTCGCAGCCGTGGCGGGTCCGGCAGAAGACGATGGCACTGCCGGACGCAGTGATGGCGTCGGCCGCCACGCCGATGCGCTCGGCTCGGGCCACGTTCCAGAACACGTGGTCGGCTGCGATCACGTCGGGGGTCTCCTCGCCGACCTCGCAGCGCACCGGCTTGTACTGGTATTCGCGTGTGAGCGACGCCACGTCACCGTCGAGGGTGGCCGAGAACAGCATCGTCTGGCGGTCGGGGGAGGTCTGGTCGAGCAGGCGCCGCACAGCCGGGATGAAACCCATGTCGGCCATACGGTCGGCCTCGTCGATGACGACGGCCTCGACCGCGCCCAGGCTGACCACGCCCTGCTCGATCAGGTCCTCGAGGCGTCCGGGGCACGCCACCAGGATGTCGACGCCCCGGCGGAGGGCCTCCATCTGGCGGCCGTATCCCACGCCGCCGTAGACGACCGCGACGCGCACGCCTCCCGCGAAGGATCGCAGCTCGGTCATGATCTGGTCGGCGAGCTCGCGGGTGGGGGCCAGAACGAGCGCGGTCGGCCGGTGGGGCCGAGCCCGCACGGCGGTGGCCACGAGCGGGATCCCGAAGGCCAGGGTCTTGCCCGACCCGGTGGGAGCGCGGCCGCAGACGTCGTGACCGGCCAAGGCGTCGGCCATCGCGGCCGCTTGGATGTCGAAGGGTTGGGTGATGCCGCGCTCGTCAAGGGCGCGGCATATGGACTCTGGTACGCCCAGTTGGGCGAAGGTGGGGGACATTGTTCTCCTTGCCCGCGCGCAGCGGGCGTCTCATGGGTTCGGCGCTGCCGCGGGGAAACGGTGAGGGGCAGCGGTCTCTGGGGTTTGGCTCACGATGACCGGAAGAACCAACACCCGCTCTGCGAACCGCCGGCCGGACAATCCCGGCCTGACTGGCCCTTACCCTACCGGCCCATCCCGGCCGATCCTCGACGACCGGCGGCGGGGCAGGCGCCACGGGGTCGGGTAACCCCCGAGCGGGGACTCCGACGGCGCGCCCGCCACTACGCTGGCGCCCGTGGCCGACGACGTCCTGACCCCCGAACAAGACGAGGCGTTCCGGGCCCGCTGCCAGGCCTTCCTCAACGAGCACGCCACCGGCATCGACCTCGGCGGGCGACCCGACCCGCGGGGCGAAGCGCGGCTGCGGGCGGCTCAGCGATTCCAGCAGGCGCTGGCCGCCGCCGGGCTTGCCGGGCTGACCTACCCGGCCGAATACGGCGGCGCCGGGCTGACCAAGGCCCACGACAGGGTGTGGCGCGAGGAGTGCAGCCGCTACCCCAACATGACCTACGACCTGCTCATCTCCCACGGGATGTGCCTGCCCATGATGGCCGAGTACGGCACCCACGACCAGAAGTCGGCCCACCTGGCCCGCATCATCTCCGCAGAGGACGTGTGGTGCCAGATGTTCTCGGAGCCCGGAGCAGGCTCCGACGTGGCCAGCCTGCAGACCAGGGCCGAGCGAGACGGCGACGAGTGGATCATCAACGGCCAGAAGGTGTGGACCACGCTGGCCCACCTGTGCTCCTACGGAGTCATCATCGCTCGCACCGACCCGGACGTTCCCAAGCACGCCGGCATCTCGATGTTCATCGTGCCCATGGACTCCGAGGGCGTGGAGGTCCGCCCCATCCACCAGATCGACGGCGGCACCCACTTCAACGAGGTGTTCTTCACCGACGTGCGCATCAGCGCCGACAACCTTCTCGGCGACCTGAACAACGGCTGGCGCATGGCTACCGCCATGCTGATGTACGAGCGGGTCGCCATCGGCTCGGGCACGACCGGAGGGATATCGACCGACCGCACCGACCGCCTGATCGAGGCGGCTCGCAAGCGGGGGCTCGATCGCGACCCGGCCCTGCGCCAGCAGCTGATGCGGCTGCGCATCCTGGAGACCTGCCTGTCGCTGGTGGCCATGCGCACCCGGGCCGAGCTCAAGGCCGGACGCACCCCGGGACCGGGCGGTTCGGTCGGGAAGCTGGCCACCGCGCAGATCGCGGACCTGCACACCGCGGTGTCCATGGCCATTGCGGGGGCCTCCGGCGTGGCGTGGGAGGACGAGACCGGCGCCCACTGGCAGCGCCAGGCTCTCACGTCGCTTCAGGCCGGGATCGCGGGCGGAACCTCAGAGATCCAGCGCAACATCATCGGCGACCGGGTGTTGGGCCTGCCCCGCGACATCAGCGTCGACCGCAGCGTGCCCTTCAAGGACCTGAGGGTCGGTACCCAGACCAGATGAACCCCCCGCTTACAGCAGGTGGCGGGTGGTCTGGTAGACGGTGCGGATCGCGAAGTTGGACCGCAGCCTGGCCACGCCCGGGAGCCGGGAGAGATGCTCGTTGTGGATCCGCTCGAAGTCGCGGTGGTCCTGCGCCGCCAAGTGAACCAGGTAGTCGGCGTCGCCCGCGACCAGGTGGCACGCCATCACCTCGGGGCAGGCGCGGACCTCCTCCTCGAAATGTCTCAGCGATTCCTCGCTCTGGCTGACCAGCGACACCTCCACGAAAACGTCCAGGTCCCGGCCGATGGCCTCGGTGTCGAGCAGCATCACGTAGCCCGCGATCACACCGTCGGCCTCCAGCCGGCGCACCCGGCGGTGGCAGGCCGACGTCGACAGCCCTACCCGGTCGGCCAGCTCGGCGTGCGAGACCCGGCCGTCGGTCTGGAGCTCGTTGAGGATGAGCCGGTCGATCGAGTCGAGTTCGAGCATGAGTAATATTGTGCGCCAAATCCGCTCTAGGCGCAAGAACTACAGCGCCTGATCGACAATCAGCGCCGATTTCGCCAGATTCTTGCCGCTACAACGCGTGTATTCTCTTGGAAATCGCAGGTGGAGGGGTTCACATTGCGAATCGGAGTTCCAACAGAGATCAAGAGCGAGGAGCGCCGCGTCGGGCTCACGCCCGACAGCGTGCGCGACGTCACCGACCGCGGGCACGAGGTGTACGTGGAACGGGGAGCGGGCGAGGGCGCCGGGTTCGACGACGACGAGTACAAGGGCCGCGGGGCCATGATCGTCCCCACCGCCGGGGACCTCTTCGACGCCGCCGAACTGATCGTCAAGGTCAAGGAGCCCCTGGCCCCCGAGCGGGCCCTGCTGAGGGCCGACCACACCCTGTTCACCTACCTGCACCTCGCCCCGGACCCCGATCAGGCCTACGACCTGCTCGCCAGCGGGGCCACCGCCATCGCCTACGAGTCGGTGACCGACCGCGACGGTCGTCTCCCCCTGCTCGCCCCCATGTCCCAGGTGGCGGGACGGCTGGCCATCCAGGCCGGCGCCCGCTGCCTGGAGGCAGCCGCAGGCGGTCGCGGGGTGCTGCTGGGCGGCGTGCCCGGCGTCGCCGCCGCGCCGGTAACGGTCATCGGCGGCGGCGTCGTGGGCACCAACGCGGTGGAGATGGCCCTCGGACTCGGCGCCGACGTCACCGTGCTGGACCGAGACGCCCGGGTGCTCGAGTCTCTGGCCGCCCGCTTCGGGCCCGCGCTGCGCACCCTGTACTCCAGTCCCACCCGGCTGGTCCAAGCGGTGTACACCGCTGACCTGGTGATCGGGGCCGTGCTGCTGCCCGGTGCCCGGGCGCCCCGCCTGATCACACGGCAGATGGTCAAGGTCATGCGGCCCGGCACGGTGATCGTGGACGTGGCCATCGACCAGGGCGGCTGTGCCGAGACCTCCAGGCCCACCACCCACGCCGAGCCCACCTACGTCGTCGACGACGTGGTCCACTACTGCGTGGCCAACATGCCGGGCGCGGTCCCACGCACCTCCACCCAAGCCCTCAACAACGCCACGCTGCCCTACGTGATCAAGCTGGCCGACCAGGGCACCGTCGAGGCCATCGCAGCCGACCGGGGCCTTCAGGACGGTCTCAGCGTGCGCAAGGGACAGATCACCGAGCCCGCAGTGGCCGACGCCCTGGACCTCCCCTACATCGCGCCTCTCGACACCTTGGGCTGATCCCCCGCCCACACCGGGACCAGCGATCTAGTTCAGCCGCCCGCCAGCCCTCCCCCAGGCTGGCGGGCGGCATCGCGCCCGGCCCCTTGCGGTGGACGTCAGAGCCGATCCAACCCGAGCAGATCACCGACACGCCGGGAACCACTCCTGCAGTATCTGGCGAAACCGAACGAAGGCCCGGTCCGTACAGTTCGTCGTGCTCACCTTCGACGCCAACTCACCATAGATTGACGACGACCTCGGCACTCGCACCTGCTTGAGAGCCCACTGCATCGCTGCTTTGGGGTCGGGCGGCTTGCTGCGATCATCGGGCCACAGGCCCTGGAACGCCAACGCCTCGCGGAGACCGGGGCTTCTATCCGCCCATCCGAGTGCCCCCGCCACATGGACGGACCCGCTGAAGACCCAGGCTTCCAGTTCAGGCTCAATCACCACTGCCCTCGCCCACCCGTCAATCCCAGCTTGGGCGAACTGGCCCTCGAGCAACTCTTCAAGCTCAAGTCCCGAGTCGGCCGGCGCACCCACCCAACCGTGGTCGAGGATCACCATTGCGTGCGCGGCCTCCGATTGCTGGGCCCTGAGATACTCCGCCCCTTCATGGAAGCAACCCGGGTCATGCCGCGGGTGAGTCTCCAACCGATAGTCGATGTTCGGGATGCCGAGACTCTCGGATCGCAACAGAAGTCCCGAGATCGCAGCTGACATGTTCCTGTCGGCCACGAGGCATAGGAGGTCCGCCGTCATCCCAGCGCGCCGCTAGCGAGGAGGGTGCCGAGGTCGGCTGATCCCTGCCAGTCGCGCAAGCGCGGATGTTCGGTTCCGACAACCATGTCAGTACCAGTCTCGTCATCACGGGCAACACAGAGCAGTTCTTGCGGCTCGGCGAGACGGGCAACCAGTGGCGAATGCGTGGTAAGCAGGATCTGCGCGTCATACACCGACGATAGAGACTGGAGGACCGTCTCGACTGCGAGGGGGTGAAGTCCGTTCTCAGGCTCTTCGATTAGGAACATGCCAGTCAGATCGGGCAGGTAGGCCAGCAGCGTAAGTGCAAGAAGCCTCAGCGTGCCGTCGGACACCAGCCATGACGGCATCTCTTGACCGTTGGAATGCTCCAGCACGAGATACCGGTGCCGGTCCTCTTCACGCTCGCGGGTCGTGATGCCAGTGACGTCCGGTAGCGCCTCTCGAATGTGTTTAGTCCAGCGCTCATACCTGTCCGGGTGGAACTTGGCCAATCGGTGCACCACATGTGGGAGGTTGGAGCCATCGGGGAGGTAGTCATGACGCCGGACCGGTGGGCATGGCTTGCGCATGGCTTCACCAGAGAGGACGATGCGCTGGGTGTTTTGAAGCATCTCCCGAAACCACAGGGCAACCGGGAACAGGGCATGGTCGGCGGGGAGATTCGCAAGTGCAGACTTGGCGGCTGCGATCTGGAACGGAGCAGTCCAGCCGCTCGTCTCAGATCGGTAGTTCACGCGCTCCGGCAAATGGCCCCTAAAGACAACCTTCCTCCGACCGTCGGGGATCCGAGTGCCCGTTCTGAACGCAATGTGTGCAGGAGGCCTCCGTGAACTGGGAAAGGCCTGACGAGTCGCGCCTGATATATCTGGCTCGCCACTAGGAGGCCTCAGCCACAGAGTCTCGGAAACGAACCGCGGTGACTTCGATACATCCACCTCGACCTCATAGCGACATACGGAGCGCTTACTGCCTCTGCGCAGACTTTCAGGAATCGCCATCTCAACGGCAAGTTCGAACGACTTCCGGTGTCGCCGCCAGGACTCTGGAGATTCTGACCAAAGCAGATCGCGCCCGTCCGTAGCCCGGAGGGGAATGTCCAAGCGCTCGTCACCCAGCATGGCCGTGTGTAGATCCGTACTGAGCGCATCACCAAGGAACGCCAGCACGTCCAGGAAGTTGGATTTGCCGCTGGCGTTGGGACCGACGAGAACGTGGAATGGCCCAAGCTGCTGCGACACATAGCGTAGAGAGCGGAAGTAGAGAGCTTCAACCAGCGTCGCTCCGACACCTGCTTCAGAGCTTGTCACTTCAGACATCGGCCGACAGTCCCCGCTCGATCGTCGCTCGCGTACCTGGCAGGCTATTGCCGGGGTTCGGGGAGGACGGACATCCAGCAGACTACTCCTAGATCGTCCTCGGTGATTTGTGGTGCTGGGGGCGGTGTGTCTACGGCTCGGAGACCGTGGAACTCGACTACCTCGACCACTCGGCGGGCGGCTTCGTCGGGGGTGATGACGTCGGCGTCGAGGGACCGCTTGATCGTGGCCAGGTCGTGGCGCACGAGGCTGCTGCGCTCAGCGCCGAGCGCCTCGTAGGCACCGGCGGCGGACGGCGGCGAGGCCACGCTGGCATCTTCCAGCAGAGCGCGGGCCCATCTCTGTACCGGTCCCAGCGACCGTTCCTCGGACAGGCGAGCTGTATCATTGTGCTCCTCGACGATCGAGGCTGCAGCAGCGGCCCATGCCGCGTCCAGGTCGATCGGCGGGTCGGACACTCCGGGCGCTTCTCCAGGATTGATGCGGCGAAGGATGGTCCCCGGTGCTGAGGCCATGGTGCCGTCGTCCGCGACGTAACGCCAATGCCGCTCACGGTCGCGCGTGCGGCAGGCCAGAAACACGCCAGGAGGTCCGGCCGACGGCACGCTCGGACCCTGAGCGAAGGCCGCTCCGATCCCCCACGGCAGGTTTCGGATCCTCTCGATCTCGCCCTCGGCGGCGGCTCGACGCAGCTCGGCTCGCAACAGCTCGCCGTTCACCGCTGCGGCCTGGGGTGACTCGTCGGCCTCGTCGAGCAAGGTCTCGTCGCCGCCGCTGAGACGCCGGGCGTATGACCGGATCTCCTCGGCGACATCCGCCTCGATCACCTCGATCTCCATGCCGTAGGGACGGGCGGCCACGATCTTGCGGCGTATGGTCGCTTCGAGTGCCAGGATCAGCTCCAGATCGCCAGGTTCGGGGAGCATCGTGATCAGCGAAACCCGATCATGTGGGCTCTTGAGCCGCACCACGCGGCCGTAGCGCTGCACCACGCGCTGTGGGTTCCAGGGCATGTCGTAGCTGACGACGGCCGCCGCCTGCTGAAGGTTCTGGCCCTCCGAGAGCACGTCGTTGCTCAACAGCAGGTCTACCTCGCCGTCAGGGGGCACATAGCCCGGTCGCACGACCGTCTCGGGGCAGAAGCGAGCGAGCATGGCGGTGCGCTGGTCCGGGTTGGTCTCGGCGCCGATCACGGTCACCCGCTCCCGACCGCCGATCTGTGCCGGCAAGTGCTCGTCCAGATAGCGCACCGTGTCGGCGAACGACGAGAACACGATCACCTTGTCCGAGGGCGCATTATCAAGCAGCCGACCAAGCATGGAGAGCTTCGGGTCGCCGCCAGCGTCGAGTCTCCCCAAGCCGTCAGCGCACGCAGCCAGCAGGTTCCGGTCGGCGGCAACATCACCGCGATAGTGGAACTTGAAGTCGTCGATGGACTCGCTCCCGGCTTCGTCGAGGTTGTCCTGCAGCCAGCCGGCCAGGCCCGACTCGTCCAAGTCGAGCGTGGCCGCCACCCGCAGCGCGTCTCCGGTCAGAGCCCGACCCTCTTCCCATGCGGCCAGGAAGGTGTCGTGGGCCGTGATCATCCGGTTGATCGTCTCAAGGCAGGCGTGCCAGCAGGACTCGAATCGCTTGAGGACTGCTGATTGCAGCAGGGCGCCGAGAGCAGCCTCCTGCCCTGATTCGTCGTCGCCGATCCGGTATGCGCTCGGGCGGTATCGGGCCATCTTCAACTGGGCGAGGTTGGTAGTGATCAACTGCACCAGCCCTGGGAAGGCGGCGTCTAGGTCGTAACGCTCGGTGGACAGCGTTGGAGTCGGGAACGAGACGGGCGTGCCGTCGGGGAAGGTCTCATCGGGGTAGTGGCGCTGGATGAAGCTCCGGTCCCGGCGGACGCTCACCATGTCAGCGAGCGGGAACAGCACGTCGGGATCGAGGTTCTCGATGTCTCGCTCGTTGGCCCCGGCTCGCACGAACAGTCGGGCCAACGAGGGGATCCCCCAGGATGCGAAGGCCCGGTCGTGACGGGCGAAGGCCATCACGAGGTGGTAGAGGTCCCACAATCCGTTGTTGATGGGGGTGGCGGTGAGCAGGGCCAGATCCTTCTGGACTCCGCCCAGCAGCCGGGAGACGGCGCGGTACCAGGTGGTGCCCGAGGTGCGCAAAGCATGACCCTCGTCCACCACCACGAGCCGGTAGATGTCCTTGTCGCTGTGCAGGTGCCTTCTCGGGTCTGGTGCATCGGGTCCGGTCAGCTGCTCGTCGGCGGCTAGCTGGTGGAAGCTCAGCACTTGGGCCGGCAGTCGGGCCTGGGAGAGTCGACTCTCCCAATGGCCGACAAGCTGTGCGGGGGCCACGACCAGCGCGTGCAGGCCCCTGCGCAGCGTGTACTCCTCGACGAGGGCCAGGCCGATCTCGGTCTTGCCGGTGCCGACACCGTCGGCGTAGATCACGCCGTGATGGCGTTGGAGGATGCGCAATGCGCGGTTGAAGCCGTCCTGTTGGAATGACGCCAAATCCACCGCGGTTGGCGGCGGTCCGGGAGGCTCGTCCATCTCTACGTCCAGCAACTCCGACAGAGCCCTCAGGTACACGATGCGGGGACTGACGAGACCGACGGCGGGAAAGAGCAGCTCGCGCAGTTCGCTCTTGAAGTCTTCGGCTTCGTCCCACAGCCCCTCGAACCAGGCCAGTGCTTGGCTAGCGACCGGGGGGCTGTATTCGACGAGCCCCAACTCCAGGTTCGAGAAGAGTCCGGCACCGGTGAGGTTGGCCGACGTGACCAGCGCGGCCCGGGCGTCGACGGTGTCGCCGAACAGGTAGGCCTTGCCATGCAGGAACCGCTTGGTGTAGCGGCGAACCTCCACCTCAGCGCAGTCAAGCCACCCGTCGAGAGCGGTGAGCCGAGCCGCGGCTCGGCTGGGCGGGAAGCGGGACAGGTCGCGGTCGTCGCGCAGTCCGGCCAGGGTCAGCTCGAACAGCGAGTCGGGGAATTGGGCTCCCAGTCCCGGGGCAGGGGTCGCCCCGATCAGCAGCCGGACCCTCCGGCCTCCGGTGACCGCGACCGCGAGGTGATGGAGGCCGCCCAGGTTGACGTATCCCGTGGCGATCGAGAGGTCGAACTTCGCGTCGAAGTCGCCGAGCAGGTAGTCGAGCGCGCCGGCGTGGCGACCGTCGTCGCTGAGGTTGTCGATGAGATGAGGGCGACCGGCCACGGGTTCAGCCCAGCTCGCGGAATCGACGGACCACGTGGGCGCGATACCCCGCAGGCACCGCGTCATGGGTGAAGTCCAGGAACATCGTCTCCAGGTCGTCCTCGGTGAGCTTCCACGCCCGGGCCACCCGGGCGTCGATCTCTGCCCGCATCTGCTGACGCTGGGCCTTCGACAGCCAACCATGCTCCACTCCGACCGCGGCGGCGAAGACGGCGAAGCGCTTGTCGACGGCCGACAGCCGGGCCGCGGCCTTGGCGATCTCGGTGTAGTTCTCGTCGTCCAGATCGGGCAGCTTGAGCGCTTCGAGTATGAAGAAATTCAGGTTGATCTCCACGTATCGGCGGGCCTGCCAATCGAAGGGCAGGCTGTTCATCACGCCGAGACAGGCCGCCTGGGCGATCTCATCGCCGTCGAGGAAGGCCAGGTACGGCGCCTTGTTGGTCAGGAACAGCGTGGGCGGGACCATGCATGCCCGAACAGTCCGGCTGTCATCGGACCGGGCCACATCTCTGAACGCCACTCTGGCCCGATCCAGTTCGGCAGCCACCGCCTGCCGACGTTCGGCCCGATTGGTGGATTCGGCTACCACGGAGTCCTGGCCGGGCCGCGGCTTGCGGACCTTCTTCCACAACCTGCTGCTCGCCGGGCATCTCCGGGCAGCCGCGCCGTGGGGGTCGTACTGGTCGAAGCTCTCGCCCTTCCACAGCGCCCGACCGCGCTGCTTGTTCTCCCAGAAGTGCTTGTCCTGGGTCTCGTGGAGCTCGGCAACTGCGAAGCACTTCCATCGCCCGTCCGGACCCAGCGGGAAGCGGGCGCCGGTGCGCAGCGTGGCCAGCAGGTCGGCTTCTTGCTGAGACCGCAACCTCGGGGTCAGCCAACCCTCAGCCAGAGACGACACCGCCACCGGTACGCCGGGCGCGGCCGATTGAGCCGCCCAAGCGTCCTCGGAGTCGGCTATGCCGAGTAGCGCTACACAATGGTCGAGACTCGGGACGAGACGCTCGGCGGCTACCAGTGCGATGCCGAACTGGGGATGTGTCTCGAACGCCCACAACCGCCGGTTGATGAGCGTGTCGATTCTCCGGGCGGTCATCTCCGTGTAGAGCCATTCCCGGAAGCCCTCCGAGCCCTTCGTCACGAACGCGGCTCGGGGCAACACGACGCCGATCATTCCTCCGGGTCGCACCAGGGTCCGGTAGCGCTGGCAGAAGTACTTGTACAGATCCGGGTCGCCCTGGGTCGATCGGTACTCGCCGGTGGCCAGAGCCGCCCGCTCGACCCCAGCTCGCCGGCGCTCACGCTGCAGCCGTTCGGACAACTCGGGGCGCTCCGAGGCGAGTTCGGCGATCGCGGCCCTCCTGTCCCCTGCCGACAGCCCATGCAGGCCCGGCAAGTGCAATCCGTAGAAGGAGAGTTCCTCGACGGTCACCTCCTCCCACGGAGGATTGCCCACGACCGCATCGAAGCCCTGCCGGTCGCCCGAGAACACCCGAGGGAACTCCAGGGGCCAGTGCAGGAAGTTGTGCTCGTCGGCGAGGACTGCGGCATCCTCGACCAGACTCTGGCCGTTCACGCCGTTGTCGCCTGCGATCACGGCTGGGCCGTGCTCCTCGGCGTGGACGCGGGCACCGGCAAGTCCGAACCCCTCGGCCGTCCAGAGGTCGAACAGCCGCCTCAGGCCCTCAGTGGCGGCGCGGGCCTCTTCGTCCGCGGCGCGGCTCTCCTCAACCTGTCCAGGCGTGAGGTCATCGATCTCGGCCACCCGGGCTGCGGCCCGCGACGCCTCCTCCAGCGACGATCGCAAAGACTGCGCCTGAAAGGTGCCCTCCCGGACGACCGTTCCTGTGGAAGCGACGCCGATGAGGGAGTTGCCCACCACCACGTTGCGACCCAGATAGGCCAAGGACAGGCCGGGCACGAAAGAGGCCAGCCACAGCGACAGGGCGGCGACCTCCGCGCCCATCGGGCTGACGTCCACCCCGTACACGCAGTGCTTGAGGACCAGTCGCCGTAGCAGGCTCACATCGGTCGCCTCGGCACCGGGGAGGGCCTGGGCGCGCAGCCGATCAAGAGCCGCCTTGATTTCTGGCAGCGGGGTCTCGGCCAGGAAGGCGACGGTGCGCTCTGCAAGCTGCTCGGTCACCTGCACCAGGAAGTGGGCGCTGCCACAGGCCGGATCCATCACTGCGAAGCTCAGCAGGCGCTCCGCCGCACGCCCGGGGTCGGTCTCCGCGATGAGTCGCACCTCGCCGAGGTGACGCTCCAGCGCCGGGACCACCGCTTGGCGAACCAAGTGCCGCACCAGCGACACGGGCGTGTAGTAGACGCCGCCCGCTTTGCGTCCGCCCTCGTGGGTCTGCCACAGCAAGGAGCCAGACTCGACGTCCGGGCTCTCGGCGTCGGCCACATACCGGTCGTCGGCGGCGTCGTAGCGCAGGGCGCGGTCGGCCACAACCAACTGCAGGCTCAACAGCGTCTCGTAGATGTGGCCCAGGTGGCCGATCTCCAGCGACGAGTAATCCACGCCAGTGTCGGTCTCAGCATCCAAACCCACCGCGATCAGAACCCTGCCGAAGCAGGGGTCGTCCAGCTCCAGCCGTTCCAGGAGTTCGGCTCCCTCGAAGTCTGAATCAGCGAAGAGCGACCCGTTGTACGCCGGAACCCCCCAGGCGGGGTTACCGGACCGCAGCGCTCGCACGAGCGTGGCGAAGTTCGACCACAGAGCCGTCGATGCCGCGCTCAGGCGGGGCCGGGTCTGGTGGGCCTCGGCCACCAGCGTCGAGAGCGATCGGCGCCGGTAGGTGGGGTTGTCGGTGGGCAGGAAGCGGGAGCCCTCGGCGTAGAGCACGAACAGCAGCCGGAACAGCAGCGTCAAAGCTGCCCGTTGCAACTCCAGGCGCTCCGACTCCTCGTCGAGGTCCACTCCGTGCCTGCGGGCCCAACGCTCCAGGCCCGCAGCCAGGGCGGGAAGCGCCTCTTGGCGGATGGTGTGGTCGAGTCTGCGCCGCAGCCTGGCGCCGAATGCCTTGGCGTCGGCCTGCAGTTCGGCCAGGCGACCCTCGGCCAGGTGGCTCGGTGCCAGCAGCGCCATGTACGGGCGGCGGGCCTCGCCGAGCAGTCCGGCGTCGAGATCCAGCCACTCCGCGGTCGAGGCCGATGGGTCGCAGTCGAAGAGGCGGTAACGGTTGTGGCAAACGAGGAGGCCGTAGCGAGCGCCGCGAGCCCGGCAGTCAGCCGCCAAGACGCCCTCGGCGGGGCGACCGGCCTCATCGAGCCGCACGAAGTCGCGAGGATCAGCCTTCGGATGCACCACCACGACAGGTCGCCCTTCGTAGCGAGCCAGATAACCGCGGGGCTCCAACCGTGCGATCCCATATCCCAACCCGTCCAGCACCGTGCGCCAATCACTCTCGACGAGCAGGCCCTCCAGAGTCTCCCCTGCGAACACCTGATAGCTCGGGTCGCCGAGCAGCCTCGACTCCAGGGTGTGGCGGGTGAGCAGCCCGTGGACGACCATTCCCCGGCCCGCGAGCCGGACGATCTCCCCCGCGATGTGGCGGACGGCGTGGAGGCCGTCCATGGGAGCGGCCTCCACGATCACCGCGGCCAGTCCCGAACAGTCAACAGAGCGGATCGGCTCGGTGGCCCGGCTCGGTCCGAGCGCGAGCACGCTGCCATCCTCGTCGGAGTCGTCGGCGATCAACAGATAGCTGATGTCAGAGTTTCCGACGCGCTCTTGCCAGCGCGCCCGCATGGAGCGCTCCTGAGTGTCGGTAGCCGCGGCCACCTCGATGTGCTTGAAGCGGACGGCCCGTGATGCACCCGAGCCCGGCCGAACCTCCCGCGCCACCCCGCGCGACAGCAGCCGGTTCAGTAGTTCGTCCGCGTTCACCGGCATGAACCCTACGCGTGCAGCCTTGACGACGGAAGCATTCGATGGCATGGCTCTCCCAGGAACGGGTGCAACCATGAAAGATAGTGTAACTGTATGCTATTTCACAACATTAGATCAAAGGATGTTTCGAACTGGAGCTAGTCGTTGATGTGCATGGCCACCGCGAGGTACGACCCCACGACCGCGACCCCCGCCGCGATGACCAGCACCAGCAGGTTGACCTGGAGCATGGCGGCGTCGTCCACCTTGAACCCGGCCAGGAGCCGGAGGCCGTCGGCGTCGCTGAACTGGTCGATCACATAGTTGCGCAGCAGCGCGTTGCTGGTCATGGCCACGGCCGCCCCGAACAGACCCTGCACCAGGCCCTCGAGCATGAACGGGGTGCGGATGAACGCCTTGGTGGCCCCCACCAGCCGCATGATCTCGATCTCGGTGCGGCGGTTGCCGATGGCCACCGCCAGCGTGTTGAGGATCAGCAGGGTGGAGGCCGCCAGCAGGATGATGGAGCCGATGAACAACACCCGCCCGGCGCGGTCCGAGAGGTTCTGGACATCCCGGATCACGTCGCCGGCGAAGGTGACGGTCCGCACGCCGGGTCGGCCCTTGAACTGGTCCCCCAACTCCTCAACCACGTCGGGATCAGGGTCGATCGGCACAATTCGGTAGTACGGGGGGATGTCCTGCTCGGCGGCGATGTCGAGAACCTCGGGAGTGTCCTCGAAGAAGTCCCGGAACTCCTCGTAGGAGGCCAGCCGGTCGACGTACTGCCAGTCCAGCACGCCGGGGCTCTCATCGAGTTGGTTGCGGAGGCCGGCATCCTCGGCCGAACCGACATCGGCGTTCATCCACACGATGAACTCGACGCCGTCCTCCCAGCGGGCGGTGGCGCTGTCCACGGCCCGCTGGAACAGCAGGAAGCCGCCGAACATCGCCAACGACACTCCCACGGTGATCACGGTGGCCACCGCCAGCAGGATGTTGCGCCGCAGGTTGTGGACCGTCTCGCGCAGGAGGTAGCGGAAGCTGAACATCAGGGGCGACCCGGCAACAGAGCGAAGCTGAACATAAGGGCTACTGGCTACTCGTAGACGCCTCGGGCCTGGTCGCGCACGACCATCCCCCGGTCGAGCTCCACCACCCGCTGCCGCATGCTGTCGACGATGCTGCTGTCGTGGGTGGCCATCAACACCGTCGTGCCGATCTCGTTGATCCGCTCCAGCAGGCGCATGATCCCCACCGATGTGGTGGGGTCCAGGTTCCCGGTGGGCTCGTCGGCCAGAAGGATCATGGGTCGGTTGATGAAGGCCCGGGCGATCGAGACCCGCTGCTGCTCGCCCCCGGAGAGCTCGTGGGGGAACCGGTCGATCTTTCGGGACAGCCCGACCAGCTCCAGGATGGCGGGCACTTGGCGCTTGATGACGTGGGGACCCTTGCCGATCGCCTCCAGGGCGAAGGCGACGTTCTCGGCCACCGTCTTCTTCTGCAGCAGCTTGTAGTCCTGGAACACGTAGCCGATGTTGCGGCGCAGGTACGGGACCCTCCAGGAGCTGAGCCCGCCGATGTCGCGACCGGCCACGAAGATCCGGCCGTGCTCGGGCACCTCCTCGCGGTTGAGGAGCCGGATGAAGGTCGACTTGCCCGAGCCCGACGGGCCCACCAGGAAGACGAACTCGCCCTTGCCGATGTCAATGGTCACGTCGCGCAGGGCCACTACGTCGCCCTTGAACACCTTGGTGACCTTCTCCATCTTGATCACTCGGGAACACCTCCGGCCACGGGGCCTCGCTCGGCGACAGTACCAGCCCCCTCCACCGGTCCAGCGGCACCCGAGGCCCGGCTCCATCGCAGCCAGGACTCCATGAACGGATCCAGGTCGCCGCCCAGGACCGCGTCCACGTTGGGGGTCTCGTAGCGGGTCCGCTGATCCCTGACCATCTGGTAGGGCTGCATCACGTAGCTGCGGATCTGGCTTCCGAAGCCCACCTTGCGCTGCTCGCCCTTGATGCCGGCGATCTCGTCGGCGCGTCGCTTGCGCTCCAGGTTGAGCAGCTTCCCGGAGAGCATCTGCATGGCCCGCTCCTTGTTCTGGTGCTGGCTGCGCTCGTTCTGGCAGCTGGTCACGATCCCGGTGGGCAGGTGGGTGATGCGCACCGCGGAGTCGGTCACGTTCACGTGCTGGCCCCCCGCGCCGGAGGAGCGGTAGGTGTCGACACGCAGGTCCTTCTCGTCGATCACCACCTCGTCGGAGACGTCCTCGAAGAACGGGGCCACGTCCACCGCGGTGAAGGCCGTCTGGCGCTTGCCCTCGTTGTTGAACGGGGAGATGCGCACCAGGCGGTGGACGCCGTGCTCGGAGCGCATCCAGCCGTAAGCGCCACGGCCCCGCACCAGGAAGTCGACGCTGGAGAATCCGGCCTCGGTGCCTTCCGACAGCGCGGTCACCTCGAGGTCGAAGCCGCGCCTCTCGGCCCAGCGGCGGTACATCCTCAGCAGCATCTCGGCCCAGTCCTGCGAGTCGGTGCCGCCCTCGCCCGACTTGATCTGGCACACGGCGTCGCGCTCGTCGAATTCGCCAGTGAACAGCGAGCGCACCTCCAGCTCGTCGAAGCGGGTCCCTATGTCGGACACGAGCCGCGAGATCTCGGCCTCCTCGGAATCGTCGCCCTCCTCCACCGCGAGCTGGTGGAGGGTCTCGACGTCGGAGATGTCGGCCTCAAGGCGGTCGAATACGGTCAGGTCCTCGTTGATCGACGCCAGCTCGGTGGTGACGGCCCGGGCCCGCTCGGGCACCTCCCACAGGTCCGGCCGCGACGACTCGGCTTCCAGCTGGGGGCGCCGGGCCCGCAGCGCCTCGACCCGCAGATAGTCCTCGGCCTCATCGAGGCGGCCTCGCAGCCGGCGCAGATCATCCGAGAAATCCTGCACGCCCGCTCAGCTCGCGCCGGGGCGGCCGTGGCACATCTTGTACTTCTTGCCGCTGCCGCAGGGGCACGGCTGGTTGCGTCCCACCTTCTCGAGATCGCTCTTCACTACCGGCGTCCGGCTGGCGGGCGGGTTCGCAGCGGCCGGCCGGGCCTGGCGCTCCGGCGAGGCCGACTGCTGGTCCTCCTTGTCCGCGCTCACGCCCTCGAGCCTCTGGGTGTCCTCCGCAGGGCGCTCCGCGAGCTGCACGTGCATCACGTAGCGCACGAAGTCCAAGCCGATGCCGTCGATCATCTGCCCGAACATCTCGAAGCCCTCACGCTGCCACTCGGTGGCCGGGTCCTTCTGTCCCATGGCCCGCAGGTGGATGCCCTCGCGCAGCAGGTCCATCTCGTGCAGGTGGGACCGCCACTTCTGGTCGATGAGCCGCAGCATCACCTGGCGCTCGACCTGGCGCATCACGTCGCCGCCGAGCTCGTCCTCCCGGTCCTGGTAGTGGTCCATCGCCGTGCGGCTCACGAGCTCTGACAACTCGTCTTGGGAGGCGGCCGTCTCCAGCGCAGAGGCGTCGACGCCGCCCGGCCACAGACCCGCCAGCTCGGTCGCCAGCTGGTCGCGGTCCCACTCCTCGGGATGCTCCGACGAGCAGTGCGTGCCGATGGCGCCGCCCACGGCCGACTCCAGGTACTCCAGCGCGTCGGAATGCAGGTCGGCACCATCGAGGATCTGGGCCCGGCGCTGGTAGATGACCTTGCGCTGCGCGTTCATGACCTCGTCGTACTTGAGGACGTTCTTGCGGGTCTCGGCGTTGCGCTGCTCGACGGTGTTCTGGGCCCGCTCGATGGCCTTGGTGACCATTCCCGCCTCGATGGGAACGTCCTCGGGCAGGGCCTTGTCCATCACCCAGTTCATGGCTCCGGTGGCGAACCGGCTCATCAGATCGTCCTCGAGGGACAGGTAGAAGCGGCTCTCGCCCGGGTCTCCCTGGCGTCCGGACCGGCCCCTGAGCTGGTTGTCGATGCGGCGGCTCTCGTGGCGCTCGGTGCCGAGCACGTACAGGCCGCCGAGCTCCAGCACCTCCTCGCGCTCGGCGTCGGTGGCGGCCCGATGCTTGGCAGTGAGCTCGCTGAGGCGCTGGGCGCCCTCGGGCGAGTCCTCGTCGAGGCCCTCGGCCCTCAGGTCGCGCCGGGCCAGGCCCTCAGGGTTGCCGCCGAGGAGGATGTCGACACCCCGCCCGGCCATGTTGGTGGCCACCGTCACCATGCCGAGCCGGCCCGCCTGGGTGACGATCTCGGCCTCGCGGTGGTGCTGCTTGGCGTTGAGCACCTCATGGGGGATGCCCCGCTTGTCGAGCAGCCGGGACAGCTTCTCGGACTTCTCGACCGAGACGGTGCCCACCAGCACCGGCTGGCCCGCGGTGTTGCGCTCCTCGATGTCCTCGGCGCACGCCGCGAACTTGGCGTCCTCGGTCTTGTAGATCAGGTCGCCCTGGTCGCTGCGAACGGTGGGGCGGTGGGTCGGGATGCTCACCACCTGCAGGTTGTAGGTGGACGCGAACTCGCTGGCCTCCGTCTCGGCCGTTCCGGTCATGCCCGCTAGGCGCTCGTACATGCGGTAGTAGTTCTGCAGGGTGATGGTGGCCAGCGTCTGGTTCTCCTCCTTGATGGCCACCCCCTCCTTGGCCTCGACGGCCTGGTGCAGCCCGTCGGACCAGCGCCGCCCCTCCAGGACCCGGCCGGTGAACTCGTCGACGATCTTGACCTGGTTGTGGTCCACGATGTAGTCGCGGTCGCGCCGGTAGAGCTCCTTGGCCCGCAGCGCGGCCTGCAGCTGGTGCACCAGGTTCTGGGCCACCATGTCGTAGAGGTTGTCCACGCCGAGCATCCGCTCGACCGCGTGGACGCCCTCCTCGAGGGGCGCGACCGAGCGCTTCTCCTCGTCCACCTCGTAGTGGACGTCGCGCTGCAGGCCCCGGGCGACGGTCGCGAAGCGGGTGTAGAGCTTGGCCGCGTCGGCCACCTGGCCGCTGATGATCAGCGGGGTGCGGGCCTCGTCGATGAGGATCGAGTCGATCTCGTCCACGATGCAGTAGTGGTGGCTGCGCTGGACCTGCTCGGAGCGCGACATGGCCATGTTGTCACGCAGGTAGTCGAAGCCGAGCTCGTTGTTGGTCCCGTAGGTGACGTCGCAGTCGTACTGGCTTCGCTTGTGCTCCCATCGGTGGTTGCCGGGGATGATCAGCCCGACGCTGAGGCCGAGCCACTTGTAGAGCTGGCCCATCCACTCGGCGTCGCGCCCGGCCAGGTAGTCGTTGACCGTGACCACATGGACGCCCCGCCCGGTGAGCCCGCTGAGATAGATGGGCAGGGTCGACGTGAGTGTCTTGCCCTCACCGGTGCGCATCTCCGCCACCGCGCCCCAGTGGAGGGCCGCACCGCCCACGAGCTGCACGTCGTAGTGGCGCTGGCCGAGCACCCGCACCGCGGCCTCCCGGACCACCGCGAAGGCCTCCAGCAACAGGTCGTCGGGCTCCGAGCCCTGCTCCAGGCGGCTGCGGAACTCACCGGTGCGGGCCCGCAGCGCATCGTCGTCGAGGCGCTGCATCTCGGGCTCGAGCGCGTTGATGTCAGGGACCAGCGCCTGAAGGTCCCTGAGCTTGCGGCCCTCGCCGGTGCGCAGGACCCTCTTCAGCAGTGACATCGACCCGGACCCGCCGCCGGTTCAGCCGGCCTCGTCGATGAGGCCCACCGCCCCGTCGTCGCGGCGGTACACGACGGCGGAGCGCCCGGTGGTCGAGTTGATGAAGAAGAAGAAGCCGTGGCCCATCAGATCCATCTTCAACGCGGCGTCCGCGGGCGTGAGCGGGCCGAGGTGGAAGCGCTTGGTCTTGACGATCTGCAGCTCTGGCTCGTCGTCGGCTCCGTCGACGTCGCCGTAGCCGTCGACCGCGTCCGGGGTCGGCTGCGGCTCGGGCGCGGCGCCGGTGCGGATCGTGTCGCCACGGCCGCGGTGGCGGTTCTGGAGCCTGGTCCGCAGCTTGCGGATCTGGCGCTCCAGCTTGGCCTCGGCGAGATCGACGGCGGTGAAGGCGTCGGGGGCGTTGACCTTGCAGCGCAGACGGTGGCCGTGGCCGGTGATTGTCACCTCACAGGTCTCCCGGTCGACGATGCGAGGATTGCGGGCCTCGTCGAAGTGCACCTCGGCCGTGTCGAGATCGTCGAGGTAACGGTCGAGCTGCCCGATCTTGGACCGTACGACCTCCTCGAGGCCCGGCGTGATGTCCTTGTGGCGGCTGCTTATGGAGATCTCCACGTCCAGTCTGCTCCTGTCGGCTGTGCCTCTCGGCTTCGATGCGCCCTCATGGTATTGGTACCGCGACGGGCTGGCGCGGCGACGCGGGCGCCACCGTGGCCACCGCGGCCACCACCTCCGTGGCGCCGGCGGCGCGCAGTGCCGCGGCCGCGACCCGCAGCGTCGATCCGGTGGTGCACACGTCGTCGACCACCAGCACCGAGCCCGGCACGCGGCCCTGCCGCGCAACCAGTCTGGGGCCGGCCAGACGCCCCTCGCGGCTGCGGGCCGTCTGGGGCTCGTCGTCGAGCCGGCGCAGCAGCCGGCGAGCCCTGAGCCCCAGCCGGCGCGCCAGGGCTCGGGCCAGCAGCTCGGCGGGATCGAAGCCGCGCTCGGTCCGGCGCGTCGGGCTGCAGGGGACCCAGGTGACCACGTCCGCGGCCCGCGCCGCGCCCGCGACCGACGCCATGCCGTCGGCGATCGGGGTCACCGCCGCGGTGATGCGGCGATACTTGAGGGCCCGCACCAGGTCGGCCGCGCCGCCCTCGTGGCACCATCCCGACCACACCTCGTCCACGCCCTCGATCGCAGGAACCTGCATGGCAGCAGCATACCGGAGAACAGTATAACTGATTAGAATAAATGGAAATATGCAGCTTTTGGGTGGCCTTAGGGCACCGCTCCGGCCTGCTCAGCGGTGAGGTGCCCCTCCTCGCGCATCCAGGCGATGGAGTCGGCCAGGGAATCCGCCGCGGAGCGCAGGGTGACGCCGGTGTCCTGCTCAGTGAAGGAGTTGTCGCCGGCGCAGGTGTTGTACATGTACTCGGTGCCCTCGGATGTGAGGATCAGGTCGAGGCCGACGCGGCGGGCCAGGTCGCCCATCCGTCCCCATGCCAGGAACCCGAACTTGGGCATCGACATCGACTTCAGTTCCCGGCCCGTCACCTCGCACAGCACCGACAGCAGATCGTCGGAGGTGAGGTGGTGGCCGAACATCACGTAGCGCTTGGGGCCGCGTCCGGCCTCCATCGACGCCGCGATCACCGCCGCGATGTCGCGCACGTCGATGAGGTTCACCGTGTAGCCCGACGAGCGCATGAACGGCTTTGTCAGCCACAGCTTGAGCGGCTTGAACTGGGTCGACTCGCCGTAGTCGCCGGGGCCGCCCACACCACCGGGACAGATGATGACCACCCCGTGCCCCGAGTCCTGGACGCGCCGGGCCAGGCGCTCGGACTCCGCCTTGGACCGCGCGTACGGCATCCGGGCGTTCCCCACCGGATGGTCGCCGGTGACCGGGTCGGTGGTGAACGGGAACAGAGCGGCTGCGCTGGACACATGCACGATCGGGTCGCAGCCCGCGTCCGCGGCCGTGACCAGCACGTTGAGGGCGCCCGCGAAGTTGCTGGCCTCGACTTCGGCCTCGGAGCTGGGGTCGGTGCCCACCACCGCGGCGGCGTGCACCACCGCCTCGCAGCCCTCGATCGCGGCCGTCACCGCCTCAGCGGCGGCGATGTCGCCCTGGGCCGTCTCCAGCGAGCCGATATCGACCCCCACCCGGGCAGTGACCGACTCGAGCTTGGCCGGCGTCCGCACCAGGACCCGCACGGTGTGACCCGCGTCCTGGAGCGCCTTGGCTGCGTGCGACCCCACGAATCCGGTGGCTCCGGTGACCAGGACTCTCACAGCCGACCCGCTCCCGACGCGACCAGCGCCCGTCTCACTCGGCGTGATCCTCCAGTAGGGCCGAACCCAAGGATGCAGCGCGGTCCGGTGTGCGCCGGGCCTCGATGTCGCGGTGGCGGGCCGCGATGGCGGAGTCGAAATCGCCGTCGGTGAACAGCCAGAACTCCCCAGCCCGGATGGCCCGCACCACCATGTCGGCCACCGCGGCGGGGCGCAGCGCCTGGGCGTAGAGGTCGCGTATTGCGGCCCGCATGTCCGACTCGGCATCTCCTGCGACCAGATCCGAGTCCCATGCCCCGTCGACGCCGGGGTGGTCCTGGAGGCTCTCGGGCCGGTTGCGCTCCGAGTCCAGGATGTTGGTGGACACCAGTCCGGGGCACAGGCAGGTGACGCCCACCCCGGTCCCCTCCGCCAGCATCTCGGCGTGCAGTGTCTCGCTGAAGGCGACCACGCCGTGCTTGGAGACGTTGTAGGGGCCGATCCCGCCCGACGTCAGATGGCCGAGCACGGACGCCGTGTTGACGATGTGGCCCGAGCCCCGCTCGATCATGGCGTCCAGGAAGGCCCGGCAGCCGTGGATCACTCCCCACAGGTTGACCCCGAGGCACCACTCCCACGACTTGAGCGACAGCTCCGCCACGCTGCCGGTGGCGGCCACCCCGGCGTTGTTGCACAGCACGTCGGCCGGGCCGTAGGCGTCGGTGCAGGCGTCGCGCAGCGCCTCCACCGAGGACCACGACGACACGTCGCAGACGACCGCGGCAGCCTCGCCCCCCGCGGCCGTGATGGCGTCCACCGTGTCGTGCAGGGGCGGCTCCTCGATGTCGGCCACCACCACCCGCATCGACTCGGCCGCGAACCGCTCGGCCATCCCCCGGCCCATGCCGCTGGCGCCGCCGGTGACCACCGCCACCCGGCCGGCGAGATCCTTCACGGCGCCAGGGCGGCCAGCGCGTCGTAGTCGATGGCGCCCACGCCGGCCTCGGGGTGAAGCACCTGCACGCAGACCTGGGTGGCCCCGGCGTCGGCGTGCTCGGCCAGTCGGCGCTCGATGGCGTCGACATCGCCCCACGCCACCATGGCGTCCACGAAGCGGTCCGAGAGGCCGTCGATGTCGTCGTCGTCGAAGCCCTGTCGCTTCCAGGAGGCCCGGTAGCCGGGGGCCCGGGTGTAGAACTTGACGACCTTGCCGCCGGTGGCGCGGGCCTGCTCGGCGTCGCTGGTGAGCATCACCTTCTGCTCCACGCAGAGCTGTGCTTCGGGACCCATGACCGAACGGGCGAAGGCGGTGTGCTCCGGTGTGGTGTTGTAGGGATGGGCGCCGTCGGTGCGCTCGGCGGCCAGCTCCAGCATCCGGGGCCCGAGCGCGGCCAGGAACACCGGCACCGGCTCGGCCGGCGGCACCGACGTGTAGCGGGCCTCCTCCATGGCGTCGAGGTAGGACCGCATGAACGACAGGGGCTTGTCGTAGGGGATGCCCCGGATCTTGTTGACGATTATCGGGCTGGACACGCCGAGTCCCAAAGTGAACCGGCCGCCGGTCTGCTCGGCGACGGTGTAGGCCCCCTGCTTCATCACGCCCGGATGCCGGTTGTAGACGTTGGCTATCCCGCTGGCCAGCTCGAGCGTGGACGTGACCGCGCCGAGGTGCGCGGTCAGCGCGAACGGGTCGCGCCCGAGCGTCTCCGCAACCCACAGACGCGAGTAGCCGAGGTCTTCGATTGTCTTCGCGAAGTCAGCCACCTCGCTGGCGTTGAGTGCATCAGGAATGATCCAGCACCCTCGTTCGACCGTCATTCGGTTTCCCTTCCGTCCGACCGCAGCCCAACGTACCGGAGGCGACAGCCCTACGTCGCCGCCGGCTCCCGGTTCACCGACCGCGCTCGTTCTATGCGTAGCGTCTGAGGACCGGGATTATGTGCTGGCCGTAGGCGCTGAGCGTCTCGTCCTTGGCGTCGTGCATCAGGTAGATGGCGAACTGGTCCACTCCCAGGTCGCGCAGCTCCCGGAGCCTCTCAATGTGGTTGTCGGTGTTGCCGAGGATGCAGAAGCGGTCGATCACCTCGTCGGGCACGAACTCGGTATGGGTGTTCCCCGCCTTGCCGTGCTCGGCGTAGTCGTAGCCCTCTCGCTCCTCGATGTAGTCGGTGAGCGCCTGGGGCACGCCTCCTCCGGTGTCGCCGTACCGCTCCACCAGGTCTGCGACGTGGTTGCCGACCATGCCACCGAACCAGCGCACCTGGTCGCGCTGATGGGACAGGTCGTCACCCACATATGCGGGCGCGGCCACGCAGATGTACAGGTCGTTGGGATCGCGGCCTGCTTCAGTTGCAGCCCGGCGCACGGCCGCGATGGTCCATTCGGTGATCTGGGGGTCGGCGAGTTGGAGGATGAAGCCGTCGGCCCGCTCTCCGCAGAGTCTGAGAGCCCGTGGGCCGTAGGCAGCCATCCAGATGTCGAGCCGGCTGCCCGTCGACCACGAGAACTGCTGGGGGGTGCCGTTGTAGGTCACCTCCCGGCCTTCGGCGAGTCCCTTGATGACTTGCATCGACTCAGCCAGGGTGTCGAGGCTGGTGGGCGTGTGGCCCAGCACTCGCATGGCCGAGTCACCCCGGCCGATGCCGCACACGGTGCGGTTGCCGAACATGTCGTTGAGCGTGGCGAACAGCGAAGCGGTCACGGTCCAGTTGCGGGTGCCGGGGTTGGTCACCATTGGTCCGACCACCATGCGCTTGGTGGCAGACAGCATCTGGCTACAGATCACGTAGGGCTCCTGCCACAGCACATGGCTGTCGAAAGTCCACCCGTAGGAGAATCCGTGTGTCTCGGCCCGCTGGGCCAGGTCAACAACCCGCCATGCAGGCGGATCCGTCTGCAATACGACGCCGAAGTCCATGGGCCGCCGTGCCTAGCGATTCCGCGCGAAGAGCGAAGCCGCGCCGCTGGTCATAGCAGATACTGGGACAGGCCGCGGCGCAGGTACTGTCCGTCGCCAGGGCGGCCCAGGTATTGGCCGTCGTTGATGATCTTGCGACCCCGCGAGAACACGACGTCGACGTGGCCGGTGACTTGAGTGCCCTCATAGGCGGAATGGTCCATGTTCATGTGGTGGTTGTCGACGCTGATGGTCCAGCGCTTGGTGGGGTCATAGATGACGATGTCAGCATCTGAGCCGGGCGCGATGGTTCCCTTCCGGGGGTATAGGCCCATCATGCGGGCCGGAGTGGTAGCGCACAGCTCAATCCAGCGGGCCAGGCCGATCTCGCCGGTGACCACCCCCTGATAGATCATGTCCATGCGGTGCTCGACACCGCCGATGCCGTTGGGGATGGCCCTGAAGTCGCCGATGCCGAGTTCTTTCTGCTCCTTCATGCAGAACGGGCAATGGTCGGTGGACACCACGGCCAAGTCGTTGGTGCGCAGCCCATTCCACAGGTCGGCCTGGTGCCCGTCGGCGCGCGATCTGAGCGGCGTCGAGCACACGTAGGCGGCACCTTCGAAGCCGGGGCGGCCCAGGTGCTCCTCCAGACTGAAGTGCAGGTACTGCGGGCACGTCTCCGCAAACACGTTCATTCCCGCATCGCGGGCCGTAGCGACTTGCTGGAGCGCCTGTGAGGCTGAGAGGTGGACGATGTACAGCGGCGCTGCGCCGACACTGGCCAGCTGGATTGCCCTATGCGTGGCCTCGGACTCCAGCTCGGGGCGGCGCACATAGCCGTGGGTCACGGGGCTGGTCTCGCCCCGCTCGAAGGCCTGCTGTGCCAACACGTCGATGGCTAGGCCGTTCTCGGCATGCATCATGATAAGCCCGCCGTTGCCCGCCGCCTGCTGCATTGCCCGCAGAATCTGCCCGTCGTCGGCCAGGAACACGCCCGGATAGGCCATGAACAGCTTGAAGCTGGTGATCCCCTCGTTCACCAGCAGGTCCATCTCCTTGAGCGCGTCGTTGTCGACACCTCCGATGATCATGTGGAAGCCGTAGTCGACCGCGCAGTTGCCCTCGGCCTTGGCCATCCAAGCGTCGAGGCTCGCCCTGACGTTCTCGCCGGTCTTCTGCACCGCGAAGTCGACAATGGTGGTGGTGCCTCCCCACGCCGCGGCTCGGGTGCCGGTCTCGAACGTGTCCGAGGCGAACGTCCCGCCGAAGGGCAGCTCCATGTGGGTGTGCACGTCCACCCCGCCGGGCACCACCAGCCGTCCGGCCGCGTCGACCACCTCAGCGGACTGCTCGGCCGCGACCGCGATATCGCTGCCCGGCTGCAGCACTGCCGCGACCTGCTCGCCGTCGATCAGCACCTCCGCGGCGGCCGCTCCTGTCGAGCTGACCACCGTGCCCCCCTTGACCAACGTCGTCATCTTGATCCTCCTTCGATTGATCTGCCGGCCAATTCGTGGACGTGACGCGCGACGTAGTGAAGGTCGGCTGTCGGGTTCATGGGGCGGTCAGGGGTCCGTAGATGTCGGGCCTGCGATCGCGGTAGAAGGCCCACTGGGCCCTGACCTCCTCGATCTCGCCGAGGTCGAGGTCACGCACCACCAGTTCCTCGGTCTCATCTGACGCGGTGCCGTCCACGAACTGCCCGCGCGGGCCGGCGAAGTACGACGTGCCGTAGAAGTCGTTGTCGCCCAGCGGCTCGACTCCCACCCGGTTGACGGCCCCGACGAAGTACATGTTGGCCACCGCCGCTGAGGTCTGCTCAAGCTGCCACAGGTGGGCCGAGAGTCCCCGGCTGGTAGCCGACGGGTTGAACACGATCTCCGCGCCGGCCAGGCCCAATGCCCTCCAACCCTCGGGGAAGTGGCGGTCGTAACAGATGTACACGCCGACCGCGCCGACGGCGGTCTCGAACACCGGGTACCCGAGGTTGCCAGGACGGAAGTAGAACTTCTCCCAGAAGCCTTTCACCTGGGGGATGTGGGTCTTGCGGTACTTGCCGAGATAGCGGCCGTCGGCGTCGATCACCGCTGCGGTGTTGTACAGGAATCCGGCCTTCTCCCGCTCGTACATGGGAAGCACCAGCACCATCTCGTGGGTGGCGGCCAACTCCTGGAAGCGCCTGGTGGTCGGCCCGTCTGGGACGGCCTCGGCATAGGAGCAGTACTCGGCGTCCTGGACCTGGCAGAAGTACGGGCCGTAGAACAGCTCCTGGAAGCACATCACCTCGGCGCCCGCGGCGGCCGCCTCGGCAACATACTTCTCGTGCAGCTCGATCATCGACTCCTTGTCGCCTGTCCAAGCGACCTGGACGATGGCAGAGGTAACGATGCGCGCCATGGGGTGTCCTCCTAACGAGAGTCCTCGACTGCGGGGGCGCCGCCCGCGGGCCCCTGGGGAGTATGCCAAGCGGCAACGACCGGGTGATCGGATTCGACCGGCTCGACCCGGGCTGCGCCACCGGGTGCGCCGAGCCCGGCGATACCGAAGAAGTCAGCGTTGACATCGGTGAATTCATGGAATTCGGTCGGAAGGAATGCCTCGGGGTGGATGGCCTCCACAGGGCAGACCGGCTCGCAGGCGCCGCAGTCGATGCACTCGTCAGGGTGGATGTAGAGCATCCGGCCGCCGATGTAGATGCAATCCACGGGGCACTCCGCCACGCAGGCGGCGTCCTTGACATCGATGCAGGGGGGACCGATGACGTAGGTCACGAGCATCTCCGGTAGCCGGGATGCCGGTCGTACACCCGCTCCAGCATGTCGAGATACTCGGGCTCGGCCGCTGCCGACAGCGGACTGGGCTGCTGGCCGGGGTAGCCGATCAGCCGGCGCACCTCGGCGCTGAGGAAGTAGGCGCCCACCACGGCCGTCGACACGACGGCGAAGTCTTCGGAACGATTCGCCGCCAGTCCGCGTACGAAGGAGTCGAGGCCTTCAGCCGGCGCCTCGTCGAGCAGAGCCACTAGCGGCTCAGCCAAGGCCGGGGCGGCGTCGAGACACCGGTCCAGCAGGTCGCCGGCCACGCCGGCTGCCGAGGCGGCCGGCATGCCATGTCCTTCGGCCACGAGGATGTCCGCCAGCCGCGCCAGCGTCAGGCGCTGGGCCGGCGTCAGCCCGGAGTCGCTCATGAAGGCACCTCCTGCGAGGCCCGGGCCTCGATCATGCGGTCGGCGACACGAAGCGCGTTGGCCATGATCGTGGCTGTCGGGTTGGCCGACCCGCCGGTCACGAACACGCCGCCGTCGATCACGTAGAGGTTGGCCACGTCGTGGGCACGACACCAGCGGTCCACCACCGAGCGTCGCGGATCGTCGCCCATCCGGGTCGTGCCCAGGACATGGCCGATGCCGGTCGGCCAGACGTCGCGCACCAGGGTGGACACCGCTCCCGCCGCCTCAGCTGCTTCGACGGCACGGGTCACGTTGAAGTCGAGCATCTGCCGGGTGTTCTCCGACACCCGGTACTCGATGCGAGCAGCCGGGAGACCCGAGGAGTCGCACACCGTGGGATCGAGGACTACCCGGTTGTCGTCCTCTGGCAGATCCTCGGCCTGGATGCCCCAGGTGAAAGCGCGTCCGAACACCTCGCCGGCGGCCCGATGGAAGTTCTGTCCCCAGACAGCCTCGAAGCCCTCGTGGCGGTGCGCCTCCTGATACTCCGCCACGGCGAACATCGGCCCGCCGTGCGGCATGACCATCCACTTCGTGCCGCGGACGAAGCCGCGGGAGGGGTGGGTCTCGGCGAACTCCAGGGAGTAGATGCTCTGCCCCCATGGACCCTGCCAACTGTCGAGGTCGTCCTCGCAGACAGCCGTGACGGTCCGGTAGGGATGCTGCATGAGTCGGCGTCCCACCAATCCTGACGAGTTGGCGAGACCGTCCGGGAACTGCGGTGACTCCGACAGCATAAGCAGGCGGGCGGTTCCCACAGCGTTGGCAGCCAGGATCACGACCTGTGCCGGCTGCAAGCGCTCGACCCCATCGCGATCCAGGTACACGACGCCGCGCGCCCGGCCGCGCTCATCAAGGGGGATCTGCGCGGCGCGGGCACCGGTGACCAGGCGGGCGCCCGCGGCCAGCGCTGACGGCCAGTGGGTGAGCGAAGGGGTGGCCTTGGCGTTCTCGGGGCAGCCCAGCATGCATGTGCCGCGCCGCTGGCAAGCCTGAAGCGAACCGTGGCGCCGCGACGCGATGGCATTGGCGCCGGGCCACCAGTGCCAGCCCAGGCGGTCCATCCCCCTGGCGGCGGCCAGCCCGATCCTGCCGATCGGGATCGGCGGGTTGGGGTAGGGGGCGAGATCGGGCAGGGCGGGATCACCGCCCAGACCAGACACTGACATGTCGCGGGCCACCTGAACGTACGGCCCAGCCAGATCGGCCCAGCTGATCGGCCAGTCGTCCGCGACGCCGTCGAGTGTCCGAACCCGGAAGTCCGACGCGAGCAGCGGCTGCCACATGGCGGCCCACTGCACCAGCCCCCCGCCCACGCCGTTGTACATGACTGGGCGGACGTCCGCCTCGCCCGTGAGCGGATAGTCGGCGGGCCCCCGGCGGGTGTTGGGATCGGGGTTCCAGCGCTGGACCCACGCCAGTTCGGCCTCCGGCCGGTCGCTCATGTAGTCCCCCGGGCCTGCCCAGTCACCCTGTTCGAGACAGACCACGTCGAAGCCGGCGACTGCCAGGCGCGCCGAGGCGACTGCGCCGGAGGCGACTGAGCCGACGACCACAACCTCGGTCGCGACATCCGACTGCGACCGACGCATCAGCATTCGGACCGCATGATCACTTCGGTTGCCCCACTGGGGAATCGCATGCACCACCACGCTGCTTCACCACATCGACCACCACGTTGGAAGCATCAGCATATTGAAGGACTATACTGTAGTGAAGGGAGATGGTGCTTCGGTGGTCGTTACATTGGCGAAGGTGACTGACATGTACTTAACCGCGAACAACGTCGCCTCCAACTGGCACACACCCGCCTCCGATGTCAGGCGCCGCAGCGCAGAGCGGCCGCCTCTCACCGTGCACACGGTCGGCAAGGAGATCAAGCGGCTGCGAAAGCTCCGAGAGCTGACCCTGGAGCAGCTGGCCTCCGACTCGGGGGTCAGTGCCGGGCTGCTCTCGCAGGTGGAGCGGGGGCAGGGCAACCCCTCGTTCAACACTCTGGTGCAGGTTGCCCACGCTCTGGGCATCCCGGTGGCGCGGCTCGTGGCCGGCGAACAGATGTCCTCGCCGGTGGTCCGGCGCGAGGAGCGGCGCCAACTCAGCCTCGGCGACGGCAAGCTCGTCCTGGCCGAGATGCTCACACCCAGGCTCGACAGCGCCCTCGAGGCCATCCGAATCGTCACAGAGCCGGGATACTCCAGCAAAGACACGCCTTTCGTGCACGACGGCGAGGAGTTCGGCATCGTCCTGGAGGGGACGCACGCCGTCAACGTCGGCGGCACCCACTACGTGCTTCGGGCCGGCGACTCGATCTCCTACAGCTCCACGATCCCTCACTGGTACGAGAATCCCGGCGAGGTCAACTCGGTGTCGCTGTGGGTGGTGACCCCTCCGAGCTTCTAGTGCATGCTCGCGTTAGTGTTTTGTCTGTGTTAGGGTCGGGGCATGACTATGCCGAAGGCCCTGGAAGTGTGCGATGAGGATCGGGTGGTGCTGGAGGCGCGGGTGGCTGCGTCGAAGA
>LXNI01000815.1_pt1 | contig 32752 bp, 29 predicted proteins | sample 809091 | NCBI WGS metagenome assembly LXNI01 (sample SAMN04870527, study PRJNA318959) | sponge metagenome | biome: 01000161; feature: marine sponge reef; material: water | host: Sarcotragus foetidus | place: Greece: Milos, Mediterranean Sea | collected 2013-05-29 | depth 5-7 m | reverse complement strand
CGGCGTCGAGGGCTTCGATGTCGTGCTTCACGGTCCACTCGAAGTCGACCTCGCTCGGACTGGGGCCGCCACCACCGCCACCACCGCCGCCGCCACCACCGCCACCGCTCGTGGTGGTTGTCGTGGTGCTTGTTGTGGTGCTTGTTGTGATGGTCGGGGAAGGCGTCGTCATCGTCGGCTGATTTGCGTTGAACACCCAGGGGCGAGCCTGTTTGATTGCTAGGATGTTCTCGGCGGTGATCTTGAACTCGATCTCCATGGCAAACGGCTCGCCGGGGCCAGGCTGGTACAGGCCCTCGAAGTGGTCATGGATCACCTCGAGATGTTGACGCAACTGGGCCATCTGAGTTCCGCTCATGAGGAGCTGCCCCACTGGTACCAGGTTGGAGGCACCTAGAATCGTGACTGGGTCAGACGAGTTCCCGACTGGCTCCAAGAGGAGTTCCTCAGGAACTGAACGCGGATCGGGATTGGTCACCAGGTCCTCTCCGACCTGGCTGTTGACGTAGTAGCTCCCCTCGATGCGCTCGAAGGGATCGAAACTGACAGCGACACCGTTGACCAGCTCGTCCGAGTAGTTGGGGTGAACCAGGACTCCCATCGCCGTCGAGTTGTGGTCGATACGGTGGAAATCGCGTTCGACGTAGGCGCGGAAGTTCCACAGGCTCGCCCATACCCCCTTGATGGACTTGCCGATGCCTTCCTCCACCGTCTCGTCGGGGTTCTGGGTCTTCGAGTCGTACAGCCCCGCGCCGCTGAACCCGGGCAGGTCTTCGTTGTTGGTGCTCGACCGGTAGCGCAGTGATTGCCCTTCCGGGTAGGTATCGTGCATCGTCGTCAGGGCGTCGATGAGCCACTGGGGGCTCGCCGCATCCTCGATGGCATCCCGCAGGTCGTCGAGCATCTCTTCCTGGATGTCATAGTCCGTCTGAAAGCGCGCGTGGGCCAGCATCGACGTCACGGCCTCGGACAGCTTCGTCTCCGCCGTGAGCGTGATCTTCTCGTCGTCCGGCGCGCTCTTCTTGCCGAGGACGGTCTCCTCGCCGAGGGCTGTCTCCTGCATGAACCGGTCGTAGAAATGGAAGGGGATGGCAAAGCCGTCGGGCACCGTGCCCGAGGGAAAGCCGAGGGTCCGCAGCACCGCCAGGTTGGCGGCCTTCACCCCAAAGGCGTCCCAGTCCGCAAAGGCCACCTGGCTTAATGGGGTGATCGTCGTGACCGAGAGGTCCCGTTCCGGAGTCTGGGTCGCGGACGGCCGGGATGCATCGTAGTGGGCATCCACCTCCGCCTTGGTGGCGGCGCGGAGGGTGTACCCGTCTTGTGTCACCTGGTAGTAGACGTAGCTGTCCAGGAGGCCGTCGATGGTGTCGTCCTCCAGCGGGTCGCGGATGAACGCATTGGGCGCCCCGCTCTGGACGGCGCGCAGGTTCACATGGGACAGGGGCGTTTGCGGCACGCCCGTAATGATGCCGGCGACCAGGGGCAGGTCGTTCGGCAGCGTTTCGTAGATCACGATGTCCCGCGGATTGGGACGCTCGTCCAGGGCCATCTCCCGCAGCAGCCCGTACCCTTCTCCCCGGTTCAAGTAGATGTAATCGGCGTCAGGGAAGATGTCGCTGTCGAGAATCACCTGGACCCGCGAGGCGTCGTAGAGCGCTCTCTCGAGGTCATAGAGCGGCAACGCCAGTTCGGGCATCGGATAGTAGGCCAGGTTGTTCGTCACGAACGGCATGCTGGCGGCCAGCAGCTCGTACGCAAGCGCCACGCTGGCAAAGGGCCAATTATCCCGGGGCTGGAAGTTGAACCGGTATATCCCCAGCGTTCCGTCGGGCGCAGGGTTGTTGGGGTGATAGACGATTTCACCCCGCATCGCTCCAGAGAGAGATTCCGGTGAACAGTTCAAAAGTAGGGTGGAACCGGTGTAGCTCCGTTTCCTGGAAATACACGGCCGGGCGGTCCGGTCCGATGGCAACCGAAGCGCTCGTAACCCTCGGGCGGGGCGATGAGGTCGTCCCTTGGGTTCTCGGCTATCGGTCGAACCTGGAAGACCTCCCGACGTCCAGCCAGCGATTGGGCGACGTCGGCCACCGGGAGGCCCTCGGCCGCTTCGACCACTTCCCAGAGTGGCTCGACCTCATTCGCGGCCAGGTGACGGAGCTGGGGTGGAGGACGGCGGTCGCCCGCTGGGTCCCGACCCTTGCAGAAGGGCTCTCAGGGGCCGCAATGCACGGGTTGATCCGGACGGCGCATGCCGTCCGGGCCCTGGAGCGGCACGAAACTCCGGAACGCGTCGAGGAGGTGAGCCGGGCGCTCGCGTACTGGGCGGCGCGCTACCAGGCGCTGCCTGTGGCCGGCTCAGGGCAGGGGCTACTGCCCTCTGGCGCCGTGCACTCCGTTGCCTCAGCCCGAGGTCAGGTCGGCGGCAGACTCATCAACGACCGCCTCGCTGAGCTGGCCACGTTTGCGCCCTTCAGACCGGCTGCATCGCTTGTGCAGCCGGTGAGCGTTGACCCTCACCTGTTCCTCGATGACCTCATACGCACGTTCGCCGAAATCTACCTCGCGAACGTCCAGGCAGGCTCCCGAGCCGCGGTCGCGTTCATCCACGGCGTCACCGGACCGCGCGCTGTGCGGCTCTTGCTCGACCACGTGGACGACAACACAGCGGATGAACTCTTGATGAGGGTGTGGCAAGCGGCCGCCGGCATCTACTCGGCCTACGGTAAGCCGGGCGTGGTCAGTACCTACACTCGTGACGACCAGTGGGACGCGGAGGACATTGTCGAACAGGCGATCCGCACCGGCGACGAACACGCCATCAAGTTCGTCGAGGCCTGCCTGGACGAACACCGCCGGAACCCGGCGCCGGTCTTCCTCGCTGCAGCTGCGGATGCGGCGGCGCGGCTCATGCCGTGACGGAAGAGAAGCAGGATGGATCATTGTCGCGGCTGCTGGTGGCCACTCGGATGGACTAGGAGGCCGCCTAGGTCACGCGCCTCCCCACGCCAATCCGACGGCGCCACCGTTCTCCAGACTGCCTCAACCCCTCCACCTGCCTAGTGCTCTCCTTCAGCCACGGGGGCGCTTTCGGAAGCGAGTGCGTCCCCTCGACGCTCACTCAATGAATTTCGGCGACCTTGGCGGGATCCGTGAGCGCCAAACTCGCCCGTGATGGGTGGCCTATGCTGCTGGCATGGAGAGTCCCAAGGACGCCGTGCCTCACGTGGACCTTCACCGACACGCGGAAGCCTACGCTCGACTGGACATCGCCCTCGCCAAGCGAGAAGCGAGGAGCCCTCTCGACTGGTCGCGCTGGGCAGAAGATGTCGCTGCCGCGCCTGCCGGGCTACCACGGCTTGAGATGCTTGGGGCGGCCCGAGGGGTCGCCTCACTGTCCAGCACGGACTCGCGGCGGGGCGACGAGATCTACGCTCAGCCGGACAGCTTTGTCGAGACAGTTGAGCAGAACCTGCGGGACGCTGCCGAGGCGGGGGCGATTTACGTGGAGGTCCGCTTCGGCGGAGGGACCTTACTTACACACCTGGACCTGGTAGCCCTCTTTCGTGAGGCCGAATCTCGCGTTCGAGAGCGACAGGCGGACTTCTATGCAGAGCCGCTGATAGTGGCCCACTGGCCTGACCACCCCAATGCCGAGGCAGTCTTTGAGGCGTGTCTCCGGGCTGCCGGTGACGGCCTGGCGGGAGTCGACTTTCTCCCGGTCCCCTATGAGCAGGAGCTGGATTGGCGCGCCGCGCATCGCTGGTCTGGGCGCCTCGCTGACGCTGGGCTCGGGATTACCTGCCATGCTGGGGAGTTCTCCGACCTACACCTGGAACCAGCGCTCCGTCTACCCGGGCTCAGTCGCATAGGACATGCGGTCCATGCGGGTCGTCGTACCGACCTCCTCGAACGAGTCGTTGAGGCGGGCGTAACTGTCGAGTGCTGCTTGACCTCCAACGTCCTTCTGGGGGCTGTGGGAAGTCTCGATGTCCATCCACTGGGAGATTTCCTGGCGGCTGGCGTGCCGGTCGCGATGGGCAGCGACAATCCCGTCAGAATGTCCACGGAGATAGACCGTGATTACGAACTCGCCAAGTCCCTCGGCTGCGATCGTGTGGGGCTCTTGAATCTCAGTCGCAACGGGGTCGCTGCTGCTTTCACAACGTCCGCCCGAAAGAGTCAACTGCTGGCGCTCCTCGACGAACGGCAGTCCTGCGAAACCGGCGATTCTGTCCGGTCGCGCACCGCTTGCTGACAACGATATCCTCAGGGTCAGTTCGTGCGGTTCGCGCCCGGCATCCGGCCCCGCACCCAAGGTCGTTTCGAGAAGCGGTCCGATGACTCGGAGGTGTCCATGCTGAGCTACGTCGGCAACGGTCCGTACTGTTACGCCAACTCCGCGGCGATGCTCCTGGATAGTGTGGGCGAGGCTGTCGAGCCACGGCTGCTCGAAGTCCTGTCTGGCGTGGGGCTGGGAGCCTTCTGGCTCGCCGAGTCTCAGACGCTGTTCTTGAGCGGCTGGGCATCCATGCCGGATGTGGGCGTGTCTCGGGCGTTCGGGTTACTGGGATTCCAGGTCGCCGAGGAAGTGGAGTCGGATGGCGCTCCCATGCCCGCGGATGCGCTGGCTCGACAGCTTGACGACGGGCCGGTGTTGCTCGGTCCACTGGACATGGGAGAGCTCCCTTACCACCCCGATAGCCGGGGAGCGACGGGTGACGATCACTTCGTCCTTGCGCTCGCCTTCGAAGGCGATGAAGTTGTCGTGCACGATCCCGCGGGATACCCCGCAGTGCCTATCGCCGTTGACGCGCTTGAGCGCGCTTGGAGGGCCGAGTTGGTCCCGTACGGAACGGGTCCATACCGCCAGTGGCACTCCCCCACTCGCGTCAGGAGACCTGCGACAGAAGAGATAGCGAAGGCGGCGATTCAGTCCTTTGCTCGGGCCTACGAGGAGTCCAGGGCCACGGTTGCCGCGGGAGTGAGCATCGGCCCCGACGCGATAGAGACCCTGGCTGCGACTCTCAGGGAGGGGAAGCTCTCGGAACAGGGGCTGGAGCACCTGCGGAGGTTCGCATTGCCGTTGGGTGTGAGACGAGCCCTGGACTACGCCTGGTTCTTGAGTGACGTTGCCTCGAAGCTCGCGGATCTCAAGGGGAGGCAGGCACGGTGCCTGGGTCGTGCCCACGCTGCGGCAGCTCAGCGCCACCAAAAGTTCCTCGCGGACCACCTGATGCACTTGGCGGGCTTGGAACGCGAATTCGAGGCTGCACTGGGCGTAAGCGATCCAGGCAGCCCCTAGTGCGATGGGTGGTGCTATGGACTCGGACTCCGATGTGAGTGCCGAACGACCGACTCCCCGTCCCTTCAAGTTCTATTTGGGCAAGGGCAGATCGTTGAAGAAATCTCGTGCCAATCCCGGTGGCACCAGCCCACGACCCAGCTTCTGGAGTGGGACGATGGCGAACTCAGCCTTCGCTTCTGCTCCTACACCCATGACGGGCGATTCCAGCGAAATCCGCTGACACTCACGTCAAGGACCTACTCTTCGTCCACTTTGGTCCCCGCCACCGTCCAGACAACGTCCTCCTCAGCCGCGACCCAGTAGGTCACGCCGGACGAGAACGCAGTCAGCGTGTTCAGGCCGGGCACATCAACCAGGCCGGGGAAGTACCCAAGCCACGAGCTCGTGGTCTCATCCCAGGTGTAGACGACGATGACTTCCTCTGGAAGGCCCGCCTCGGCGACGGTCACGCCATCGTTTCCCGGCCACTCGAACGATGTCCACGTCGGGCTTAGCGAGAGCTCGGTAACCGTGGGCTCGAAGACCACGCGGTAGGTTCTTTCGCGAGTGCCGTCTGCTGAAGTCACCGCGATGGTGATCTCGGTGACGCCGGCCAGAACTACCTGGTGGCCGACCGCCTCTTCGTCCCCATCCGGTGGGGTGATCGCGACACCCGTGCGGCGCTGCACCGCCTCCGCCACGACCGTCGTCTCGGCCACACCGTCGGCGATGATGCCCTCGTAGTCGGTCTGGCCCGTGGCGAACTCCCCGATGTCGACACCGCTGAGCATGAGCGAGGCGAGGCGGGCGTCGATCGCGTCCGGCATGTTGTAGGTGTAGACCTTGCCGTCGCTCGCGTCGGCGACGTACATGACGTCGCCGTCGGACCAGATGCCGCGCGGGCTGTTGTTGCTCGCGCTGCTCAGTTCCGTGAAGTCCTCATCACGCACCCGCTCCAGCGCCCTCTTCTCATCGGAGGGCTCCGCTGCGTCGGGCACGGAAGGCAACCGGTAGGCCCAGAGTTCCTTGAGGCCGTGGTCCGAGATCCAGATGGTGACGCCATCCGACCAGATGCCACGGGGGTCGCTGTTCCTGGAGTCGAGGGCGTACTCGGCCAGCAGTTCGCCGCCCTCGAGGTCGTAGGCGAAGAGGCTGTCCTTGATGCCATCGAGCACCCACACGGTCTGCTCGTCGGACCAGAAGCCGCGCACGTCGCGGTTACGCTCGGCCAGCTCGATGTCGCGGTCTTCGAGCGGGTCGCCGGCGGCGAGGTCGTAGGCGAAGAGGAGGTCGCGGCCGCTGTCGCTGACCCACACGACTCCCTTGCCGTCGGACCAGATGCCACGGGGCGCGCGGTTGCGCTCGTCGAGCGCGAATTCGCGGTCATTGATGCGCTCGCCGGTGCTTGCGTCGTAGGCGTAGACGGCGTCCCCGGCGCCGTCGGGGTTGTCGACCAGCCAGAGCGTTGTGCCGTCGGACCACATCCCCGTGGGCGCGTCGTTGGCGGCGTCGAGGGCTTCGATGTCGTGCTTCACGGTCCACTCGAAGTCGACCGTGCTCGGCGAGGGGCCGCTGCCACCGCCGCCACCGCCGCCACCACCAATGATGACGGGCCCGACCGGCCCCGTCGTAACGGTGATGGTCACGTCGACGCTCGCCGACAGCGGTGGGCTACCACTGTCGCTGGCGGTGATGGTTACCTCGTAGGTGTCCTGGGTGGCGATGTCGAAGGTGACCCCGGCGGCAACGGTGATCTGGCCGCTGTCGGGGTCGATGTCGAAGGCGAAGGCATCCGTTCCGGAGAGGCTGTACGTGAGGTCGTCGCCGTCGATGTCCGTGGCCGTTACGGGGGCGCCGACGTTGTCGTCTTCCTCGGCACTCTCGGAGACGCTGCGCTCAGCGGTCGCCGCCGGGAATGTGGGGTCGTCGTTCACCCCCCTGATGGTCAGGGCTACCGTCGCGACGCCCGAGGTGAGGCCGCCGGTGTCCCGGGCCCGGTAGGTGAAGCGGTCGGAGCCGCTGTAGTTGGCGTTCGGGGTGTACGTGATCGTGCCATCGCTGTTCAGCGTGGTTGAGCCGCTCGATGGACGGCTGACCGACGTCACGGTCAGGTCGTCGTTTTCGGGATCGGTGTCATTGGCGAGCACGTCGATCGTGACCGTTGTGTCCTCAGCAAAGGCCGAAGGCGCGTCGTCCGTGGCGTCGGGAGGCTCGTTCACGCCTGTGATGTTCACGGTGACATCGACGGTATCGGTGCCCCCGAACCCGTCGTCGGCGGTCACGGTGAGCGTGTAGTTGGTCTGGCCCTGGTCGAAGTCGAGGGTGACGCCGTCCGCAACCCTGATCTGGGCGGACGTTCGGTGTATGGCGAAGTCGCTGGAGCCGCTCAACTCGTAGACCAGCGGGTCGTTCTCCGCATCCGAGGCTCGCACCGGGCTGCCGACGTTCCTCCCCGCACGAGTGCTTTCCGGGATTGAGATGGGGTCGACCGAGTCGGGTAACACCGGAGGCGTGTTGCTGGTGCGGTCATTCGCGGCCGTGAACTCCGAGGTGACCTGCAGGCGGTTCCCTGTGTCGAAGCCGTCCGTGTACTCGACGTTTGCCCGCAGGTAGTGGTCGCGATCGTCACCCACCGGCGTGTAGCTGCTCGATGTGCCGCCACTGATGTCGGTGAAGCCGCTGGTGCGGCTGGTCGAGCGTTGCCACTGCCAGGTCGCGCTGGTCACTCCATCTCCGTCCGCCAGCGCTGCGACCAGCGGGCGGTTGATGATGGGGCGCCGCCGGTCAAGCGTCAGTGTTCCGGGTTCCTCGAGGTTTGCGACGTTCACGGTGATGTCGAGCGTCGAATTCAGCGTGCCGTCGTTGGCATTCAGCGTGACGTCGTAGCTGGCCCCGCCGTCTTCGTAGTCAGGAGGAGCAGCGAAGGTGAGCCTGCCGTCGGACTTGTGGAACTCGAACTTGTCCGCATCGGCGCCGGTGAGGGCGGCGGCCTGGCCAACCGCCGCCCAGTTGGTGGCTGCCCCCTCAGGGTCGGGCCTGGTGTAGCTGCCCACCTCGACCACCTGGCCCGGGGTTGGGTTGATGACCTCGTTGAGGGTGACTTCCGCCGGGCCGCTGATGAGCGGGCCCTCATCGACGTTCGTCAGGGTGATGGTCACCGGGTGACTGCGAGTCCGGTTGCCGTCGTCGGAGGCGCGCACCGTCACCCGGTACTCAGGGGCGTGGTCGCCGTTCGTGGCCCGGTCGAAGTCGGGCGTGTCGGCGAAGCTCAGCGTCCCGAACTCGTCGAGCGTGAAGCGCTGCGCGTCCGTGCCTGTCAGGCTCAGCCAGGCGGCCCCCCTCGACCCCGAGGGGCCTCACGTCTGGGGGAATGTCTCCGGCAGGCGCAGCCGCCAGCTGCTCCGCCACCAGGAGCACACGGCCGCCGTGCATGGCTTCATCGCGGCTCTGGCCCAACAGGCCCGCGACCTGGGCTGGGAGGTTTCCCAGCTCGACCCGCCGCACCGGGCGTCGCGCTACTTCCGCTACGACGACAGGCTCTACTCCGTCCACCCCGACGCCTTCGGCATCCTGCGCGGGGGCGACACGGCCTGGCCGTTCTTCCTCGAGTGGGAGCGGCGAGCAGTGCGGCCTGTGACGATGGCGGCCCGCCTCGCCCCCTACCTCCGCTACTACGCCTCCCGCCGCCCCACCGACGACCACGGCGCGCAACCCGCCGTCCTCGTGGTCTTCGATGACGATCTGGCCGCAAGCCACTTCCTGCGCGTCGCCCGCGAGCAGATGGAACGCACCGGGGTCAAGGTGCCTCTCCGCGTCTCTCACCGCTTCCTGGTGGCAAGCAAGGGACCGCTCGGGCGGGTCTGGCTTGGTCCCGCTAGCGGGGATCTTGTACTACCGGGGCCGAAGGCCCTCTTCGGGCCGGTGGCGACGGACCGACAGCCGCGACGCCGGCACTTGGAGAAACACGTTCCCCAGCTCGATCATGGCCGGTAGTCCACGGCGATCGCGACACCGGCGACGATCTCCTCGACGACCTCGGCGTCGACATCGCCGAGCCGTTTGACCAACCTCTCCAACGCCACGCTGCGCACCTGCAGGAAGTCTGCCGCTGAATCCGCATCCAGACCGTTTCGGTCGCTCGCCTCAACCAGCAGCTTGTTGACCCTGCCTTCGAACTCCTCGATCCAGGTAGTAAGTGGGACGACGATGCGCACCGGCGCTGAATTGAATGCTGGCGAGTTGACAACCACCGCCGGACGGTCGCGCTGCAACTCTGCCCCAACAGCGCGCGGGAGGCGGACGAGCCAGACCTCGCCGCGCGTTGGGGGATCGCTCGGCACGCCAGTTCCACTCACTGCTCGAGATCGTCTCCGGCGGTTCCGTCCCACGCCGCGACTTCATCGGCCTCAACGGTGAAACCGGCGGCCTCAATGGCCCGGTGACGTTCTTCGATAGGTCTCCTGGCGAGGTCTCGCAGTGACCTGTCGGCGATCGCCTCAGATTCCCCGCCCGAGGAACCAGGATGCAGCCGGTTGGCCTCCTCCGAGGTGATAATCCCTTCGGCCAGTGCGCGCAGCACTAGTCGCCGCAACAACGTGGGCGACTCGGCGGCCTCGTACTGGAAGGGTTCCTCCCGGTGCCAGCCTTGCCGCCGGAACCGCATGTTGAGCCTCCTGTACAACTCGTCTCCGATGATCTCCAGGTCATGTGCCCGGCGGACCCAGGCCTGCATGCTTAGCCCCCACCTCTGCTTGAGGAGGCCCAGTTCTTCCATCTCCAACCCGCGGCGGCGCTCCCCGAGTTCGCGCCGCGCCGCTTCCGCCGGCACGAGGAACGAGGCAGCGAAGCGGTGCGCAAATTGTTCATCCTTCTTCCCATCCTCCGTGCGCTTCATCACAAGATGACCAAGCTCATGGGCTGCGTTGAAGCGGAGTCGATCCGGCGGGACAGACTGGTTGAGCACCAGTACCGGCGTCTGATTCGCCCAGCCCGAGAGACCGTCAAAGCCCCACTCCTCGGGCCACACCACCACGGCGCACCCATGCTCCTCGATCCGTTCAATGAGACTGTCGACGGGCCGATCACCCAGGTCCCATCGCAAACGGACCGCCGCCGCCGCGTAGTCGCAGTCGTGAAGCTGCTGCACGTCGATCGGGCCGGGCAGGTCGTGTCGCTCCCCGAGGTGGAAGAGTTCCCGCAGCCTGACTTCGCCCTCCAGCCGTTGGGTGGCGACCGCCGTGACCTGCTCCTGACGAGACTTGCTCAGCCGCTGGAGCTTCCGGTAGGCAACCCACTCGATCTCGACATCGGACTCCGCGAGCAGTGACGATGTCCGCACGTGGAGTGCTGCTGCGAGGTCCGCGATCCTGCTCGGGGGCGGCTGCGACAGGCCCCGTTCATACTTCGAGAGCGCCTGCTTCGTAAGCGGCTGCTCCAGCCGTCCCGCGAGGTCCTCCAACGATAGCCCTGCCGCCAGTCTTGCCTGGCGTAGCCGTTGCCCCAGCATTCAGGCACCCTCCACGGTATCCCCCTTGTCGACCACGAATTCTCGACGTCGTGGTAAACCACTGGTTGACAGGATACGAGAATCGATCAACGCTTGTCACCTACGGCCCGCGGGGCAGCGCCCCCGTGAGGACCACGGTCGCGAGGAGGATACCAGTGACCCAGGAAATTGCAGCCCCCCAGGAAGCCGGCGAGGTAATCAAGTACTTCGTGAACGATGAAGAGGTGACGCACACCTTCGAGAAGCCCCCGGAGCGCAAGAGGTTCATGCTGAGCGTTCGCGACATCCTCGAGAGCGCCGGTTTCACCCCCGTCGAGGAGTACGAACTGACACGCGACTCGGATCCACGGCCCTTCGAGTCTCTGGACGAGGAAGTCCCGATCGAGAACGGTGAACGCTTCACCGCCACCTTCAAGGGCGCGACGCCCGTCTCCTGACCGATGACCGTTGACGAGTACGAGGAGTATGTCAGGGGCCTCGGTTACGCCGTCGAGGTGATCGGCGGTGCGGACGGTAACAAGTACTCGGTTGTCCGGGACTTCGAACTGCGGAGCGGGGCACTGCGGGGACGGCGCTGCGACATCGCGGTCCAGCGCCTCGAGATGGTGCCGTACGTGCCACCCGCCGCCATACACACACGGCCTCACCTCGTCCCGATGGTTGCGAAGGAGCCCCTAAAGACCATGAAGAGCGAGATCGGCCCCGAATGGCAGTACTGGAGTCGCCGCTACGATCACCGTTCAACTCCCCGAGAGCTCTGGGCGCACATCCTCACCGTGCTCTGTGACGACCGCTGGCCAGCGAGGTGATGGACCTCTCTTCGCGAGATGTCTCCGTCGCGATGACGTCCGAGCATGACGAGGTGCTCAGGGAACACCTGCACAAGGAAGCGCTTCAGGAGGATCTGGCATTCGCCTACTGGAAGCCGAGCACCGGGCAGCACCGCTTCACGGCCATCGTGACCGAACTCGTTCTCCCTGCCGACGGCGACCGACTCCTCCACGGCAACGTGGCGTTCCTCCCCCAGTACCTGCACCGCGTCCTGGCTGAAGTCCCGGAGGGGTGTGGCATCGCGTTCCTGCATGGCCACCCGGGAAGCGGGTGGCAAGGGATGAGTGACGACGATGTCGTGGCCGAACGTGACCGGCTTGCGGGCGCAGTCGGCGGACGCACCGGCCTGCCTCTCGTCGGCCTCACGCGGGCTGTGGACGGAACGTGGAGCGGCAGGGTCTGGATCAGAACGGCCCCGCGATCCTATGAGAAGCGAAAGGCCCTCTCGGTCCGCGTGGTCGGCCCGCAACTCAATATCTCGTACCACCCCGACGAGCCCAGCGCGAAGGTCACGGACAGCCAAGTCGCCACGCTGAGCGTGTGGGGCGAGGTTGCCCAGCAGCAGCTCGTCCGCGCGCGCGTCGGCATTGTTGGCCTCGGAAGCGTGGGCAGCCTCGTCGCCGAGTCGCTGAGCCGGATGGGGTTGCGGCGCCTGACGTACATCGACTTCGACAAGCTTGAACGTCGGAACTTGGACCGAACGACCGGGGCCACCGACGCCGACGTCGCGGCGGGCCTCCTGAAGGTGCAACTGGCGGCGCGGAACGCCGTCCACAGCTCCACCGCGACCGATCTCGACCTTCGACCGGTCGCAGAGAGCGTGTTGTCGCCGGCAGGACTCGCGGCTGCGCTCGACTGCGAAGTGCTCGTTTCCTGCGTCGACCGGCCGTGGCCGCGGCACCTGCTCAACGCGCTCGCCTACAGCCACCTGATCCCGGTCGTCGACGGTGGCATCACCGCACGGGTGAAGCCGGACGGGACGCCGCAGCACGTGGCCTGGCGAATCCACACTGTGGGGCCCGGCCGCGCGTGCCTGGTCTGCCTGGGCCAACTACGGCCTAGCGATGTCGCCCTTGACCGCGAGGGGAAGCTCGACGACCCCGACTACATCGAGGGGTTGAGTGAAGAAGACAAGGCGGCCTTCTCTGGGCGGAATGTCTTTCCGTTCAGCATGAGCGTCGCCGCGCACGAGGTTCTCCAACTGGTAGGGCTCATTACAGGTTTCACCCGCATCGGTGGGACGGGGCCCCAAATCTACGATGCCTATCCGGGTGCCATGCGAGTGCGGGCAACCGCCCCCTGCGCCGACCGCTGCGACTTCTCGCCACTCACGGCCACAGCGGTGGATCTCACTCCGAACCTTCAGAGTTGAACCAACTCGGCCCGCCTAGGGTGTGGTAGCCGTGCGGTGGGCTACAGGCGCACAAGACACCAGGGCCGCTCCTCGTGAGGCATGGCGCTCGCGGTCAACTCAGGATGTCGCGCCAACCCGCTGAAGCACCTCGGCCTCAGCCGCCGTCCTTCCGGTTGCCCTCCACCGGCGGCTGGTGCTCTGCAGTCGCCCGGTCCTTGTAGAGGTTCGGCTGGGCAAGCGCGTGCCGGGCGATGATACGGGCCAGGATCCTCAGGCCCTCGATGCGCATCCGCTCCTGCTCGTCTGTCAGTCTTTGCTCCACTTTCCAACTCCGGCGCTAGGCGTTTCAGGCTCGTCTTTGAGAGTGGTGGTCTGGGAAGCCTGGAAGAACGGGGGCTCCAGCCGCAGGACCTCGTCGGGTACGCCGAAGTACTCCGCTACCTCCCACGAGTGGACGAGCCCCTCGGCCTGGGCTTCCTCCGCGTCTACGAGGAGGGCGTAGGCGAAGTCCTCCGCTTCGCGCTCGAAGCCGTGGGCAAGGTCCGTGTGCATACGAATCCACAGGTGGTTTCCGGGGTGGAGGAGACAATGCCCGAGGGCGTGACCGACCACCCACCGGCGCCACTCCGGCTCAAGCCGTTCGGCGACGACGATGTAGTCCCCGAACCGCATCTCCTTCAGCACACGGAGTGGCCAGAGCTTCACGGTCAGGCCGAGGCCGTCTGCAACGGCCCTGGCATCGACCTGGCCCTCCAGGCTCAACTCCTGCCTCAGGGCAGCGCCTCGTTGCTGCGCTCGACTCATGCCTCACCTTCACCTGCTGCGCGGGTGCCCTACTGCAGGGCGACCTCGATGGGTGTGAGGTCGCTGCGGTACCAGTTCTGGGCGCCAGAGCTGGGGTTCGTGTAGAGGGTCACGGTGAGCGGCCCATCGTCGTCGTGGGTGATCCAGCCTTCGCCGGGCAGGCGCGTGCTGATGTAGAGGCTCGTGGGGCTGCTGACGTTCCGCCAGACGGCGACATCGATGGTGACGGTGGAGCCGTCCGCAAGGACGACTTCGACGGGCGTGAGGTCGCTCCGGTACCAGTTCTGGGCGCCGGTGCTGGGGCTCGTATAGAGGGTCATGGCGAGCGGTCCGTCGTCGTCGTGGGTGTCCCAGCCTTCGCCTGGTGCGCGTGTGCTGATGAAGAGGTCGGCGAGGGCGTTGAAGGGCTCCTCGTTCCGCCGCCAGACGGTCACGTCGATGGTCACCGTCTCCTCGGTCGCGGTCTCCTGGGCGAGCGTCAGGTCGAGCGTCTGCCAGGGGTAGGCGGAGTTGTCCCAGGCGCCCGTTTCGAGCGCCGCGCGGTCGCCCACCCTGAAAGTCACGTCCGCGCCGGCGGTGGCGCAGCCGGCCAGCTGGTCCGCGTGCGCGACGCTGGCGTAGTACCTCGTGACCTCGCCGCCGTCCTCAGACGCACGGTAGGTGGCGACGGGCTCGCCGGCGTTGCAGCGCGTGTCGCCTACGTAGACCTCCACGGCGAGACCCGCCAGCGCCTGGCCATCCGGATCGGTCACGGTTCCCGCGAAGGCGGTCGCCCGCGCCGTGGCCTCGACCTCGACATCGGCGACCGTGGCAAAGTCGGGACCCGTCCAGGTCACGGGCTCGGTGACGGCAATCCAGTAGGCAGCACCATGATCCAGGGTGGCGAGGGTGTTGACGCCGGGCACGTCCCCGAGGGCGGGGAAGTAGGCGAGCCAGGCGTTCGCCTCGTCGTCCCAGCCGTAGAGGGCGGCGACCGTGGCGGAGATGTCGTTGGCGAGGTCACCGTCGCCGCGCAGGGCATCGGCGATGGCGACGCCGTCGGGGCCGGGCCACGCGAACGTGTTCCAGCCAGCGTCCAGGGCGATCCCCCGGACCTCCTGCGCGAAGGTGACGCGGTAGGTCTTCATGCGGCTGCCATCGGCCGAGGTCACCGTCACGGTGATCTCGGCGAGCCCCTCCAGGGCGACCTGGTAGCCATTGGCCTCGTTGCCGTCGGCGTCGGGTGGGTCGATGACGACACCCGTGCGGCGCTGCATCGCCTCCGCCGTGACTACCGTTTCCGTGACGCCCTCGGCAGCGACGCCCGCGTAATTGGTGCGGTTGCGGTCGAACTCGCCGAAGTCGATGCCTTCCAGCGTCAGGGCCGCGAGTCGCGCGTTGATGGCGTCGGGCATGTTGTAGGTGTAGACCTTGTCGTCGCTCTCGTCGACGACGTACATCACGTCGCCGTCGGACCAGATGCCGCGGGGGCTGTTGTTGCTGGCCCGGCTCAGATTCGTGAAGTCCTCGTCACGGACGCGTTCAAGATTCGCGTCGTCGCCCGCGGCTTCCGCCTCCTGGCGGGTGGAGAGGTGGTAGGCGAGGAGATCCTTCTCGCCGTGGTCCGACACCCAGACGGTCACGCCGTCGGACCAGATGCCGTAGGGATCGCCGTTGCGCGAGTCGAGGGCGTACTTGCCGAGCAGGTCACCGGTCGCAAGGTCGTAGGCGAAGAGAGATGGGTTGCGGTCGAGCACCCATATCGTTGTGCCATCGGACCAGATGCCGCGGGGGTCACGGTTCCCGTCGGCAAGGTCGATGTCCCGGTCTTCGAGGCGTTCCCCGCTGGCGAGGTCGTAGGCGAACAGGGTGTCCCGGCCGCTGTCGCTCACCCACACGATCCCCTTGCCGTCTGACCAGATGCCGCGGGGGGCGCGGTTGCGCTCGTCCAGTACGAACTCTCGGTCTTCAAGGCGCTCGCCGGTGGCGGCATCGTAGGCATAGGCAGCGTCGCCGGCGCCGTCGGGGTTATCGACTAGCCACAGGGTTGTGCCGTCGGACCACATCCCCGTGGGTGTGTTGTTGCCTGCATCGAGGGTTTCGATGTCGCGCTTCACTGTCCACTCAAAGTCAGTGGTGCTCGGGGTGGGCCCCGACGGCCCACCGCCGCCACCACCGCCGGTGAAGGTGACGGGGCGCGTGACCGGACGCGCCGTCACCGCGATGGTGACCTCGACGCCCACGACGCCACCGTTCTGGTCATCGGCAGTCACCGTGACCGTGTAGGGATTCTCAGTATCCAGAGGGGCGTTCCCGGTGACCTTGATCTGGCCCGTGTGCCGGTCGACCTCAAAGGCCCCGCTCCCTCCCGACAGGCTGTACTCCAGCGGCTCTTGATCGACGTCGGTAGCGGTGACGGGCGCGCCCACACTCGCCCCCGCCACTGCGCTCCAATCCACGGTTCGCATCAGTGGGCCGGCCGGGAATGTGGGGGGGTCGTTCACCGGATCGATGGTTACGGCCACGGTAGCAACGTTGCTCAGCAGATTGCCGTCGTCCCTGATCTGGTAGGTGAAGCTGTCATGGTCGGCATAGTTGGCTGTTGGCGTGTAGGTGAAGGTCTTATCGGTGTTGAGCCTTACGCTCCCGTTGCGGGGTCGGCCATGTAGCAGCACGGTCAACGTATCGAGGATGTCGTCCTCGTCGGGATCGCTGTCGTTGAAGAGCACGGCAATCGGGCTGGTCGCCGTGTCCTCGGTCGTCGTCACGTCGTGATCCTCCGCCACCGGCGCTTCGTTCACGTCGGCAACCTCGATCGTGACGCTGGCGCTGGCGCTGGCGCCGGAGGGATCCGTTGCAGTGACGGTGACGAGGTGCGAGTCGCCGCCCGGCGACTCGTGATTGAGGATCGCGCCCGGTGCAACCCGGACCTGGCCCAGGGAGTGGATCGTGAACAGGGAGCTGCCCGAGATCTCATAGTTCAGGAAGTCACCGGGGTCGATGTCAGTGGCAGTCACGGGGTTGCCGACGTTGGCGCCCGTTCTGGCGTTCTCGTTGACGGACCGGGTCTGGGTGGTGTTGGGGAAGGTCGGCGGTGTGTTGTCCCCCTCCCTCGCCTGTACGCGATTCCGGGACATTGCCTCTAGATCCTTCTGGCCGTGCCCGTCGTCGTACTCGATGGTGACGCGCAGGTAGTGGTTTACGTCGGCTTCCACCGGGGTGTACCGCGGACCCCTGGCTCCCGTGATGTCGTTCCAACCCCCGCTCCGACTCGTTGAGCGCGCCCACTGCCATGACTCGCTAGTGACGTCGTCGCCCTCGGTGAAGGTGGCCTCGAAGCTGGTGCCGACCTGGGGCTGGAGTGGAAGGCTGAGGCTGCCATCCTCTTCCAGGTCGTTGATGGTGACCGTGACGGACTGGGTCGCGGTGTCACCTCCACCGATGGCTTCAACCGTCACCTGGTACGTCTCCTGGGCTTCGTGATCGGGCGCCGGCTTCGTGCTGTCGAAGGCGAGCACGCCGTTCGTGATGGTGAATGAGGCACCGTCGCTCCCGCCGAGGGACCACCTGACCGTGTCGCCGGCATCAGGGTCGTTGGCCGCGAAGCGGGCACCAGCGATCGTCCCGGTCCGGTTCTCGTCGTGCGAAAGGGTGCCGGGGACGCTGCTGGTGAAAACCGGTGGCTCGTTCTCGTCCTTCACGGTGACCACGAGGTTGCGGCGGGCGGTGAGCCTCGGGGCTATGTCGCTATCGGAGGCTTCCACGGTGACGCTGTAGGTCCTGCGAGTCTCAAAGTCGGGCGGCGTGTTGAACTCGACGACGCCGTTGTCGATGCTGAACGAGGTGCCCTGTGCTCCCGACAGCGACCACGTGATGGTGGCCCCTTCCGGGTCTTGCGCGGTGTAGCGAGCGACGGGGGCACTGTCGTTCTCCCGGTAGGTCGCACTGATGGGGCCGGTCAGCTCGGGCTTCTCGTCGATGTCATCGATCGTGATCGTCACCGCGATTGATGCGTCGGTTACCGGGGGGGCCTCTGCGTTGCCGTCGAGATCCTTGCCGTCGCTCACGTTCACGATTACCGAGTAGCTCGACTGCGTCTCGTGGTCATAGGTGACGCCCGACTTGGTCTGGATCTGACCGCTCGCCTCGACGATCTCGAACTGGGTCGCATCGGTCCCCGTGAGGGTGTAACTCAGAGCGGCGCCGCTGTCCTGGTCGGTGGCGGCGACTGCGTTCCCCACGTTGGTCATTGCGATCGAGTTCTCCTTCACGCTTCGGAGTCCGTCCTCGGTAGTTGGGAATGCGGGAGCATCGTTCACGTCGGTGACAGCAATGGCTACGTCAGTGGTTCCGGTCTGCGGGGGGGCACTGCCGTCGGTGGCCTTCACCGTCACCGAATAGGTCGACTTCGTCTCGTGGTCGTACGACACCCCGGACTTGGTTCGTATCTCACCGGTGGTCGAGTCGATGTCGAAGCTGTCAGCGTCCGTGCCCTCAAGCGTGTAGGTGACGGTGTCACCAGCGTCGTCGGTCGCCTCAACGGCTTCACCGACGCTCACGCCCGTGATCGAGTTTTCTGGTAGCTCGCGTGTCGTGGTCGTGCTCGGGAACTTCGGCGGCTCTGCTAAGTTCGTGACAGCGATAGCGACGGGCAGGAAGCCCGTGGATGAGCCACTTGCCGCGTGGATGAACACCCGATAGGTATTGTCGTCGTCATGGTCTGCGGGGTGTTCGAAGTCGGGCGGCGAATGAAATGAGAGGACGCCGCCAGCGCTGATGGAAAGGCGGTCCTTGTCTTCCCCGAGAAGCGACCACCTGATGGAGCGCTTCCCAGTCACCGAGTACGTTGCTACCCCCGTGGCGGCGTTCTCCGCATAGCTGACCGAGGACTTCCCGGAGACCACGAGTGGGGTGTCCTGGTCGTCCACCACGATGCGCACAAACGTCCAGTTGCCGTTGACTACCCCTTCCGTGTAGTGCAGTACTGCCGCCCAGGCGTCAATGGAGTCATTGTCGCCGTATGGGGTAACGGTCACCTCCTGTGGTTCATTCCAGTTCTCAGTTGTGAACGTTAGTTCGTAGGAATTTACCTGGACAGTTTGGTAAGGGAGTATCTTTACCGTAACCGACTCTGATGGCTCCGATTCGAGCGCTACCGTGTAGCTACCGGTGTCCCCTTCTTGTATCGTTATCTCAAGTGGTGTCAGCTTCGGACCCAGCACTAAATTGGAACCGTCTCCAGAAGAATTGTTTTGCACATCCTGGGAGGAGAATAGCGGCACGTAATTCCCCGCGGCATCAGTAAGGATCCCGCCCGCGTTCGTAGCGAAGATGTTGTTGTATGAGACCTTGACTTGGTCCCCAGTCCCTGCGTGGAATGCAAGATCTAGAGTAAGTGTCCTGCCAGAAATATACGTATTGTCATTCAAGGAAATATCGTGTGCATTGATCGATACATTGAAAGATGCCTTCAAGAACCTCGGTAGTGGAACGTCGTACAACTCCCTGGCATATGTGACCAGGGGGCTCACGTAAATGTCTTCGCTAAACGTTATGACCACGCTGGTGCCGTTGGTGCTGGCGCTTACGAACACTGGCGGCGTGGTGTCGGGTTCCTGTGCGTGACTCCGCTCGCCTGCGGACGCGACTAGGCTCAGGAGCACGAGCATGCCGGCCGCTATCCGGGGCATGAGTGCCGTGTCCTAGTCAAAGACTCGCAGTGTTCCTTCAGCAATGCCTCCATCGCTTCGACGATTGAAGAGGCGCTGTGGAGATAGCGCGCCAACTCCTCCGGCTTGATATTGGTTCGGCCTCGCCCGTTCCAGCCGGCACCGTGTGTGACTCGGTTCCGGCGCTCGGTGATCTCGTGAAGCTCCCTCGCCGTCGACCCCTTTGGAACGCCCCTCGAGCGGTCGACGTAGACGGTCCAGTCCTCTACCCCGATTGACGAGAGGATGTGGCCGATGCGGTCTGCGGTGATGCTCCTCGTTGCTCGGAGGTAGGCGTCGATGGAAGGCTGACTCCGGCTTCCTCGTCTCTTGTGGCGGCCTTCAGTGACTCCCCCTACGCCGGCCGTGGGTTCCCTTTCGTGGGGGAACTCTCCGGCGGCAAAACGTGTCGCTACACACTCCAGCGCCTTGTCGACCACGTACGTTTCGAGCGCCGAACAAGCCACTACCAGCGACTGCCGCAGGAAGGGCTGGAATTCGCAGGGGTGAAGACCTGCGACGTTCTGCCCAGGAATCCAAGACAAGAGTGGGACATCGAGCGGCCCCAAGCGCAGAGGCCGCGCGGACCGTCTCCGCGGGCCCACGCCAATGCGATCGCGAAGTCCGCGGCGGACACTTGGCCTGCCCACATCGTCGGGGGCGCATCCGTGCCACAAGAGGGCTTCGGCATCCGCTAGGTTGTCCCTAAAGACATCGTGCGGTGCGGACCTTCTTGCTAGCACGTCGGCTGTAGATGGCAGCGGATGCTGGTCAGAGGCTCAGCTAGGATGGCAATGAGCGTCGGGACACTGGGTCGCGCGACCTTGCCCTCACATGCACGGGCTGCCGGCCCTAGACCAAGGGCGACGGTCGAACAGGGTGTACAAATGCAGTTATCCCCGCTTTTGCCCCGGGCTGCGACGCCGGAGAAAATGCGTGCCGCGTCGAAACGTGTGCTACATTCGCGTCGAAGCTGGACTATTCCTATAGCGTCCCTCAAGCCCGCTTGAGCATTGGGGAACGAGCTGTCTCTCCCTACAGGCACCCCTGAAATGAATACGCCTTCGGATGCCACAGGCCCTGGGAACCCTGCGGTAACGCGTGGCCGCCTGGCCGCGTCTGAGCGCGTTCAGCTGGGGAGCGGGAACCGTGTCGGGGGTGCGGGCGATGCAGCACCCGCGCGGGAGTCCCTGTCCGCAAACACACGGGGGAGGCCCCAGCCCCCTCCCTCAACTGAATCTGACGGCCTGTGGAGTGTCGACGGGCTGACGGCATCGGATCTGTTCAACCTGCGATCGGTCCTTGGTAACGAATTTGCCACGAACACTGCGCGGAGCTACCGCACCCAGTGGAGGCAGTTCGTTACATGGACGTTGAGCCGGGGAGCTTCGGCTCTCCCTGCTGATCCCGCGCAAGTCGGCGCGTACCTGGCCGAGCGCCTAGAGGAGCGCGGTCACAAGCCCGCCACACTACGGGTCGCCGCGGCCGCGATAGCGTTTGTCCATCGGGCCGCGGGACTCGCCGACCCCTGCGCGCGGTCCGAGGTGAAGAGAACGCTCCGGGGCGCGGCCCGAAAGGCCGGTAGGGCGCAGAAGCAGGCCGAGGGGCTCACTGCTGATGCGCTGACGGCCATCCAGGCGACTGTCCGGGAGCCGCGGCGTGGGAGGGGCGGAAGACTTGAGACGCCACAGACCGCCAGGAGCAGGGGCAATCTGGACATCGCCCTGATCAGCCTCATGCGTGACGCGATGCTCCGGGTATCCGAGGCCGCGGCGCTTACCTGGAGGGATGTTCAGACGGAGGCTGATGGCACGGGTCGGCTCGTCATCCGGCGATCCAAGACGGACGTTGAGGCTGAAGGCGCCGTGGCCTTTGTGTCCGCCCCTGTCATGTCCGCGCTCGAGTTGATCCGTGACGGGGCGAGCGAGAACGACCCGGTATTTGGACTGCGGCCCAACCAGATTTCGAAACGCATCAAGAAGGCAGCACTGGTTGCCGGGCTTGGCGACGGTTTCAGCGGGCACTCCCCCAGGGTTGGGATGGCTCGTGATCTGGCGAGGGCGGGAGTCGAACTTCCCAGCTTGATGAACGCCGGGCGGTGGCGGTCGCCTGCCATGCCGGCACACTACATCCGGAATGAGACTGCTGCGAAGGGCGCAGTGGCACAATTCTATGGCTATTCTCACCAAGTAGCCTGAAGAGCCCCGGATCAACCTCTCGACACCAAGGTGAGGAGCCCATATTATCGGCTGCGACCTTCCTGGATGGAATCACGGAGGTTTCAGGTGATGCATAACTGCATTTACTGATGACCTAATAGAGACATATGAATTTGAAACAGGAATGTAAGTCCCGGACTTCAATAACCTCACTGCTTCCCCTCCGGTGCCGACCTCAAGACCCCTTTGCAGCCGTCATCTACCGTACTCTGCAAGCCATTAAGTGGCGGTAACCGGGGAATAAACCATCGGTAAGCACGGGAGCACGCTGCTCCGGCAGAGGTGCAACTCCAACAGGCGCTCCCTTTGACTCCTGCCAGTTGGGCCAGCACGACACTGGGACCCCACATGCCGGGTTTCGACTTCGCTCCTTCAACGCGTCGCCTCCCGCGGCACGAGGTGATCGCGCTCCAGGGCCCACGCAGGGGGGCGCATCGGAGCCTGCCGAAGTGACGGCGAGTCGTGGGCGTTGAGGCAGGAGCGCCGCGGCCCTTGTGCCCGAATTCCCGGTTACCTACGCCGCGATGGCGGCCCCTGCCAGGGATTGGCAGGTGGGCTCGCGCCATGAGCTGTGCTGGGACGGAATGAGCAACCGGCCCCGCGCCGCTGCATCCGCAGGAAGGCTCACCTCCGGGTTCACTGTCCGGTCCGCCTCCGCTTCCGGTGTTCCGCTCGCACGAATTTGATGAAGTTGTGGATCGACTCGACGTCCTCGGGCGGAAGGCCGGCCACCGCGTCGCGGAATGAGACCTCCGCGGCCTTGAGCAACTCGGACTCGACGACGGATTGCCCCAGAAGGTGCTCCGGGCTCGTCTCGCAGTGGAACGCCAGCTCGACGAGGTGCTCGTGCTGGGGCTTCATGCGTCCCGCCTCCCAGGCCCAGACGGTGTGCGAGGCGACGCCAACGAGCTCGCCGAGTTGCCGCTGGGTCAGGCCCACCTGCTTGCGCGCGTCGCGGATGCGCGCCCCAAGTTCTTTCCAGTGGTAGCCACGTTCCCTGGGCATGCGTTGGGCTCCTGCCTCCAGGCCTCTTCGGGGGTGGCCTACCAGTCGGCGCCAAGAGTATAGAACGTTAGTTCTTGACAGGCACTGTGAGCATGCATACAGTAACACGCTGTCCAGACATAAAGCACTGAGGAGCTTAAGCACCGCCATGCGCCGCCGTCGAACCCTGGTCACCCTCAAGCCCGAGCCGCTCTGGGAGCGCCTGGCCGTCCTCGGCCGCTCCCAGAACTGGCTCGCGCACGAGGCCGGGATCAGCCCCGGTTACCTGTCCATGCTCGTGAACGGCAAGCGCTCCCCATCTGGACACCTCCGCCGGCGGCTGCAGCAGATCCTCGAAGTGGAGGACTTCCATGAACTGTTCACCCTCCGGTCCGAGCGACACGACCCGTAGGAGCTCGCCCCGGCTTCCGCGTCATGGCGGCGGCCCGGTCATCGCCGGCCGTTCCGTGCCTTACCCAAGCGGCGAGTTGCCGCAGGACTTTGCGGAGCGCCTCGACAGGCTGAAACAGGCGAGCGGCCTGTCGTGGGACGGCTTCGCCGAGGCGGTTGGCGTAGAGCGCAAGCAGGTTCTCCGCTGGCGTCGTGGCACGGAGCCGAGCGGCAGCGCCTACCACGCGCTCGTCGAGCTGGCTCGCTTGATACCCGGCGGCATCGAGATCCTCCTGGGCGAGGACTTCCTCGCGGACGGGATGAGGTAGGTCATGCCACGGCGTCGAGCGCGGCCCCGGCGGGCCACCTACTCATACCCCAACGGATTTGCCCGGAGCCTCGTCCAGATCAAGCAGGCGTCCGGCCTGACGTGGGCGGATCTTGCCCGCGAGCTCGGGACCACCACCCTCAACGTCTGGCGGTGGCGCAAGGGTGTGCGTCCCAATGCAAACCACCTCCTCGCCCTCCAGGACCTGGCCCGCCGGATGGACCTCGAGCACTTACTGCCGCGGGCGTATGTCCAGCGGCGTCCACACATGTAGGGAGCGGCCTGGGCAGACAGGCTCGCTGTGGTAGTATCTAGACAGGTAATCTAGCTGGAGACCGACCATGACCGACTGGCCCCTTCAGGACGCCAAGAACCGCTTTAGCGCTGTCGTCGACGCGGCCCTTGCCGGCGATCCACAGCGGGTCACCCGCAGAGGAACCCCCGCGGTGGTGGTGCTGGCTGTCGACGAGTACGAGCGCCTCCTCCAGATCGAGAAGGCGAACGCGCCCACCTTCGCGGAACTGCTGCTCGACATCCCCCAGGACGGGCGGGAGTTTGAGCGGCTCTCCCTGCCGGCACGCTCACCGGACCTGTGATGTTCCTGATCGACACGGACGTGCTGTCTGCCCTGCGCCGAGGGGAGCGCCATCCAGCCGCCACTCGTTGGCTGGAAGCCCAGCGCACGTCGGACCTGTACCTGAGCGTCGTGACCATCGGTGAAATCGAGCGCGGCATCGAGCAGCAGCAGCGCCGCGATCCAGTCTTCGCGAGCGAGCTCGCAGGCTGGCTCGACCGCGTACTCGCCTGGTACGGCGACCGTATCCTTCCCGTCGACCTCGCGACCGCTCAGCGCTGGGGACGGTTGTCTGCCACCCTCGGCTACGAGAGCGCCGACCTGCTTATCGCCGCCACTGCACTCGAGCACGGCCTGACCGTCGTGACACGCAACGTGAAGCACTTCGAGCCCGCCGCTGCGCCTGTGTTCAACCCCTTCGCGGAGGAGCGGGCGACGGATGCCTGACTTGCGGAGTTGTCCGGAAGGCTTCAGCCATGAAGTCCCTTTCAGGGGATTGCCGGCGAACCCTCGTGCGCGGACACTTCCCCACCCCCGCTCGGAACCACAGGGGATCGCCCTGTCTGCGGTCCAGGCCACGACAAGGGACAGAGGAGAACCATGGACGACACAGGAAACCGCGATGCCCACGAGGCTCACCTCGGGCCCTCCGCCAGGAGGCGGGCCGAACCGGCGCCACAGGACCGGGACGAAGTCACGCTCCAGACCGAGTGGCGGACCGGGCCGCGTACGCGGGCGTGGGACGAACTTTGGGCCCGTCTGCTGGATGGGCTCGGAGCCGAAGATGCGGTGGATGGGGATCCCGACAACGAGGATTCGTCGCCCGGAGCGCCGCCCTCGGCGGACGAGCCAGGCGCGTAGAGGCTGGCCAGCCCGTGCGGTGGGCCACGCTAGCGTGGCCCCGCAGGCGGCGAGAGTTGGCTCGTATCATCGCCACGTGCTGGAGGCTGAATGATGAAGGCGATCGTCTACTCACGTGTTTCGACCGATGCGCAGGAGCGGGATGGGACTTCGCTCGACACGCAGGAGCGCGCCTGCGCAGAGTTCGCGGCTGAGCGGGGCTGGCAGGTGGTGCGCCGCATCCGCGATGCCGGCAGCGGGGCCCTGTTGGAACGCGAGGGACTCGCCGACCTCCGGGCAGCCCTCCGGCAGGGAGAGGCCAATGCCGTTGTCGCCTACGCCGTTGACCGCCTGTCGCGGAGTCAGAACCACATCGGGATTCTGTTCGACGAATTCGAAGGCGCGGGAGTCACCCTGGAGTTCGTGACCGAGCGCTTCGAGGACACTGCTGTCGGCCGCTTCATCCTTGCAGCCCGGGCGTTCATCGCCGAAGTCGAGCGCGAGAAGATCGCCGAGCGAACCATGCGCGGAAAGGAGGAACGAGCCAGGAGTGGCCGGATTCCCCAGGCCAACGGAAGTGGCATCTTCGGCTACCACTACGACCCTTCGACCGGTCGCCGGGTCGTCAACGACCCGCAGGCCGCCGTGGTTCGGCGCATGTTCGAGGAGTTCGCCGGAGGTGCGTCGATCATCGGGATCACGAACGCGCTCAACGAGGAAGGTGTCCAGACCTTCACGGGCAAGGAGTTCTCAACTTGGACCGTGCGCAACATGCTCCTGAATCCTGCGTACGCTGGCCGCACGTTCTTCAAGCGCACCAGAACCAGGTATCGGCGAGACCCCGTTGGCGGAAGGCGCCGGCGCGTCAGAGAGTTCAGGGACGAGTCAGAGTGGATTGAGGTTCCCGACGCAACGCCGGCGATCGTGCCTGAGGCGGTGTTCGAGGCGGTCCAGGCGCGGCTGCTCGATCCGGAGCGGCGGCGACGCGGCCAGCGCAAGTACGACTACCCGCTCGGCGGCGTGGTGCGATGCGCCCACTGTCACAGTGCGATGGTCGGCCAGACCATAACGGGCAAGTATCGGTACTACCGCTGCCGCCGGGCCTTTGCCGGTCCGCGGCACGACCGCTGCCCAGCCCGCTACGTACGGGCGGGAGCTCTCGAGGACGCCGTCGTGCAGGAAGTCACCACCGTGCTCGCTTCGCCAGACGTAGTGCTGGCCGAGCTTGAGCATGGGTCGGCAAGAGACGACTCCGACCGCGACCTGGTCACGGCCCGGGAGCTCCTCACGTCGCTCGAGAAGCAGCGCCAGAGGCTACTCCGGCTGTTCCAGTTGGGCGAAGTCGATGAGGCGTACTTGCAGAAAGAGATGGCCGCCATCCAGGCGCGACGCTCCGCGGCTGAGGCAACGGTCGCTCGCCTGAACGGCGCCAGCCTCGCTGCTCAGATTCCGCGGAACAGAGAGGACTTTGCCGCGACCTGCAAAGCCCTGCGGGAGCGCGTCGTGACTGATGTGGAGGCAGGCCACCTCAACAAAGTCGCCGAAGCGATGCAATTGACCGTCGAGATTCAGCGCACCGACAACGGCGCGTCAGGTCTACTTAAGGGCGTGATTCCGCACGATTTGGATAGTTTTGGTGGAAAAATTTCTCACCACTGTACGAACATCGGCATCACTGCTCGCCTGTCACAAACGGCGGCTCGGAGTCCCTGCCCTTCCGGCGGACTTTCACACGGAAGCCGAAGGCCGCCAAGCGAGCGTAGGCGAGGAGTCAGGTCGCCTCGTCTGAGGGATGGGCGTGACGAGGTCAGCGCTCCCACGAAGCTCGCTCGGCCGCAAGGTAGTCATCAACCTCCTGGCCGCTCGCGAAGAGGCGGTGCCCTGCTCGCTCGGAGATAATCTGCCAGGCAGAGCGAGAGGATGGTGCCTGCGCGGGCGATATCACCACATCCACTTGTTCCCCTGGCTGAAGGTCTTCGTCCACGATCTCAATCGTCCCCCCGGGCTGTACGGTTGCCTTCTTGCGCAACGCCTTGTGCGTTTCTGGTCCCGCAGGCTCCTCTGCTGGCCAATGCCTCAGCCGACGGTCTCAATGGATACGCGTCCGCCGTTGGTGACTGCAAGGCACAGTTCATGCCCGTCGAGTAAGGCCATGCCTGCAAGAGGCGTCGGGCCCAGGGCGTCGGCTTCCACGTCACGAAGCGCTCCGTCCCACAACACCGTCGCGTCATAGGTACTGAAGGCGTCCTCGTCTCCGTTGGCCAGTATCGCTCGGCCGCTGCTGCGGAAGGAGAGGCCGAGCTCCGCGACGATTGAGGAAGGCAACGTGAGCATTCCGCTGTAGCCAGTGTCGATCACGGCCTCGATATCCCGCGGCTGCCCTGATGGACCTTGGACGGCCAACCTGATTACGGCTTCGCGCGAGGCGTTCACCACCCCTTCTATCACCCCGACCTCCGCAAGGACCCGCCTCCGAACTGTCGCAGCACGCCATAGCCGATGCGCAGGCTCCACACGTCAGCGTCAGGGTGCCGTTCCCGTAGGCGGTCTGTTGCAGCGATCACGCTGTCGCCGACAGCGTAGTCGCCACTGTCGACATCGATGGAGACGATCTCGCCGTGGTGGGTGGACTCGACGTGCGGGCGAATGTCTCGCTCGTAGATCGCATCGCCGAGCCGGCCGGTCTCTTCCGGTGAGCGACGGATTGCCATCATGCCCTCCTTTGCACGCCGCGGGGCCAAGGCGGCGCTTTCTGCCTTGCCAGCTTGACAATGATACCGCCCGCCACCCTCGCTTGCGGACACCGGTTGCGCACGGCAGTCCGGGAGCCAGCACACGAGCGTAGCGAGGACTCGTCCGAGCTCACAACGAAGATTGTCTTCCCAGCAGATCCCGTATGGTGTCCTTCAGACGCTCTCTCCTCGCGCCGTAAAAGGTGTCGAACTCTTCGATAGAGTCAGGCACACGCCCTAGAAGATGTCGCTCCTCATACTCACGCCGTGAGGCATCGTTGGTGTGCGTCTGCGCCAACCACGCGGCCGGCATTGTGGCACTCTTTTCGATGTTCAGCGCGCCCTGGAGGAGTTGGAGGTTAGCGAGTCGGTCCTTAAGGTCCGTAAAGGCGGGTATTTTCTCGTCTGGAACATTGGCGCCCTTCAATCTCCTCTCGGTGAATCCCGCTGCCGGGAAGATGTGGTCCACGTGGAACTGGTTTCGCAGATCAACGAAGGGGAAAAGTAATGACAACAGAGCGAATGTCAGCCTGTTGCCGTACCGCATGTCCGCAAGATCCTCGATCTCTTCATCATCAAAGACCAACTGCCTCCCCCTCCTTGCCATTGCTTCGCGAATGTTCTCAACCGGGAAAGCGTCGGTGCCATCCTGGCTGATCACCCGCCTAAGGTCCGTCAAGAGGGTGTCCAAGCCACTACCCCAGACACCTGACTTGAGTAGGCTCCTGATCAGCCAGTGATGGATCCTCTTCCTGTCTGGTTCAAATCTGCTGTTGGTGAGGAATGAGTCTCCTGGGGCTTTTGCGTAGAGGTAGTAGGCGATGGGCAGTATTGAGTTGTGAGCTGTCAGGCTGTGTCCTGTGAATCCGAAGGAGGAAACCAACTGGATAGTCAGTATGAGAGCCCGTTTGATGTCGTCCCACTTGCTCTCGAACGTGCTCATGTTCTCCCGGTTGAAGTTGTCCACCTTGAATCCGACCGTGCCGATGTCGCTCAGCATCAGACCGGCCTTCAGGACGAGGTCCTTAGAGAACCCAAAGCCAGATCCAATGCTGTTGAGCTCATCAACTAGTTCGTGGATCTCCTGCCGGGCATCGTGATCGGTCCATTGCGCGATGGCAATGGAAAGCAACAGGTCGGAATGGGAAAGCGGCGTTCCTCCATCATTCATACGGATGAATATCTGGAGGGCTTTATCCAAGTCTTGACCGTTCTCTTCATAGTAGGCAACCAAGTGCTTACTGTGAACGACCTCGTACAGCTCATAAAGCGTTTCGTGGGCAGGAGTCACCTGTTCCTGTGGCAGCCTGTCGTTGAGCCACTGAGTCATGGCGGGACCTGCGTTCTGCAGGGATAGGACTTCTCCTACTGGAAACCAACACACTCCATCTTTAGTTTCGCTGGACTGATCGTCAGTCAGAAAGTCAAATCGGTACCTCAGACCTGCTTCGTCGTCTTCGTCTGGTTGCCAGAGTAGGTCCAAGTAGAGCCTTCTTGTGGGGAAGGCACCAGGACTGTTCCACCACCTATACGGCAACTTCCGGGCGATACTACCTCTAAGTCCGATATTGAGGGCAGTCAGACGTTGCTGGCCATCGAGCACAGCGGTCAATTGCCGGTTCGGCATTTCGGGAAGGGGTGGACAGTGAGGATTGTCGCGCTGGTGATAGTCGCGAACGAAGTCGAAGAACTTGAATCTGCCACTGTTCCCAGGAGCTACGCGCCAGTAGAGGAACGTGCCAAACGGGTATCCTTGCATGAGACTATCGAACAGGCGACATATCTGTTCCGGTTGCCACACGAACTCGCGTTGAATTGCTGGGAGAACAAGATCATGCCTGTAGATCTCGTCGAGAGTCTTCTTGATCGTGTCGCCTGTCTGGTACATTGGTGGTGCCCCCTTGTTCTAGTTGTTGTCGTTAGCCTCAAAGCCGCAAGATATCTGCTGCGCCCATGCGACCCGCAAGCCCCACCGGGCCTCGCAGTGCCCCGTGGCGGGGACACTCCCGGACCATCAGTCTGACAGCGCCTTGAACAGGGCCTCGCGGGCGTCGGAGTAGTAGAGGATTGTGAGCTTCGTGGCCGTCTCGCCGGAGAGGTCGTTCAACTGTTTTCGGGCCGAGAGTTGGCACTAGGAGGGCACTGGCAGCCTTCTCGAGCGGGATCTTCTCCGCCGACGTAAAAGGCGACATCGGGCTCACGCACGGTGTCCGGGTCGCGCTCGAGCCAGACACCCGAGTCGGAGCCGACCAACCACCCCAGCCTTCGCGGCTTGATGAAGTTCCGCAACTCTGCACCGAGGTTCATAACGATCGCGCCGTGCTCACGTCCCGTCGGCATGGTTTCGCAGAGTACCCCCCCGGATCAGCTCGCCGCGCACGCCCTTGCTGTAGAGTCGCAGCAACTCGCTGGCGCTCAGCAGCGTCGTCTCGGTCGTGGTGGATGTCGTCATGCTAGTCGCTCCCGCGCCTTTCAATTCTACAGCACCGGACGTGCGGCCCGCTCCAGGTTCAGCGCCAGCAGTCGCCCCAGCAGATCCTCTTCCCCCAGCTCGTCCGGCTCCCCCGCCTCCGGCCAGCCGTAGGCCGCGAACACAGCGGCGTCGAGGGCGTCATGGAGGTTGGTGAGCCACGCAGGGCGCTTGTTGTAGGGAGTGGTAGGCGTGCGGCGCTTGAGCACGATCTCGGCGTCCTCGTTAACGGGGAGCAGGCGCGGGGGCAGCGAGGGGACCACGTCGGGCTCCTCACGCACAAGCTCGGGCGGGTTGAGCCAGCGCCGGCGCGCCTCGTCGAGCACCCGCGCCGCCTCGCCGATCGCGTCGCGGTGCGCGCACTGCTCGTCGCTCAGCGACTCGTCGGCGGTGTCGAGGGGCCACGGGAAGGGGAACGTCTCGAAGGTGGACGTGGGCGTGTAGCGCGGCGATCCTCGAGGCTCGTCCCCAGGCGCAACGACCACAGCTCGTGCGCCCGCGAGTGCAGCACCCCGAACGCGTAGTCGTCTTCGCGGGCGATCACGATGAGTTGGTGGTCGGGCAGCGTTGGGGCTGAAAGCCAGACGAACAGCCGATGCTTCGACAACGTCGGAGTGGCGATGAACCGCGGCAAAGGCGCGAGCGCCGCACGCATCGCCTCGCCCGACCTTCTGTGCCTCCACCAGAGATCGCGACGTGCCTTCTCTCGGTTCTTGGCGCGAACCGGGCGGACATGCTGCTCCACATGCGCGAACGGCGCTTCATAGGCCGAGGCCTCGGTCTCCGTCATCCGCCAACCAAAGTCGATCATGAACATATCTCGGGAGCGGCGTGTGAGGTCCAGTCCGTTGATCCAAGGCACCACCACGTCAGCGTTCGTACGCTCATTGATGTTCGTCGGCGCACGAAGCATCTCCCGAGCGACATCACCGGGAATGTCGAAAGCGCCGCCCTTGATCGCGCCAGTATGGGCAAGCCCCTGCCCCTCCGCGAGAACGCTGGCGGCGGTCAGATCGAAGCCGCGCGTCAGGTCGCTGTGTATCTCTCTTGCGCGTTCGCCGTCCAGCGAAACGTTCCGCTCTGAACCGTCGTCTTGCGCGACTATCGAGACTCGGACGTTCGCCCCCTCGATCACCCACGGCTCGTTGGACCACGCCATGAAGATGTCGCCGCTCTCCTTGACTCGTCTGAGCACTTCGCGATTCGCGCCGCCACGGACGGAATTCGTCGCGAGCAGGCCCGCCCGCTGTGACGCGCCCGAGACAATCTGCCGCCTTGCCAACTCGTGCCAGTAGCAGACAAGGTCAGCGCCACCTGGAACCGCCTCGCCCCACGCGCCGAACAATGCGTCCACATACTCGTCTCCGAGGGATGGCCTGAGCAGGTTCCAGCCCAGGAACGGCGGGTTGCCGACGACGAACTCCGCCTCGGGCCACGTCGCCTGCACGGGCTTGCCCTCGTCGTCGTAGGCGAGGATCGCGTCGCGCTGCTGGATGTTGTCGAGAGGCTGTAGCACGGGGTCGCGCGGGAAGCCGGAGCCGTGATCTAGCATCCACTGAATGTGCCCGATCCAGATCGAGACGCCGGCCAGCTCCCTCGCGTACGGATTCACCTCGATGCCCAGCACGTTCTGCGGACCGACCTGCGGGAACTCTGCTGGGATACGCAGCCGCTGCGCGCCCCAGCGGATCGCCTCGTGCTCGAGGTCCTTGAGCAAGCGCAGCGTCACGTAGAGAAAGTTGCCCGACCCGCACGCCGGGTCCAGCACGCGCACCGCGCGCAGCCGCTCAAGGAAGGCGCGCCACACCGCATAGGCCTCGCGCTCCCACGCCGGCAGCCGCTCGCGGCGGCGGCCGTCGAGGGTGAGCGGAGTCGGCTCGCGCCCCTCCGTGAGCGCCTCGACGCGCTCCTGCATGGTCACGAACTCTCGGCGCAGCGGGTCGAGCACGACGGGGTCGACGACCATCAGGATCTTCCCGTGGTCGGTGTAGTGCGCGCCGAGCTGCCCACGCTTGTCCGGGTCGAGGCCGCGCTCGAAGAGCGTGCCGAGGATCGCCGGTTCCACCCGCGACCAGTCGAGCAGCGCGGCGTCATGCATGGCGCGCAGCTCGTCGGCGGTGCACGGGATCACCTCAGCGTCGTTGAAGAGCCCACCGTTAAACCAGTCGACCCGCTCGTTGCCGAAGAAGCGGCTGGCCTCGCGTTGCGACATGATGCCGAAGAGCGCAGAGAGGCCGCGGTCAAACTCTGCCGGGTCGGAGCGCCGCGACTCGATCATGCCCGTGAGGATGCCGGGCGGGAGCAGCCGGGCGTCTTCGGCGAAGAGGCAGAAGACGACGCGGTTGAGATGGTGGGCGACGGCTTCCGGGTCGTGTCCGCGCTCATGCATCGAGCGCGCGATCTGCGCGAAGCGGGCTGCGGCCAACTGTGTGATCTCGTCGGGGGTCTGCTCGGGGCGCAGCACTTCGGGCTCAACCATGACGGCGCGCAGCACGCGCAGCGCCCCGGCGGTGCGGTCGCCGTCCTCGGCCAGATCATCGAGCGTGACGACGTGGACTGCAGGCCGTGTGCCGGTGAAGTTGGTGTGGACCTCAATGCGGTCCATGTCGCTGACTACGAGCAGCGGCGGGTTCTCGAGCGCCTCGCGGTAGTCGAGAAGCTGGCGGTAGGCCGCTGCGAGGTCGGCGTGCGCGCCCTTGTACTCCCAGCCGAAGTGCTCGCGCTTCCAGACATCAGCCCAGCCCTGGCT
>LXNI01000814.1_pt1 | contig 32753 bp, 33 predicted proteins | sample 809091 | NCBI WGS metagenome assembly LXNI01 (sample SAMN04870527, study PRJNA318959) | sponge metagenome | biome: 01000161; feature: marine sponge reef; material: water | host: Sarcotragus foetidus | place: Greece: Milos, Mediterranean Sea | collected 2013-05-29 | depth 5-7 m | reverse complement strand
CGAAGACCCCGCCGCTCCCCGCGGCGAGCGCTACGAGCCCCTCGGCGAGCAGGCCGTGGCGGAGATGTGGCTCCACCCCGAGGGGATGGAACAGCACCCGAGCTTCGGCGAGGCGCTCGACTACGGCCCCGAGGACCGCCACAAGACCTTCGAGCCGCCAGTCCTCTGGATGTTCGGCCAGTACATGGCCGGACGCATCGGCACCGCCGATGCCGATCGCGAGAACGCCATCCCCCGCGGCAACCCCTTTGTCGACCAGTTCAGCCGCTACTTCCCCGACCTTCGCGTCCGCCGCGTCAACGCGGGCCACTTCTTCCCCGAGGAAGCCCCCGAGGTCACGAACGAGGCGCTGCAGGCCTTTCTCGCGGGTGCCATCTAGCGTTATGCCCCGCAGAGCATATTGCGCCGCGTTCCCCATCCCGTAACATCGGTCCCACACTGTCGACCCGCTCAGCTACGCGGAGAAGGGGTACCCATTCATGGCTGATTCCAACGGAAACGGCGCCGTCGAAACCGGATACAACGGCAAGATGCTCGTCGTCGACCTCTCGTCCGGCGAGATTACCGTCGAGAACCCCGACGAGTCGCTCTATCGCGAGTATCTCGGTGGCTACGGCATCGGAGCCCGCATGCTCTGGGACCGCGTCCCCGCCGGCGTTGACCCGCTCGCCCCCGAGAACATGCTCGGCATGCTTCCCGGCCTCCTCACCGGCACCCCCCTCTTCGGCCAGCGCTGGCAGGTCGTCTGCAAGAGCCCCCTCACGGGCGGCTGGGGCGATGCCAATTGCGGCGGCGATTTCGGCGGCGTCCTCAAGCTCGCGGGCTGGGACGGCGTCGTCTTCTTCGGCAAGGCCGACCGCCCTACCTACCTCCTCATCGAGGACGACAACGTCGAGCTTCGCGATGCCGGTGACCTCTGGGGCACGGGCGCCATCGAGAGCGAGATGGAGCTCAAGGGCCGCCACGGCAAGCGCGCCAGCGTCGCCAACATCGGCCAGGCGGGCGAGACGCTCTCCCTCATCAGCGGCGTCTGCAACGACCACGGTCGCCTCGCCGCCCGCTCGGGCGTCGGCGCTGTCATGGGCTCGAAGAACCTGAAGGCGGTTGTCGCCGTCGCCGAGCGCAAGATCATTTCCCAGACGCCGGAGACCATCAAGATGCTCCGCGCCAACCTGGACGACATGATCAAGCCGCTCAAGGACTTCTTCTCGAACTTCGGCACCACCGGCATCACCGCCGGCAGCGCCCTTAACGGCGACTCCCCCGTCAAGAACTGGGGGGGCGTCGGCGTGGTCGACTTCCCCCAGGAGGTCGCCAGTCAGATCGACGGCGGCTCCACCATCAACCCCAAGATGGAGAAGAAGTACGGCTGCTGGCACTGCCCCATCGCCTGCGGCGCCGAGTCGGTCGAGTCGACCAACGAGAAGTACCCGTACCCGCACCACACCCACCGCCCCGAGTACGAGGCCATGGCCTCCTACGGGACGATGAACCTGGTGAACGACCCCGACGCCCTGATCTATCTGAACCACCTCTGCAACGAGTACGGGTTCGATGTCATCAGTGCGGGCGTCACCGCCTCCTTCGCCATCGAGTGCTACGAGGCCGGCATCCTCAACAAGGAAGACACCGATGGCCTCGAGCTGACCTGGGGCAACGCCGAGGCGGTCGTGGAGCTCACGAAGATGATGGGCGAGCGCCGTGGCATCGGCGACGTCCTTGCCGACGGCGTGAAGGTCGCCGCCGAGCGCATCGGCGCTGACTCCGACGCCTTCGGTATGCACATCGGCGGGCAGGAGCTCCCGATGCACGACCCGAAGCTCCAGCCGGAGTTCCACACCACCTACAAGCTCGACCCGACCCCGGGTCGCCACACCCAGTACGAGGGCAACCGCCGCGTGGGCACCATCCCGCCCGCGCCCCAGGACTCGAAGGACTACAACGGCCGTGGCGACCACCACAAGGCCGCGAGCGAGTACATGCACGTCGTCAACGCTGGCGGCATGTGCCAGTTCATCATGATGACCGCCAACACGGCGAACATCCCGGACTGGTTCAACGCCGTCACGGGCTGGGACATGGACATCGACGAGGCCATGCAGGTCGGCGAGCGCATCGCCAACCTGCGCATGGCCTACGAGGTGCGCGAGGGCGGCAATCCCCGCCAGCGCCCCGTCCCCACCCGCGTCACCGGCGAGACCAACGAGGGCACCCACACCGGGCCGCTCGAGGGCGTCAATCTCGATACCGAGCGTCTCGAGGTCGACTTCCTCAACGCCTGCGATTGGGATGCCGACACGTGCAAGCCCTCCGCCGCCAAGCTGGAATCCCTCGGGCTGCCCGAGGTGGCAGAGGCGCTTCACGCCTAGGTCCTTACCAGCGCCAACGCATCGAAGGGCGGCCTTATGGCCGCCCTTCGTCGATCCTGGGGACTCGCTGCGGGTCCGTCATTGGGGGTACCCTTGGCCGCCAGCATGAGCGCGACCAGCACCGCCCCCTATCCCCCCACCATCGCCGGCGATGGGCTTGAGCTCCGTCCCTGGGACGAAGGTCTGCTCGCGCAGCTCGCACAGTGGGGCGAGCGTGGCTTCCCCTTCCACGCCTTCGACCTCGGCCACCTGCGCGATCCCGTGCGCGCCCAGGCCGAGCTGAGGCGCGCGCGCGAGGCCGGCCCCCATCGCCACTTCGTCGCCTGCGAGGGGGACACCGCCGTCGGCCGCGTCTCCGTGAATCTGCACGACCGCGCCGGGCTCTACCTCTGGGCCGTCCACGTCCCGCCCGAGCACGAGGGTCGGGGGGTCTGCCGCCGCATGATGGCTGCCCTTATCGACTGGCTTGAGGACGAATACCCCGGACCCGATCTCGTTCTCACCACCAACACCTTTGCCGAGCGCGCGCACCGCGCCTACGAGTCGCTCGGCTTCAGGGTCGCCGAGACCCGCTGGCACTACGACCGTCCCCTCGCCGAGCAGCTCTGGCGCGTCCCCCGGCCGCAGCGCAAGTCCATCGAGGGCCACCTGCGTTTCCACAACGGCCGCTGGGAGGTGCGAACCCACCTCATGTCCCGCCCCCAGGGTCAGCGCGGCTCCTGACCAGCCGGTGGCGCCAGTCCAAGGCGCCGGTCGTTCTCTAGCCAGGCCTGGTCCGCGAGCGCCATCAGTCCCCCGCTGAGCAGCGAGTGCCCTCCGACGAGCGCTGGTGTCTCCGATGCCGCCAGCGCGGCCGTCAGATCGCGCAGCCACGGATCCGTGACCTGCTCTGGCGCGAGCAGGTCGCTCTGGAAGCGGTCTTCGCGGCTCGCCTGCGACCCCGCATGTGCCAGCAAGACGCGTGTATCCAGCACTGCCCCGTCCGCCAGCGAAGCCAGCTCTTCCGCGAACCGCTCGATACCCAGTTCTTCCAGCAATCGCCCGACGAGGGAGTGCGGCGCGTGCCCTACCGGCGCGCTCGCCAGACCCCGTTCCTCGCTTACCACCCGCACCCGGCACGCCGTCTCCCGCTCCAGGTGGGCCCAGGTCGCGCTCGCGACGCGCCCCGCCACAAGGATCTCGGCGTCCGGGTCGCACAGCAGGGGCATGAGGGCGCGATACGGGGCCAGGGGTAGCGAGTCCTCCGGCGGCAGCGCCTCCCGGATTGCGGCGGGCGTCGCCTCTGCCAGGGCCAGCACGGCCAGTTCCGCCGGCGTGTCGAGGTCGAACGCCGTCCGCACCGATCGAGGCAGCACCGTCACCTCGAGCCCCGCCTCGTCACGCAGCCGTCGGGGGAGCACGTTGTCGCGCTCGAAGTGCCCCACCCGCGCCAGCGCCTCCCCAGGCGACCAGGCGGTCAGGTCCGACGAGTAGAAGTTGTTGGTCACGGCCACGCCCCCGCCCCTGTCCAACCCCTCCGCCACTTTCCCGAAGTCCTCGCCCGTCAGGAGTGGCAGCGCCCCCGCTCCCATCACCGCCACCCCCTCCATGCCCAGCTTCCGGATCAGCCCCAGCACCCGCTCCTGCAGCGAGAACGCCACCCCCGCCTCGTCAATGTCGACCATGGAGGCGCCCCCGCCCCCGCCCCCGGCCTCTGGGTCTTCGGTCGCCAGCACGACGTTCGCGAATCCGCCCTCCCGCGCGGCCCGCGCACCGACGCCCGCCGCCGCCAGCCGCGCTCGCGTCACCATCCCTTCCGCCTCGCCCGTCCCGGCCTGGCCGTGCAGGAGGATCAGCGTCGGTCCGTTGCTCATGCCGATAGCGTAGCGCTTGACGAAACAGAACAAGCGTTCCACAGTAGAGGCAACACGCTCAGGGAGGGTTTGCCGGGGGCTCATCCGCATAACCCCGACTCACTACCAAGACTTCCTTAAGGCCTCGCCCGAAAGCCTGTAGCGAATGGAGTTCGTACCATTAGCATCTTCGCCCCAGGCCTTAACTGCGGGCGACGCAGAGGTCAGAGCCATGAAAGTCGTGTTTTTCGAGGACGTTGAGGGTACCGCCCTGGTAGGCGACGTGAAGGTCGTGAAGAACGGCTTCGCCCGCAACTTCCTGCTGCCCCGGGGTCTCGCCGGCCCGGTCACGCCGCCCAACCTGCAGCGCGCCAACTCCCTCGCCGAGAAGGAAGCCCGCCGCCAGGCCAGGCTCGATAGCGAGGCCGAGGTCCAGAAGGAACGGCTCGACGGCTACACCATCACCTTCGAGGCCCGCGTCGGCGAGACCGGTCGCCTCTACGGCTCCGTCACCAGCCGTGACATCGCCCAGAAACTCCAGGAAAGCACCGGCATCGAGGTCGATTCCCGCGGCATCCTCCTGGCCGAGCCCATCCGCGAGCTGGGCTCGAAGTCCGTCACCATCCGCTTCACTCGCAATGTCAGCGCCGAGATCAACGTCACCGTCGATCCCGACGAGGACTCGAAGGCGATTGTCGAGGAACTGCGGGCGCGCGAAGCCGAGGAAGCGCTGGCTGCGGCTGAAGCGGAAGCTGCCGCTGCCGCTGCCGCAGCTGAGGCAGAAGCTGCAGCGGAGGCAGAAGCCGCCACCGCCACCGAAGAAGCGGAGTCGCCCGCGGAAGCGTCCACGGACGGCTAGCGGGAAGGGGGGCGGAAGAGCGGGGACCGGCACTCACCATCATCCATCGCGCCCAGGCGCGTCCCCGCCGTTCCGGTCGGTATGACCCTTCCCTTCCTGGAGCGCCTGCCCCCGCACGATGTCGAGGCCGAGGAAGCCGTGATCGCGGCCCTCCTCGTCGACCCCGAGGCCATCTCCAAGGTCTCCCCCATCCTCAGGTCGCCCGACTTCTTCCGTGAGAAGAACGGCTGGATCTACGAGGCCGCCAACGAGCTCTGGGAACGCGACGACTCGATCAACCAGATCACCATCGCCCACGAGCTCGACCGCCGCGAGCGACTCGAGGAGATCGGCGGGCAGAGCTACCTCGGCGACATCATCCGCCAGCTCCCCACCAGCGTCGGCGTCGAGTTCTATGCCCAGATCGTCAAGCGCGATAGCACCTACCGCGGCCTCATCAACGCCGCCACCGGCATCCTCCAGCTTGCCTACGAGGCGCCCGCCGACATCGAGAACGTCTTCTCCCGCTCCGAGGAGCTGATCCAGCGCCTGCGCGGTGGCGAGAACTTCCGCGACTTCATCCACATCCGCGACATCCTCGAGACCTATCTTGATGAGGATGCCGAGGCCGCCGAGCGTCGCGAGCTTGCCGCCGTCAACGCCGGCTTCAGCGACCTCGACCACCTCCTCGGGGGCCTGAAGCGCGAGGACCTCATCATCGTTGGCGCCCGCCCCAGCGTGGGGAAGTCCAGCTTCGCCCTCGGCATCGCGCGCAACGCCGCCATCGATCAGGGCGCCAATGTCGCCTTCTTCTCCCTCGAAATGTCCGCCGAGCAACTCGCCGTCCGCCTCCTCGCCGCCGAATCGGGCGTCGATAGCACCCGCCTGCGCCTGGGCGGCCAGACCGAGCTGGAGGAGCGCCGCATCATCCGCGCGACCGGCGAGCTCGCGGGCGCCAACATCTGGTTCGACGACTCCCCCACCCTCAGCGTTGCCGAGCTGCGTTCCAAGGTCCGGCGTCTTGCCAGCTCGAACGGTGTGGACCTCGTCGTCGTCGACTACCTCCAGCTCATGCAGTCCGATGCGAGCTGGAACGGCCGCGAGAACCGCGTCCAGGAGATCAGCTACATCTCGCGCACGCTCAAGGGCCTCGCGCGCGAGCTGAACGTGCCCGTCATCGCCCTCGCCCAGCTCTCCCGCGCCATCGAGCAGCGCCACCCCCGCATCCCCATGCTCTCCGACCTGCGCGACTCCGGCTCCATCGAGCAGGACGCCGATGTCGTCATCTTCCTCAGCCGCGAGGAGCTCTACACCACCCGCGAGCAGTGGATGGCCGAGCACCCGGAGATGCCCGAGAGCGCCTACCCGCAGGGCGTCGCCCAGGTCATCGTCGCGAAGCACCGCAACGGCCCGGTTGGTACCGTCGACCTACGCTTCGAGCAACGCCTCGCCCAGTTCAAGGACTGGATGCTTCAGGCCGACGACGAGGACCTGCCCCCTGAGGAGTTCGACCGGTGAGCGACGCCACCTTCGAGGGCTTCCCCGGAATCGGCAAGGCCACCGCCATCCCCAACACGTTCTACTCCGCGGTGCTGCCCGCTATGCGCGAACCGGGCGACCTGCTCGCCTTCCTCTGGGTCGCGCGCCTCGTTCAGCAGCAGCAGGACGAGGCGCGTTTCGTAACCGCCGACCAGGTCTGGGCCCTCCCGGACGCCGCATCCACGTTCGCGACCCTGGCCGGCGACCGGCAGTCGCTCGACCGCGGGCTGGCCGCCTGCGTCGAGCTCGGCGCCCTGCTCGCCCTCGACCTCGCAGGCGGAGGCAGCGAGGAGACGGTCTACTTCGTGAACAACCCCACCTCCCGCCGCGCCGTGGCCCGCGCCCGGGGCGGCGACCTCGAACTCCGCCCCGGAGCCATCGCCTACGAACCGCAGCCCACTCGCCGACCCAACATCTTCCACCTGTACGAGGAGCATGTCGGGACGATCACGCCGCTCGTCGCCGAACGGCTCCTCGTCGCCGCCGAGCAGTTTCCGCAGCACCTCATCGAATCCGCCTTCCGCGAGGCCGCCGAGCGCAACGTGCGCAACTGGCGCTACATCGAGCGCATCCTCCAACGCTGGTCCGAGGGGAACCAGGAACATGAAACGTCTGGACGAGATCCTGTCGAGCTCCGCCGCCGCCGATTCCTCGGCGACGGAGCTGCAGGCTCCACCTCCCGAAACGCCTGACGATCCGGGCGACGACGGCTGCCCGCACTGCGGCGGAGCCGGTTTCGTCCGTCGCTCGCGCTCGCTCGAAGACCCGCTCTTCGGTCGCGCCGAACCCTGCACCTGCGTCCTCGACGAAACCGGCGAGGTACGCCGCTCCCGCCTTGAGCGCATCAGCAACCTCGGCTCGCTGACCCGCTTCACCTTCGACGCCTTCGAGGGCGAGGCGACCGCCGCCGCTGCCCGGGTCCGCGCCTATGCCGGCGATCCCGACGGCTGGCTCGTGCTGAAGGGCCCCAGTGGCTCCGGCAAGACCCACCTCGCCGCCGCCATCGCCAACGAGCGCATCACACGCGGCGAGCCCGTCCTCTTCATGTTTACCCCCGACCTCCTCGACGGCCTGCGCGCCTCCTACCAGCCCGCCGAGGGCGAGCCCGGCTTCGACGCCCTCTTCGAGCAGGTCCGCAACGCCCCCCTCCTCATCCTCGACGACATCGACGCCGCCGCCTCCAGCGAGTGGGCCCGCGAAAAGCTCTTCCAGCTCGTGAACGCGCGCTACAACGCCGCCCTTCCGACCGTCTGCACCTGCCACTCCCTCTCCGAGGCCCTTGACGAACGCCTCTCCCGCCGCCTCGCCTCTGGCGCCGTCCTCGACCTCGAAGGGGGCGCGTCCGCCTCCGGCTACCGGCAGATCGGCGGCATGATGCGCGAACGTCTCGGGGACTTCGGCTTCCACAATTTCCACACGCGCTTCCCCAACTACGCTGCCCAGGAGAACGAGTCGCTCCAGACCGCATGGGAGAGCGCCCATCGCTTCGCCGATGCCCCGGAGGGCTGGATGCTCATCCTCGGCGAGAGCGGCTGCGGCAAGACGCATCTCGCCGCGGCCGTCGCGAACACCGTGCTCCGCAACGGCAGCGACGCCTTCTTCGCCGTCGTCCCCGACCTCCTCGACCACCTCCGCGCCTCCTTTGCCCCCGGGCGCGGCGACCCCGGCTACGACGAGCTCTTCAACGATGTTCGCAACGCGGGGCTGTTGATCCTTGACGACCTGGGCTCCCACACGAGCTCATCCTGGGCCGTGGAGAAACTCTTCCAGATCGCGAACTACCGCGCCTCCTCGCGGCTCCCGACCATCATCACCGCCGCCCTCTCCCTCGATGAGCTGCGCGAGGCCCACCCCCGTGTGGCCGTGCGCGCCCTCGACCCCAAGCTCAGCCAGCACGTGGCCATCCTCGCCCGCCCCTACAACCTGCCCTCTCGCTCTACCGGCTCCCGCCGCCGCTAGCCCTGCGGCCGCTCCAGACCCCGCTTCTCCAGCCACGCGCCCAGTGCCCAGTGGGTTGTATCGAACGCGAGCTCGTCCCACGGAATGGCGTTCGGGGCGAACCACCCAATCTCGCTCGTCTCCGACCCCGCCGATCCCTCGCCCAGCGCCCGCGCCTCGTAGACGATGACCACCACCCCCGCGTGCGTGCGCGTGTACACGCCCAGCAGCGAGAGTTCGTCGACCTCCAGGTTCGCCTCCTCGCGTGTTTCCCGCGCCGCCGCCTCCTCCGCCGTCTCTCCCACGTCCATGAACCCGCCCGGGAACACCCAGAAGCCCAGCCGCGGCTCGATCGCGCGCCGCACCAGTAGCAGGGCGCCGTCTTCCCGCTCGGGGATCGTGCCTGCCACCGGGCGGGGGTTCAGGTAGTGCACGAACCCGCAGCCGTCGCATACCAGCCGCGTCATCGTGTCGTGCGGTGGGATCCGTTCGGTCAGCTGGCCGCCGCACTGCATGCAGTAGCGGCCGGAGGCGTGCGGGTGGCTCGTCACGAGCCGCGCATGGTCGCCGGAGCTCGCTCCATCCCCAGCGACTCGGGCCCCTCGATCCACTCCTCGCCGTCTGCCCACACTTCCTTCTTCCAGACGGGCACGCGCCGCTTGATCTCGTTCACGAGCCAGTGGCCCGCCTCGAACGTCGCTGCCCGGTGCCCAGCGCTCACCGCAACCAGCAGGCTCGTCTCGCCAATCTCCAGCCTTCCCGTGCGGTGCAGCACGGCGCTGTCCGTCAGGTCGAACCGCTCCACCGCCTCCTCCGCCAGCTCCCGCATCGTCTTCTCCGCCATTGAGGGGTAGGCGTCGTAGACAAGGTGGTCGACGGCCCGGCCCTTGTTGGTGTTGCGAACGACGCCCAGGAACACGTCGACCGCCCCCGCTTCGTCGCGCCGCACGGCCTCGATTGCTTCCTCTGGGTCCAGCCGCTCCGGCGTCACGCGGATCAGCATCGCTAGCCTCCCGATACCGGCGGAATCAGCGCGAGTGTCGCGCCCGCCGGTACTGGCGCGTCCTCTTCGGCGTACTCTTCGTCCACCGCGTACAGCAGTGTCTCCGTGAACTCGGCGATCTGGGGGTGCTCTGCCACCAGCCGCTCGCGCACGGACGCCACAGTGTCCCCGGACACATGCGCCAGCGAGAGCTCGCGTTTCCCCACGGCCTCGGCCAGCGAGGCGAAGAACAGCACTGTGATCGCCATCCCGAGGATTGTAGCGTGTAGCGCCCGCAGCCCCCGGCGGCGTTATCCTCCCCGCCCGTGGCGACCCTCCTCTCCCGCGCCCTCGATCTGCTCTACCCCCCGCGCTGCGTCGCCTGTGGCGCCTTTGGCCAGAACCTCTGTGAGGTCTGCGGCGACCAGCTCCTCCCCGCCAGCGGCCCCGGCCGTTGTGGCCGCTGTGGCGTACGGCGCGACGACGAAGGCCGCTGCCCCGACTGCTTCGGCTGGCGCGACCTCGACGGCGCCCGCGCCGCCTTCGAGATGGAGGGAGCCGCCCGCCGTGTCGTCCACGGCCTCAAGTTCAGCGCCGTCCGCGACCTCGCCACCGACATGGCCGGCGCCCTCCGCCCGGTCGTCGAGGCGCTCGACCCCGACGCCGTCTTCCCCATCCCCCTGCACGCCCGCCGCCGTCGCCAGCGGGGTTTCAACCAGGCCGAGGTCCTCTTCGACCGCCTCGGCTGGCCGCCAGCCCCCGGCCGGCTCGAGCGCGTCCGCCCGACCGCCAGCCAGGTTGGCCTCAGCGCCAGTGAGCGCCGCGAGAACGTCGCCGGCGCCTTCCGCTACCGCGGGCCCGCGCTCAAGGGCGCCACCGTCGCCGTCCTCGACGACGTGGTCACCACCGGCGCCACCGCCGGCGAGTGCGCCCGCGTCCTCCGCGAGCACGGCGCCGCACACGTTTACGCGCTCGCCTACGCCCGCGCCCCCTACCGCTCCCCCGCCTCCGGCCGCTCCGGCGACTAGCGCTGCTTCTCGAGCTCCCACACGACCACGACGGGCAGCCCTTTGACCGCTGCTTCCAGGAGCCCCGGTCGGTCATCCGCGAAACGAAGCGCGGCCAGTCCCTCATGGGCGTCAGAACACCGTAGTCGGACGCCGGGATACCGGCTACGCGTCGCTCCCACCGCCGGCCAGCCGGTCCCCCGTCCGTTGTCGCTACAATGGATCGCCAATGGCCCTGCCTGCCCAACCCCCCCTCTCCCCCGATGCGTCCGCCGCCGCGGAGTCGCTCGCGCGCATCCGCAAGGAGATTCACGCTGCCGTCGTCGGCCAGGACGCGCTCATCGACCGGCTCCTCATCGGCCTGCTCGTCTCCGGGCACGTGCTCGTCGAGGGCGTCCCCGGCCTTGCCAAGAGCCTCACCGTGACGAGCCTCGCCAACGCCCTCGATGTCGACGGTGTGCGCATCCAGTTCACCCCCGACCTGCTGCCCGCCGACCTCATCGGGACCGAGGTGCTGAATCCCGCCGAGGGGGACTTCGCCATCCGCAAGGGCCCCGTCTTCGCGAATATCGTCCTTGCCGACGAGATCAACCGCGCCCCCGCCAAGGTCCAGTCCGCCCTCCTCGAGGCGATGCAGGAGCGGCAGGTCAGCATCGGCGGCCAGACCCTCCCCATGCCCGACCCCTTCTTCGTGATGGCCACGCAGAACCCGATCGAGCAGGAGGGCACCTACCCCCTCCCCGAGGCGCAGCTCGACCGCTTCCTCCTGAAGGTGCGCGTCGACTACCCCACCCGCCAGGAAGAACGCGAAGTGCTCGAACTCGGCCTCGACGGCGGCGCCCCGCCACCAGTCCGCGCCATCGCCAGCCGCGCCGAGCTGCTCGCCGCCCGCGACGCGCTCGCCGGCGTCGCCCTCGACGAGGCCCTGAAGGACTACTGCGTCCAGATCGTCCAGGCCACCCGCCGCCCCGCCGCCTACCGCCTCCCCGAGCTGCGCACGCTCATCGCCTACGGCGCCTCTCCCCGCGCCACCATCGCCCTCGCCCGCACCGCCCGCGCCCGCGCCCTGCTCGAAGGCCGCGCCTACACCATGCCCGACGACGTGAAGGCGCTCGCCCACGACGTTCTCCGCCACCGCATCGTCACCACCTACGAGGCCGACGCCGAGGAGATTACGACCGACGACCTCATCGACCGCGTCCTCGAAGCCATCGAGGTGCCCTGAGGGCGGCCATGTCTGCGTGGTGGCGGTGGCGCTGGCGCCCCGGGCGCGACCACTCCCGCGCCGCGCCCGATGACGCCGTCACCACCGAGGCCACCGAGCTCCTGCGCCGCGTCCGCGCCATCGAGCTGCGCGCCCGCCGCCTCGTCGACGACCTCTTCCTGGGCGAATACCACGCCGTCTTCCGGGGGCGTGGCATCGAATTCGACGAGCTTCGCCCCTACGTGATCGGCGACGATGTCCGCTCGATCGACTGGAAGTCGTACGCCCGCACCGGCGAGCCACTCGTGCGGCGCTACCGCGAGGACCGCGACCTCACCGTGCTCTTCGCCGTCGATGTGAGCGCCTCCCAGACCGCCGGTGCGGCTGAGCAGTCCAAGGCGAGCCTCGCCGCCGAGCTCTGCGCCGTCTTCGCGCTCGCCGCCATCCGCAACAACGACCGCGCCGGCCTCCTCCTCTTCGCCAGCGCCCCCGAACGCTACATCCGGCCTGCCGGGGGCAGCGTGCACGTGCTCCGCCTCGTGCGCGAAGTGCTCTCCGCCCGCCCCGCGACGCGCGGCACCGACCTCGGCGCCGCCCTCGAGTACCTCACCGGCGTCCAGCGACGCCGCGCCACCCTGTTCGTCATCTCCGACTTCCTCACCGAGGGGTACGCCCGCGCCCTTCGCGCCGCTTCCCGCCGCTTCGACATCATCGCCGTCCGCATCCGCGAGCCTCTGGACGAGGAACTGCCCGCCGCCGGCCTCGTGCGGCTCGCCGACGCCGAGGGCGGTCCCGCCTACGAGGTCGACAGCGACGACGAGGCGGTGCGCGAGGCCTACGCCGCCCGCGTCCGGGCCATCGACGGCGAACGCGAGCGCCTCTTCGGCGAGCTCGGCATCGACGAGATCGCCATCGTCACGGGCGAGGACTACGTGCGAACGCTCCTTGCCTTCTTCCGGCGCCGGGCGCGGGCCGTCGCGTGAAGCGCCTCGCCATCCTCTGTGCGCTTGTCCTGGCGCTCGCGGTTCCTGCCCTCGCCGCAGCGCAAAACCCCGAGGCCACGCTCTCCCGGCCGTTTGCCTCCATCGGCGAGCCCGTCGTCCTCACCATCGTCCTCGACACGCCCGCCGGCGCCGTCGTCGAGGTCGATCCGGCTGCGGAGACGTGGGGCGAGGTGCGGGTCATCCGCGTCCTCTCCCAGACCGCCGTTGCCTTCGATGCGGGCCTTCACCACCGCATCGAGGTGCTCGTTGCGCCCTTCGCCCCGGGGATGGTCTCCTTCCGTCCGTCGGTCACTGTCACCACCGATGCCGGCTCGACCCCCGTGCCGCTCCCCGGGCTCAGCATCGAGGTGCCCTCCACGCTCCGCCCCGGCGAGCCCCTGACTCTCTCCGCCCTTCCTCCGCCCGCACGGATTGAAGGGGCGCAGTCGCCGCTGTTCTGGCCGGCGGTCGCGCTTGCTGCCCTGGTCGCCCTCCTGGTTGCGACGGTGGTCCTCGTGCTTGGCCGTCGCTGGTGGCGAAACCGCCCCCGCGCCCCCGAAGCGTCCCCCGAACCGCCCCCCGCACCCGTCGATGTGCTTGCCACCGCCGCATCGCTGCTGGAGGGCGATGCGGCGGGTGCGTACCGCGCGATCTCCACCGCCGTCCGCAACATCCTCGGCGAGCGCTACGAGTTTCCTGCCCAGTCCCTCACAACCGCCGAACTCGAGACGCGCATGGCTGCCGCCGGCGTCGATGGCTGGGAGGAGCGCATGGCCCGCGAGCTCCTGCGCGAGTGTGATGCGGTCGTCTACGCCGGCTACCGACCCGTCGTGGAACGCCGCATCGCCGATCTCAGGATCGCCCGCGAGATCGTGGGGGGGACTGGCTGATGCACTTCGCGGACCCCTGGCTGCTCCTGCTCGCGCTTCTCGCCGTGCCCCTCGCCATCGCCCGCTGGCGACGCACTGTCCCGGTCATCGCCGTGCCCTTCGCCCTTGGCCTCGACACCGCCCCCGTCGGCTGGCGCGTCCGAGCCCGGCGACTCCTCCCGGTGCTGCGGATCCTCGCCATCCTCCTCCTCGTCGCCGGTCTCGCGCGGCCACGCCTCGGCGAAGCCGAGGCGCTGGTCCCTGCCGAGGGCGTCGACATCGCCCTCGCGGTCGATGTCTCCAGCAGCATGGCATCGAGCCCCTTCAGCGCTGGCCGCTCCCGCCTCGATTCCGTCAAGGACGTCATCCGCGACTTCGTCGCCAGCCGAGAGAACGACCGTATCGGGCTCGTCGTCTTCCAGCGCGAGGCCCTTCCCCTCGTCCCCCTCACCCTCGACCGCGAGGCCCTCGACACGATCATCGCCGGCCTCGGCCCCGACCTCCTGCCCGAGGGCACGGGCATCGGCGTTGGCATCGCCAGCGCCCTCTCGATGATCGAGGAGTCGAGCGCCTCCAGCCGCATCGTCATCCTCCTCACCGACGGACGCCACAACGCGGACTCCATCAGCCCCGTGGAGGCCGCCGAGATCGCCGCCGCCCTCCGCATCCGCGTCTACACCATCGGCGTCGTCCAGGGGGACCGCCCCACCGGGTTCTCGATGACGACCATCGACGCCGAATTGCTCACCTTCATCGCCGAGCTCACCGGCGCCCGGTATTTCGAGGCGTCGACGCCCGAGGACCTCGCCCAGGTCTACGACGAGATCGCCTCGCTGGAGACGAGCCGCGTTGGGGGCGAAGCCTTCGCCCGCCACAGTGAGCTCGGGCTCTGGCTGGTCGCCGCTGGCGCCGTGATCCTGCTCGGTGAGCTGACGTTAGGCCGCACCTGGCTGCGGAGGACGCCCGCATGAGCGACTTCAGCTTCGGACGTCCCCTCTGGCTGCTCGTCGTGCCTGTGGTGCTCCTGCTTCTGCCGGTGGCGTGGATCCTCGCCCAGCGCACCTTCGCCGCCACGGCCGCGATCACCCGCGACCCTCCCAGGATCCGTTGGGCCGCGACCGTCGTGCTGGTCCTCGCGGTTGTTCTTGCCGCCCTCGCCGCTGCTCAGCCCCGCTGGGGCGAGCGCAGCGCCACCGTCCAGGCCGGAGGCGCCCAGATCGTCGCCGTCCTCGATGTCTCCCGCAGCATGGGCGCCATGGACGCGCCCCCCTCCCGCCTGGCCGCTGCCCGCACCGCCCTCGCCGAAACCTTCGTTCGCCTCCGCGGCGACCGCGTCGCCCTCGTCGTTTTCGCCGGCGATGCCCGCCTGCGCTTCCCCCTGACTCGTGACCTGGCCGCCGCCGCTACCGTCATCGAGAGCGTCGAGGGTGGGACGCTCCTGCTTGAGCGCGGCACCAGCACGGCCTCCGGGCTTGAGCTCGCACGCGAGCTCTTCGACGAGGAGAGCGCTGGTGGGCGTCTCGTTCTCCTCTTCTCCGACGGTGAGAACCTCGCCGGCGACCCCTCAGCCAGCGCCGCCGCCCTCGCGGCTGACGGTATCGACCTGCTCGTCGCGGGCGTGGGCACGCCCGCGGGCGCCCCCGTTCCCGTCCGAGATGCGCTCTCCGGGGAGCTTTCCACGCTCCGGACCCGCGACGGCGAGCCCGTCATCACGCGCCTCGATGAAGCCAGCCTCCGCGCCATCGCTACTGCCGGTGAGGGGCGCTACATCGGCGCCAACCCCGCCGCCGTCCCCGCCGCCGTGCGCTCGCGCGTCGCCGGACTCGACCAGGCCTCCTACCGCGCGACCACCATCTCCCTCCCCATCGAACGCTACCAGTGGTTCGTCGCGGCCGCCGTCGTCCTCGCATTGATCGCGACTGCCGTCGAGTGGCGCGCCCTCGCGAGCTGGCGGCGAACCCCCGCACTCGTGGGGGTCGCCGTGCTGGCGCTCACCCTCGCCGCCTGCGCCACCGCTGCCTACAACCTCAACGAGCGCGCCCTCGAAGCGCTGGACGGAGGCGATGTCGAAACCGCCATCGAGCTCCTCTACGAGGCACAGGCCGAGTCCCCCCAGGACGGGCAGATCGTCCTCAACCTCGCCGCCGCCCTCCATCAGGCCGGGCGCTACGACGAGGCCGTCCGCATCTCCCGGCGTGCCCTCAACGACCGGGACGGCGAGATCGCGGCCGCCGCCCACTCCAGCCTCGCGCACCACCTCTTCGCCCTCGGCGAGCTGGAGGAAGCGCTTGATGCGTTCCGGGAGGCCCTCCTGCTCACCCCCGAGGATGACGTGTTGCGCCGGGACTTCGAGGTGGTCTGGCGCCTCCTCCACCCTGAACCCCCGCCTGAGCGGCAGGCAGCCCCCCCGACTGAGGGCGATGACTCCGGGGAAGGTGAGGAACCCGAGGGACAGGAACAGCAGCCCGCCCCCGGACCTGACGGCGCGCCCGCAGGGGGCGGGGATGGCGGGCAGGAGGCCCTCTCGCCCCAGGCCCTTGAGGAGCGGCTCGCCGAGATAGACGCCGAGATCGCGGAGTTGCGGGAGGAGGCAGGCGAGGTGCTGAGCACCCGCGAGGCACTCGCTATTCTGGAACTGCTTGAAGAACGCAGTCGCCTGTCCGCGCAAAACCCCGTCCGCGGAGTCTGGAGCGATCCGAGTGACTATTGATCGGCCCCGGGTTCGGACGGAGCGCTGTTCATGAGCGAGACCGCGCCCGGCTTCGCCGAGGTGATGGCGCAATTCGCCTTCGATGCGCCCTGGTACGGGCTGCTGCTGCTCGCGGGCGCGTTCTACGGCGTCGCCTGGCTGCGGGTCCGCAGCGAACGCCCCCGCGTCCCTCCCGGATGGGGCCGCCTCGCCGCCTTCATGCTCGGGCTGGCGCTCATCTTCGTGGCCACGCAGTCACCGCTGGAGCACTACGGCAACCAGCTCCTCTGGGTCGACTTCGGCGGGATGCTGCTGCTCACGATGATCGCTCCGCCCCTCCTCCTGCTTGGCTCGCCGCTCACGCTCGCCTTCCGAGCCAGCGGCCCGCGCGGACGCGCCCGACTGCGACGCTTGTACCGCGGCCGCACCATGCGCATCGTCGCCATGCCCATCGCCTCCTGGCTGATCTTCGCGGTGGTCACCTACGCCTGGCAGTTCACCGGCCTGACCGAGGAGGCCGCCGCCAACGTCTTCGTCCGCGACGTGCAGCAACTCTCGCTGCTCGCCGTGTCCCTGCTCTTCTGGTGGCCCGCCCTCTGCGCCGACCCCGTCGCCTGGCGTATGAACCACCCCCTGCGCGTGCTCTACGTCGCCGTCGAGATGACCCACAAGGGACTCTTCGGCGGCATGTTCCTCAGCCTCAATACACCCGTCCACGAGACGCTCGCCGCCAACCTGCCCGCCTGGGCGCCCTCTGCCATGATGGACCAGCGCCTCGCCATCCTCGTGCTCTGGGTGGGTGGCAGCCTCGTGTTCCTCGTTGCGCTCGCCGCGATCGCCGTCAGCTGGATCCGCTACGAAGCGCGCCAGTCAGCCCGCGTCGACCGCCGCCTCGATGCCCTGCGCGAGGCTCAGCGCCAGCGCGCACGCGCCCTCGGGAGCGTTGCGGAGCGTCCCTAGACCGGACCGCTAGATGCCTAGCTCGCCCCACAGCTCCGTCGCCTGCTTGCGCAGGTCGGCGCGAAAGTCGGGATGCGCCACGCTGATCAGCTCCGCGGCGCGCTGCCGGTGGTTCTTGTCGAGCAGCCGCGCGACCCCGTACTCGGTCACGATCGTGTCGGCCAGGTAGCGGGGGATGGTCACGAGCGTGCCCGCTTCGTGCTTCGCCACGATCTTCGAGAGGGAGCCCTCCAGCGCCGTCGAGCGCAGCACCGTGATGGCGCGGCCGTCCGGGCAGAGCGCGGCGCTGATGTGCGTGTCCGGCTGCCCGCCTGTGCCGTTGATCATCTGCCCGCCGTAGCGGTCCTCGCTGGCAATCTGCCCCAGCAGGTCCACCGCCACCGCGCTGTTCACGGACGTCATCTGGCTGTTCTGCGACATCAGCGCCGGGTTCAGCAGGTAGTTCGGGTCGTACACCTCGAACGCGGGGTTGTCGCGGATGATGCCGAGGTCCACCCCGTCGCAGCCCGTCCACGCCACCGCCACGCAGCGGTCCTTGTGGATGGTCTTGCGCGAGTTGTCGATGTTGCCCCGCGCCCAGAGCTGCGCCAGCCCCGGCGACCCCAGCTCCGTGTGCACCCCCAGGTGCTGCGCGTGGTCGAAGGCCCCCGCCTTGAACATCAGCGCGCTGGGCGTGCCCACCCCCACCTGGATTGTGTCCCCGTCCCGGATAAGCGGCGCCAGGTTGTGCGCGATCCCCTGCGCCGCTTCATCCACTTCCGTCAGCCCGAACGCCTGCCGCACGATCTTCGGCGGCAGCATGTGGTACATCCCCTCGGCCAGCGCGATCTGGTCCGTGCTCGCCATTCCGAGCAGCTCCAGCAGCTCCTCGCGGTTCTCCTCCGGCGCGAGCGTCTGCACGCGCTCTCGCACCGCCTCGACGTTCACCGGCGGGATGACGCCCTCGATGAACGCCGCGAATTCGCTCACGTGCACCCAGATGTCGCCGTGCCCGGGCGTGATGTTGGGGTCGATCATCCCGATCGTCGTGCGGCAGCGCTTCGTGTATGCCTTGCGCGTCCACATGTGCACGCCGAACTGCACGTAGCCCGCCTCGTTGGGCTCGCTGATCGAGGTGACCTGCACGTCCGGGAGGCGAGCCTCCTCGCGGCCCGCGTCGTGCGCCTTCATGCCCAGCATGAAGGTGTTCGGCAGGTAGGTCGCGATCTTGGCGTCGTGCGCCGCCCGCAGCGGTTCGCCGATGAACAGCTCGATCTCGCGTTCGCCGTTCTGTCCCGGACTAAAGAGGCGCGGCTCTGTCGGCGCCAGCACGCGCACGTGCATGCTGTTCAGCTGCTCGGCGCGGTCCGCCAGCGCCGAGCCCAGCGCCCCGGGCGTGAGCACGCCCATCGTCACGAGGTCGCCCTCGCCGATCAGCGCCATGGCCTCCTCGACGCTGCAGAGGCGCTCCTTGTAGGCCTCTCGCCAGTCTCCTGAGTGCGTCATGGCCTCGCTCCTACGTGAAGTTGAAGTTGAACCCCCGCGGGTCTTCAAACGCTTGCGGCTCGGGCTTCTTGTACTGGATTTCGATCTCGTCCGTGTCTTCGTTGTAGCGAACCGGGAAGGAGGCCACCGGCCGGAACGCCGGCAGCGACTTCGCCGCGCCGTCGCGCACATCGAACTTCGCCCCGTGCCGCGGACAGTCGATCTCGAAGCCTACGAGCCTGCCCTGCCCCAGGGGCCCGTCGTCGTGCGAGCAGCGGTTCTCGAGAGCGTAGTACCCGTCATGCAGATGCACGAGCACGATCGAGTCGTCCTCGATCTCGATGATCGCGCTCTCCCCCGGCTTCAGCATGTTCGCCGGTCCCACCGGGGTGAAGGGGGTCTCGCTCTCGGTCTGCTCGCTCATCGTCTGGCTCCTCGTCGGGGCAAGCGAGCCGTGGCCGGTAGCCGCGGCTCGCGTTTGCGTCGTCGCTCCGGACCTAGCGGTCCGGCCCGTAGATGTAGTCGTCGATCGTCTTGTGCATGTGCCGGATGCGGCGCTCACGGTAGTTGATGAGCAGGCCCTTGAAGGCCCGCGAGTTCATCCCCTTCTGCACGCGCGGCAGGTTGTACGAGTCCTGGTCCAGCACCAGCCCGAGCGAGATGTCGCCGTGCTTGTGCTGCGTGTGCACCGGGCGTGGCGGCGGCTCCGCCCCCTCCGGGATGCGCACGTAGTTCTGCAAGTCGTAGTACATCTTGTTCGGGTCCGTCGGATGGGGACGCTGGCGGAACAGCATCACCCGCGTGGCATGCGTGTTCAGCGTGATGCTTGGGAAGATGTAGTAGTGGTAGTCGTCCGTCAGCTGGTCGTCGTTCAGTTCGGAAGCATCGATGCCGGTCGCTCCCAGGTTGTCCCGCTGTGCTTTCTGCACCGCCGTGCGAACGTCGTCCGCTGTGCCTTCGAAGGTCTCCGGGTCGATGCCCGCGCCCCGCAGCATCCCCCGCAGCGAGTCCGTGATCTCGTCCCGGTTCTGGTAGCGCGGACTGAGCAGCCCGAACGGCACCAGGTAGCGGTTGTGCCGCTCGTACAGGTCGATCTGCAGGTGAACGTCGTCCAGCGACTCCAGCAGCTGTGGATGGATGCCCTGCACGTGGTACGACTCGTTGAAGGCGTCCACCGAGGCCTTCCAGTTGCAGTCCCACTCGATCGTCTTGTCCTGGACGATGTGCTGCTGCTCGAAGTGGTACGGGTCAAGGTGCTCGGGGATCATCCCGAGGAAGTCCTCCAGCGGCTCCGCATCCGGGTTCATGTTGAACCAGACCCAGCCGCCCCACGTGTCGCAGGGAATCTCGGTGAGGGCCGTCTCCTGGGGCACCCCCTGGGTGAAGGTGTCCTCGTCCGGCACGAACTTCTTGGAGCCGTCGAGGTTGAACTCGAAGAAGTGGTAGGCGCACTGGAAGCTCTCCGCATGCCCCATACCGGGGTTGCGGATCTGGTTCCCGCGGTGCGGACAGACGTTGTAGAACGCCCGCACCCGGTCCTCCGTCTCGCGCACGATCAGGAACGACTCGGGGCCCAGCTCGGTGGTGAAGTAGTCGCCCACGTTGGGGATGTCGGACTCACGCCCGGCCATGTTCCAGACCTTCGTCCAGAGGCGCTCCCACTCGAGCTGCATGAACTCTTCGGAGGTGTACCGCTCCTTCGGGATCAGCTCCGTGCCCAGCTCGGGCTCGGCGGACTTCCCCATCGGGGTTCCGGTCACTCGTGCTTCAACAACCACGCTCTGCGCTCCTTCGTGCGCCCGTCTCCATCGGCGGACGCGCACGTGTCAGAGGGTGCAGTGATGTTACGCGAAGCAGGCCCTTTCCGCCCGTTTCGCGGCCCTACGAACCCGGTGTCGGGACGACCTCCGTGCCCATCTCCTCGGGCTCCATCCCGAGCGTGATCAGCACCTTCGAGAGGCTCATGAAAAGCCCCACGCCCAGCGACATCTCGACGATCTCGGGGTCGCTGAAGTGCTCCCGCAGCCGCGCCTGCAGCTCCGGCGACACCTGCCGCGGGTCGCCGATGATCGCGTCCGTGAGCGCAATCGCCGTCTTGTCCCGCTCGGAGAGATCCGACTCCTCGTAGCCGTCCGCTATCTCCGTTACCTGGTCTTCTGAAAGTCCTTGCTCACGCGCCACGGCGAAGCGAACGTTCTTTCAGTAGCCGCAGTCTGTCACGCGGGCGTTGCGCATCCGCGTGACCTCCTTGGTGCGATGGTCGAGCGCGCCCTTGCTCCAGAACGTCCCGTAGAGCTGCCCGAAGGCGCCCGCCAGCCCGGGCTGGTGCGCCAGCGCCGTGCCGAAACTGGGCTCCTCGCCCGGTATCGCCGAACTCACTCGTGGTTTGGTCGACATCGCATCCTCCTTCGGAGACGTTAGTAGATCGGTCCTTCGCTTGAGGCCGGCATCGCCGCCTCGATCGGCGCCGGCTCGGTGCCGAATGCCAGCCGCAGCCGGCAGTTCGCATCGAACAGCGCGATTCCGATGGTCAGCGCCACCACGCCCGCCTCGCCGAAGTGCGCCTGCAAATCGGCGTACTCCCCGTCGGTCAGGTCGTGGTGCTGCCACGGCATCTTCTCGGCGAGGGCCAGGGCTGCTCGCTCGGCCACACCGAACAGGTCGCTCTCCGACCAGTTCGCCAGCGCTTCCACCTGCTCGTCGCTCACGCCCGCCTCGGCGTGACGCACCGCCAGCTCCGCTTCGCAGTCGTGCAGCTGCGCGACCCGCAACCGGCAGAGCTCCAGCAGGCCCGCGGGGAGCAGGTCGTCGTCCCAGAGCTTCCCGTAGAAGGCGGCGTAGAGGTCGCGCAGCTCGGGGCGCAGCGCCAGCGCTGCGTCGAAGGGCGCACTGCTTTCCTCGGCGTTCAGCCAGGTCACAGGCGCATTCTCAGGGCGCAACCCGACCGCTGCAATGCCCCCGGCCCTAGGCCTTCGCGACCTGGGGTATCCGAACCCGTCCCAGTCGCTGCGCGATCTCCGTGATCCCCGTTGCGAACGTCGCCGGGATCAGCTCGCCCCGCTCGATTGAAGCAATGAACATGGGAAGGATCGTGAGCAGTACGCGGATGCGTACCGACTCGCGCGCGTGCCACTCCTCCGAGACGCGCCCCTCCGCCACCATCTCCGCCAGGTCCTTCGGCAGGTACACCCCGCCCCGGCGGGCGTAGGCCATCGTCGCGATGACCGCCATCGCCCGTGGGTCGAGGTCGGTGCGGTGGAAGCCGGCGCTCTGGCTCGCGGGAAACCGCTTGAGCGCGTCCTGCACATCCAGGCTCAGCGCCTCCGCCTCTTCGCTCGCCCCCGCGATCGCGCCTTCGGGGTCCTCCAGCTCGGCCGTGAGCAGCGCGCCCCCCGCCAACTCCGCCTCCGCCGCGATCGTCACGTCCTCGATGCTTGCGCCGTTGGCGGCAAGGGACTTCAGGTGGTCGATCAGCGCGCCCATGACCGTCTCCGCGACCGCGTCGTCGTGCCTCTACTGTACAGCCGCACGCGTACGCCCGGCGCTGCCCTGAGCGCTAGACGTGGATCACGCGGTCGTAGGCGTCGAGTACCGACTCGTGCATCGCCTCCGAGATGGTTGGGTGCGGGAACACCGTCTCCATCAGCTCCGCCTCGGTCGTCTCCAGGCCCATCGCGACGACGAAGCCCTGGATCATCTCCGTCACGTCGGGGCCCACCATGTGCGCCCCGAGGAGCTCGTCCGTGTCCGCGTCGAAGACCGTCTTCACCATGCCGCCCGTGTCGCCCACGGCGATCGCCTTGCCGTTCCCGACCAGCGGGAAGCGCCCGACGCGCACGTTGAAGCCCGCCTCGCCCGCCGCTGCCTCGGTCAGGCCGACGCTCGCGACCTGGGGGTGGCAGTAGGTGCAGCCGGGGATGCGGCGCCGCTCCATGGGCCGTGCTGATGGCTGCCCCGCGATGCGCTCCACGCAGATGACGCCCTCGTGCATCGCCTTGTGCGCCAGCAGGGGCGGACCTGCTACGTCGCCGATGGCGTACAGCCCCGGCTCGCCCGTCTCCAGCCACTCGTTCACGACGATCGCCCCGCGGTCGACCGTGGCCGCCGTCGTCTCAAGCCCGAGGCCCTCGACGTTGCCGGTCACGCCCACCGCCAGGATGGCGCGGTCGAAGGTCGCTTCGACGGTGCCGTCTTCGGTCGCGATTGTCGCCGTCACGCTGTCGTCGCCTCTCTCCAGCGACTCCACCGTGGCGTTGGTGTGAATCGTGATGCCCTGCTTCTCGAACTCCTCGCGGGCGAAAGCCGAGATCTCCTCGTCCTCTACCGGCAGGATGCGGGGCAGCACCTCCACCACCGTCACATCCGCCCCCAGCGACCGGTAGAAGCTCGCAAACTCCACGCCTATCGCGCCCGACCCGATGACCAGCAGCGAGTCGGGCATCGTCGTCGGCACCATCGCTTCCTTGTACGTCCAGACCAGCTCGCCGTCCGGCTCCAGGCCCGGCAGCGAACGCGCACGCGCGCCTGTCGCAATGATGATGTTGTCGGCTCCCAGCTCGGCCACGGTCTCACCGTCCTTCTCGACGACGAGGCCGCCTCCGCCCGACAGACGGGCGAAGCCGTCGAACACCTGGACCTTGTTCTTGCGCAGCAGGAACTTGACGCCGCTGTTGAGCTGGCGCGCCACCGAGCGCGAACGGCTCACGATCTTCTCGATATCGAACGAAGCCTGTGCCGTCAGCCCGTAGCGTTCCGCGTCCTGCATCTCGCGGTAGAGGTCCGCGGTGTGAAGGAGCGTCTTCGTGGGGATGCAGCCCCAGTTCAGGCAGATGCCCCCAAGGTGCTCGCGTTCGACCACGGCTGCTTCGAGCCCCAGTTGAGCCGCGCGAATTGCTGCTACGTAGCCGCCCGGGCCGCCGCCCACCACGACTACGTCGAACGTTGTTTCGGCCATCGTGCTTCTCCCCTTAGACCAGCAGCCGGAAGGGCGCTTCGAGGTAGTCGCGCACCGAGGCCAGGAATTGCGCCGCCGGCGCCCCGTCAAGTGCGCGGTGGTCCCACGTCAGGCTCAGCGTCATCGCCTTCTGCCGGACGGGACGCTCGCCCTCCCAGCGCACGTCGTCGCGAAGCCGGTTCACGCCGAGGATGCCCACCTCGGGCGGGTTGAGAATGGGCGTGAACGAGTCGACCCCGAACATGCCCAGCGTGGAAACCGTGAAGGTGCCCCCCGCCATGTCGTCGAGCCCGAGCTTGCCCTCGCGCGCGAGCCCCGCCAGTCGTGAGGACTCCTGCGCGATCTCCTTCAGCCCGATCTGGTCGACGTGGCGAACGACGGGCACGACCAGCCCTTCCTCGAGCGCCACCGCCATGCCCACGTGCACCTCGCCCCGGATGTTCATCTCCGCGCCGAGGAACTGGGCGTTCATGCGCGGATGGTCGAGCAGCGCCTTCGCCACCGCCTTCATCGTGATGTCCGTGTAGGAGGGACGCACGCCGTCGTCCGCCCACTCCTCGATGAGCTGCCCGCGCAGCTTCACGCAGTCGTCCATGGCTACGTCCATGTCCATCGTGAGCTGCGCCGTCTCCTGCAGGCTCGCGTACATGCGCTCGGCGATGACCTTGCGCATGCCGCGCACCGCCATCACCTCGTCCTCGCGGGTCGCCACGGGAGCTGCTGCCGCTGCGGCAGGCGCCGCCGCGGGCGCGCCGCCTGCTGCGGCCGCCTCCACGTCTTCCTTCGTGATGCGCCCGCCGGGCCCCGTCCCCGTGATGGTCGACAGGTCGACGCCCAGCGCTTCCGCGCGCTTCCGCGCGAGCGGCGAAGCCGGGGCTGGCGTTCCCGCTGGAGCGTCCGCCGGCGCATCGGCAGCTGCCTCGTGCGCACCGCGCACGTCGTCTTCGGTTACGCGTCCGCGCGGCCCCGTGGCCGTCACGGTCGCGAGGTCCACGCCGAGCTCCTTCGCGAGCCTCCGCGCCGCTGGCGAGGCGGCTACGCGCCCGCCGGCTGCGGCAGGCGCCGCCGCTGCCGCGGGTGCTGCCGCGGCTGCGGCTGCGGGCTCGGCCGCCTCCGGAGCAGCGCTCGCTGCCGCCGCCGCATCCGCGCCGGGGAGCACGTCGGGAATCTCCTCGCCGTCTGCGTAGATCCAGCCAACGACCGCGCCCGGGTCGACGGTCGCCTCGGCCGGCACGAGGTGCCGCACGATGCCCGCGGCCTCCGCCTCCACCTCCATCTCGACCTTCTCGGTCTCGAGCCGGTAGAGGTCCTCGCCCAGCTTCACCTCGCCGCCGTCCGGGATATGCCACTCGGCCACGGTGCCCTCGGTCATCGTCATGCCGAGTTTCATCATGTAAATCTCGCTTGGCATCTCATCCCCCGTCCTGTTGGAGTTTCTGTTCCTCTGGCGAGCCGCCAGGTAGTGCTTCGTCGCGATACAAACCCGCGCAGGCGGCGTATTCGAGCGCCGCGTGCACGTCAACGACCCAGGGACCGTCCCGGGCCACTCGGAGTGTAGCCGCTTGCCCCGGTTTCAACACACGCTCGCGCTCACCATCGAAGGCGAGCACGCCCGGCCCCTTCAGGGCGATCGTTTCTCCCAGCGCGAGCCGCCCGTGCGCCCGCACTGCGACCGGCTCGTACATGCCCGGCGCGATCGGCGCGAGCACGGAGACGCCGCCTTCCCCCGGACCAAGCTTGAGGTGCAGCGCCTCGTCCTCGTCTGGCGTGAGCGGCGCCAGCAGTCCGCCGATGGAGGTGATCCCCACGGCTGAGGGCTCCGCCCGCGTGAGGACGGCCTCGCGCAGGCGCCCGCCGCCCCAGATCGCGCGCGATCCAACGAAGCGGTCCGCCGCCAGCACGGCGTCGACGAGCGCGAGGTCGTCGCGCTCGCCCTCGATCTCGACGTGGACGGCTTTCACCTGTCGCGCCACGGCCTCCAGCGGAACCTGGCCGGTCGCGACCAGCCCCGCCGCCGAGCCCGCCACCGTCGCCTCCACCATGGTCGGGAAGACGTTGTTCGTGCCCGTCGAGACGGGCACGACGGTCGCATCCCGCCAGCCCAGGGCGAAGGCTCGGTTGGTGCCGTCCCCCCCGAGCGTGATCACGGCGCCGCAGCCCTCGGCCTGGAGCGCCTGGGCCGCCCGGATGGTGTCGAGCGTGCTCGCCGTCTGCGTCGCCTCGACGGCGATAAAATTCGCCTCGTCGCCGAACTCATCCGCCGCCGACGCAGTGATCCCGTGCGTATCGGGCATGTAGCGGAAGTCGCGCACGCCGCTCGCGAGCGCGCCAACGATGGCGCGCCGCACGATCGCGCGCTTTTCCTGGTTGTCGAAGACCGACGCGCGCGCGACGAGGCGGCGGATGTCCTTCCCCGAAGCGGGGTTGGCGGCGATCCCGAGCGGGCGTGAGGCGGTCAGGTCCTACCCCGTCCCGAGGATGCTTCGCGCCTCGGCCGCGATGCGCTCCGCGTTCGGCACGTACGTCTGCTCCAGCACGGGGCTGAACGGTACGGGCGAGAACGGCGCCGCCACGCGCCCCACGGGAGCATCGAGGTGGTCGAACGCCAGCTCGGCGATCTGGGCCGCGATCTCCGCGCCCAGGCCGCCGAAGCGCACTGCCTCGTGCACCACGAGCGCGTTATGCGTCTTCGCGACCGAGTTGATGATCGTCTCCGTGTCCAGCGGCTGCAGCCACAGCGGGTCGATCACTTCGACGCTGATGCCCTCACCATCGAGGATGTCGGCGGCCTTCGTCGCCTCGTGGATCATGCGGCCGTGGGCCACGATGGTGAGCCCCTCGCCTTCCCGTCGCACGACCGCCTTGCCGATGGGAAGCGTATACGGCTCCTCCGGCACGTCGCCGGGAAGCGCCATCAGGCCCTTGCACATCACGACGAACACCGGGTTCGGCTCGCGCGCGGCGGTGATGATCGCGCCCTTCACGTCGTACGCCGTCGCCGGCATCACGACCTTCAGGCCGGGGGTATGGCAGAGCCATGCTTCCAGGCTCTGGGAGTGCTGCGCCGCGAGGTTCATGCCCGCGCCTGACATCGTCAGGACGGTCACCGGCAGCGTCGCCTTGCCGCCGAACATGTACCGCATCTTCGCGAGCTGGTTGACGATCTCGTCCATGCACTCCCCGATGAAGTCCATGAACATGATGTCGACGATGGGCTTGAGGCCCGTGGCCCCTGCGCCGACCGCCAGCCCGATGATGCCGGACTCGCTGATGGGCGTGTCGATGACCCGGTCCGGCCCGAACTCATCGAGCAGGCCGCGGTAGATGCCGAACACGCTGCCGGCGCCGGCAACATCCTCGCCGGCCATGAACGCCAGCGGTTCCTCCTGGAGCGCCTGGCGAACGCCTTCCGTGATCGCGAGTGTGTAGACGAGCTGCCGCCCCGCGGGCGCCTCTGCTGCGGTCATTTGTGTCGCTCCTAACTCGCCGCGGTGGGCGTGTAGACGTCGTTGAGCAGGTTCGCCGGATCCGGCAGGGGGCTGTTCTCGGCGAACTCGATCGATTCGGTGATGTCGGCCATGACTGCGTCGTGCACGGCCTGGATCTCGTCCGCGGTCATCACGCCCATCTCGAGCATGCGCTGTTCGTGCTGCGGGATCGGGTCACGGGCGCGCCACTCCTCGAGCTCCTCGTCCGTGCGGTAGTGCAGACCGATGCCGCGCAGGCCGACGTGGTCGACGAAGCGGTAGGTTTTGCACTCCACCAGCGTGGGGCCGCCACCCGAGCGGGCGCGTTCGATCGCCTCGCCGGCAGCTTCCCAGACCGCGACCGCGTCCATCCCGTCGCAGATGACGCCCGGCATGCCGTACCCGGCGGCGCGGTCGGCGACATCGCTGATCGCCTGGTGCTCCGCCTGTGGCGTGAACTCGCCGTAGCCGTTGTTCTCGCAGATGAACACGACCGGCAGCTTCCAGATGGCGGCCATGTTGGCCGCCTCGTGGAAGGCGCCCTCGTTCGTGGCGCCGTCCCCGAAGAAGGGCACGGCCACGTTCATGGAGTCACGTCCCTCCATGCGGGCGAAGTACTTGTTCGAGAAGGCGGCGCCCACGGCGATCGGCGGACCTGCCGCCACGATGCCGTTCGCGCCGAGCATGCCCGCATCCACGTTGGAGATGTGCATGCTGCCGCCGCGGCCCTTGTTGTAGCCGGTCTCCCGGCCGAACAACTCCGCGTACATCTTCTTGAACTCGCCGCCCTTGGCCACCAGGTGGCCGTGACCGCGATGCGTGCTCGTAATCTGATCCTGGTCGCCCAGATGCACCATCACACCCGAGGCAACCGCCTCTTCGCCGATGTACAGGTGAAGCGCCCCCGGCGACTTCCCCTGCTCCATCAACCGTCCCGCCTCTTCTTCGAAGTGGCGTATCCGCACCATGCGGAAATGCAGGTCCTTCAGGACCTCTTCGCTTGGTTCCATTGCCTGGCTGCTGTTGGCCACGGCCGCCTCCGCGCACAGTGGGATAAGGACGCCGTCCCGGGCGTCCGAGCGCCCGAGCATCGTACAGGACGGTTCCCACCTGACAAAGGCGAGCCCCCGCTTTGGCTCCGCACTTTCGTAGCAGGGCGCGACTCTCTAGAATCGCGCCCTGCCAAACAGGCGGCCGCGGCCTTGGATCCGCCCGGTCGCACCCAATAACTAGGGAGGTTCCCCACACCATGGATCTTGGACTGCAAGGGAAGAAAGCCCTCGTCACGGCTGCCAGCCAGGGCATCGGCAACTTCATCGCCAACACGCTCGCCGCTGAAGGCGCCGATGTCGCCATCTGCGCCCGCACGCCCGACAAGGTCACCGCAGCCGTCGAGGCGCTCAAGTCTCACGGCACGAATGTCTGCGGCGCTGCCTGCGACGTTGGTGACGGCGACGCCCTCAAGGCATGGGTCGAGGCCAGCGCGGCCGAGCTCGGCGGAGTCGACATCTTCGTCAGCAACGCCTCCGCCGGCGGCGGCGGCTCGCTCTGGAACGAGCACTTCGCCATCGACATGATGGGTACGGTCAACGGCGTCGACGCCGCGCTGCCGTTCCTCACCGAGTCGGCCTCGCCCAGCGTGGTCATCATCAGCACCTCGGCCGCGGTCGAGGCGTTCCCGCCGCCGCCCGCCACCTCCGCCGGCGCCTACGGCGCCATGAAGGCCGCGCTGCTGAACTACTCGGCCTTCGCGGCCCAGCAGCACGCGGGCTCGGGCATCCGCTTCAACGTCGTCTCGCCCGGCCCCACCTACTTCGAGGGTGGCCCCTGGCACAACATCGAGCAGGCCATGCCCCCGTTCTTCGAGATGATCGCGAACGGCATCCCCCTGCGAAACAAGAACAAGCCCGATACCCTCGCCGGCCAGATGGGCACCGGTCAGGAAGTCGCCAACGTGGCCGCCTTCCTCGCCAGCCCGGCTTCAACGCACACGACCGGCGTGAACATCGTCGTCGACGGCGGCTTCACCCGCCGCGTCGCCTTCTAGTCCACGAACAGCGGGAGTCCCGCGTCGGTTCTACCGGCGCGGGACTCTTCGCGACCGCCGCCAGCGCACGCGCCAGGGAGGCCGCCATGCCCAGAATCAACGCCTACCTCATCGCGGGCGGCAAGTGGCACGACATCAACTTCGCCCGCCTCGAAGTCCTGAAGCTCCTCCACGAGGACGACGACGTTCGCGTCCGCATTGGCGAGGACTACAGCAACACCGAGGCCATCGCCGCCGCCGACTTCCTCATCAGCTACACCTGCGACGTGCACCCCACCGTCGAGCAGCAGGAAGTCGTGCGCGACTTCGTCGCCGGCGGCAAGCGCTGGTTCGCCCTCCACGGCACGAACTCCGTCATGGACTTCCAGGCCGATGGCGTTCACTGCCCGCGCGACTACCCCATCCTCATGGAGACGCTCGGCAGCCAGTTCCTCGCCCATCCCGCTATCGAGCCCTACCCCATCACCGTGAGCGAGTCCGCCAAGGACCACCCCCTGGTGGCCGGCATCGAGCCCTGGGAGTGCGAGGACGAGCTTTACCTGTGCGAGTACCACGGCGAGGTCATCCCCCTCATGGAGACGCGCTTCGCCGGAGATAGCGGCGCCGGTTTCTACGAGCACGACTGGCCCAGGGACGAGCCCCGCCTCGTGATGTACCTCCACCCCGTCGGCGAGGGTGAGGTGCTCTACCTCACGCCCGGCCACCGCCGCTCGAAGTACGACATGCAGGACCCGCCGCTGAGCGTCGAGGAATGGCCGGTGCCGGAGCTCGGCGCCTGGACGCAGCCTACCTACTACGAGCTGCTCCGCCGAGGCATCGAGTGGGCCAAGGAGCCGTCTCGCGCTGCCGCCGCCTCCAGCTAAGCGCGCCGCTCCACTAGGCGAATAGCAGCGGGTTGTCCGGCAGCTCCCCGAAGAGCATCGCCCCCAGGGTGTCGAAGTTGCGTGGCGAGGTCCCCGCGTGCTGCGTGGCCGCGTGGATGTCGCGGAAGCAGCGCTCGATCGGGCTCGTCTGGAAGACCGAGGTGCCGCCCGCCGCCGTGTGCATCAGGTCGGTCGCGTAGGCGGCGCTGCGCGTCGCGTTCGTGCCCGCCAGCGAGAGATCCCGCCGCTGCTCAAGGCTCACATCGTCGCCCCGCAGCACCGTCTCCCACGTCTCATCGACCATCTCGTACAGCCACGAGCGCGCGGACTGAACGGCGGCGTGCGCCTTGGCCACGTCGTTGCGGATGGCGGTGTTGTCGCTGATCCGCACCTGCGAGGTGCGCGCGGTCTTTGTCTTGGCGAGCTTGATGAACTCGTCGATGGCGCGCTGCGCGATGCCGGTCGCGATGATCCCGATGGGCGCGGCCAGGATGCCCATCACCGGGAAACGGTAGAGCGGCCCCTGGAAGTGCTTGCCAGGGGCGGTCGCGCCGCCGAAGGCCGACGTGCGGTACTCCGGGGCGAACGCGTCCTCCACGGCCACGTCGTTGCTGCTCGTGGCGCGCAGTCCCACCACGTGCCACGTGTCGATAATCTCTGCCTCCTCGCGGGGGAAGGTGACGAAGCGCATCTCGGGGATGCCCATCGGCGTCATCCGCGGCCGCCCGTTCTCCATCACCATGATGCCGCCGCCGACCCACTTCGCGTGGCTCGACCCGCTGCAGAACGGCCAGCGCCCCGTCACGCGGTAGCCGCCCTCGACGGCCACGGCGGGATTGAAGGGGAAGATGCCCCCCGCCCCGACTGCGCTCACGGGTCCATCCTCGTACGACTCCGCGATGGACTCTTCGGAGCTTGCCGAAGAAAGCGCTGCTCCGGTGGACCAGATCCAGAGGTTCCATGCCGCGGAGCCGTGAATCCTGGCCACCGACTCGAACAGCTCGAACCCCTCGCCGGGCGAAGACTCGAGGCCGCCCAGCGACTCAGGCACCCAGACACCCAGCAGGCCCTCGTCCTTGATCGCCTCGAACGCGCGGTCCGTCAGGCGCCGCTCGCGCTCGGCCTCGTCGAGCTCTTCCTCCACGATGGGCGCGATCGCGTCGGCGCGCTCCAGCAGCGTCTTCTTCTCCGTGTCGGGTGCGATAGCCATCGTCGGCTGCTCCTTCAGTTGGGGGGTTAGGCGCGCGGCAGCCCAAGGCCGCGGGTCGCGATGATGTTGCGCTGGATCTCGCTCGTGCCGCCGGCGATCGTCTCGCGCACCTGGTTTACGTAGCCGACGCCCGGCATGCCCTTCAGCGGCGCCTTCTCGTCGGAGATGTCGCCCCACATGCCAACCATGTGGGAGGCCGTGCGCGCGATGCGCTGGCTCAGCTCCGTCGTGAACAGCTTCGCGATCGAGGACTCCGAGTTGGGAATCTCGCCCGCGTCCTGCATCGAGATGATGCGGTAGGCCAGCATGGTCGCCGTCTGCACTTCGATGAACCGCTCCGCCCACTCGAAGCGGACCGCCTCGTACGTTGTCGGCGGGAGCTCGTCCCCGTGTTCGCGCAGCCAGTTCAGGTTGCGCTCCACCGCCTGGCGCAGGCCGATCGGCGTCCCGATCGAGGAACGCTCGAAGTCAAGGGTCGTCGTGCCCACGTACCAGCCCCGGTTCACCTCGCCCATGATGTTCCGCGCCGGCACGCGCACGTCCTCGAAGAACACCTCGTTGAAGTCATGCCCGCCCGTCATGTTCACCAGCGGACGCACCGTGATGCCCGGCGTCTTCATGTCCAGCAGGAAGTAGGTGATGCCCCGGTGTTTGGGCGCGTCCGGGTCCGTCCGCGCCAGCATGAACATCCAGTGCGCGCGGTGCGCCAGCGATGTCCATATCTTCTGGCCGTTGATCACGTAGTCGTCGCCATCGCGCACGGCGCGCGTCTGCAGCGAAGCCAGGTCCGAACCCGAGCCGGGTTCGCTGTAGCCCTGGCACCACTCCACCTCACCGCTCAGGATGCCGGGAATGTGCTCCTGCTTCTGTTCCTCCGTCCCGTGCTCGATGAGCGTGGGGCCGAGCATCATCAGACCGAGACCGCCCAGCCGCGGGGCGCCCGCCTCGGCGAACTCCTGGCTCAGGATGAACTGGTCCATCGGCTTCATGCCCGCGCCGCCGTAGGCCGACGGCCAGGCCGGCGCGATCCACCCGCGCTCCGCCAGCGCCACGCGCCACGCTTCCCAGAGGGGCTTCTCCTCTTCGGGGCGTCCCATCGGGAACTTGCCCCGGATCTCCTGGGGGCAGTAGTCGCGCAGGAATTCCTGCACCTGAACGCGCCACTCTGTCTGCGCCGGGCTGTCTCGAAAATCCATGCCGTGGACCTCTTTTCGGAGTCGCGGTACGTGCCGTCATCCGTTGGTTTCGCTGGAGCGATGGTCAAGCATAGCTGTACCCCTCCCCTACGGCTACGCGCCCTTGCCGGAGTATGCGCCCTTGCCGAAGCCTGTTGACGCCGGTTCTAGAATGCGGACTACACGAGTGCGCCGGGTACTGCGAAAGCCGGCGCTGAGGGGAAGAGGAATGGCTGAGAATTACTGGGGCAAGTACTGGCGCCGTCGCGTATCTCGGAGGGGTGTCCTCATTGGGGGCGCCGCTACCGCCGCGGGAGCCGCCGGCCTTGTGGCCGTTGGCTGCGGCGACGACGACGACGACGA
>LXNI01000813.1_pt1 | contig 32757 bp, 31 predicted proteins | sample 809091 | NCBI WGS metagenome assembly LXNI01 (sample SAMN04870527, study PRJNA318959) | sponge metagenome | biome: 01000161; feature: marine sponge reef; material: water | host: Sarcotragus foetidus | place: Greece: Milos, Mediterranean Sea | collected 2013-05-29 | depth 5-7 m | reverse complement strand
CTTTCCGGGGCGATGATGCCCCGGCCTCATTGAAGCTTCATCGACGACGCCCACGGTGTGTTCGGCTTCTGGCTTTCCGGGGCGATGATGCCCCGGCCTCATTGAAGCTACCGGAACGCCCGGCATTCGGACTGGCGCACGACGCTTTCCGGGGCGATGATGCCCCGGCCTCATTGAAGCAGCATAGAGGCGGTGTCTCACGACAGGAATGCCCCCTTTCCGGGGCGATGATGCCCCGGCCTCATTGAAGCTATGGCCCACGCCGACATCGGCGAACCGAAGCCCTTGCCTTTCCGGGGCGATGATGCCCCGGCCTCATTGAAGCCGAATGCCTACAGATGGCGCGCTCCGGGTCGCCGGCAAGCTTTCCGGGGCGATGATGCCCCGGCCTCATTGAAGCCAGTACGCCGACCCGCGGTACGGGCAGCCGTCGTCGGCTTTCCGGGGCGATGATGCCCCGGCCTCATTGAAGCCGATTCTGGATCGTCCCGTTGAACCGCCACCGCGGCTCCTTTCCGGGGCGATGATGCCCCGGCCTCATTGAAGCGGCCAGCGGCCCCAGGTCGGACCACAGGTGCTCCGGCACTTTTCCGGGGCGATCATGCCCCGGCCGTGTCAATGGCAACCGAGAACTGCACACTTGTGGCAACTGAAAACTGCACACTCGTTCCGGGGCGCTGCGCCGGAGAACTGCTGCGGCCTCAACCGACCGCGCCGCTTTCGGTTGCCGTTGAAACGCGGCCGGGCCGAGCGCCACGGCGACGCCCCTCGCCATGAGGGGCGGCAGGTGCGGCCGACCGTGTGCTCGCCGCCCGCCGTCAGCCAAACACCCGCGGTTCGAAGCCCGGCGGGTTCACGATGCTGGCACTGCTTCCCGTCGCCCGGATGACGAACAGCCCCTGCCGCTCCGCGTGCCTGATCACTGACGTGTCGCTTCGAAGGTAGGCGACTGCGCCGTAGACCGGCAGATTCCGGTACATCGAGAGCCACTCCGTGACCCATGACATCCTGTCCAGGAAGTCGGTCACGTGTTCCGGCCTGAGTGTGGTCTTGACCTCGACGACGACCGCTTCCGCGCTGTTCCCGGCAACGATGTCGAACTCGTAGTGCTCGCCGTTTCGCCTGCCCGTGAGCCGCTGGAAGGTCTCGGTCACGGCGATGCCGCGTTCCCGGAGGAGTGGCACGAGGTCGCCTTCGACCAGACTCTCCATCAGCTTGCCCCACTGGGATGTGAAGAAGCCCTCCGCCTTCTTCAGTCGACGGTCGGTTTCCTGCATCTGGCGATCGGTTTCCTGCATTCGACGGTCGGTTTCCCGTGACTGCTCCTTGAGTTCCGCCATCTCTCGCATGAATCGGCTGTGGTGCTCCTCCATTGCGGCGGCGTTGGCCCGTTGATGCTCGCCGGCCTCGCGCAGGATCTGCCGAATCTCGGCAAAGGTGGGCGGCTCGTTCGCTCCCGCGACGCTCTCGTTCGTGCTCATGCTGGTTTCGTTCTCCTCCTGGCGGCCATGCCGCCCGACACGGAGGTTCCACGGCTGGGGAGGGGCAGGCACCCGACACGAGCAGGTAGCCGGCGAAGCCGGCAAGGGACCGAGAGCTTACCCGAGCGATGAACGAGACTGGTCCGAGACCGGCTCGTCGACGTACCCCTACGCCCCCGCGCCGGCCTCGAGTCCGGTCACGTCGTACGACATGAGGATCAGGTCGTGGGTGGCGTCGTTGGGGTCGATCACCCAGTCCGCGAGCAGGGCTTCGATCGAGAAGCCCAGCTTGTGGAACATCTGGCGGGCGCCGCGCTGCTCGCGGGCCATCTGGGCGACGATCTTGGTCAGCCCGATCTGTTGGGCTAGCTGAAAGACGTCGTGCGCCAGGTGGCCGCCGAGACCAGCCTGACGGACCTCCGGCAGCACCATGATCCGGATCTCGCCAAGGTGCCGCATCCAGGAGGATTCGCGGCGGTTCAGGCTGCCATAGCCCACGAGCCGGCCGTCGAGGTGGGCGACGACGGCGATACGCAGCCCTGCGTTGATGCCCTCGAGCCAATCGTCGACGACCTTCGGATCGGTCAGGTCGACGCGCAGGAAGCGGAGATCCTCTTCCGGGAGGGCGCGCGCGAAGGCCAGCATCTCGTCGCGGTCGTCCTGGCCAAGGAGCCGGAACTCGAAGGGCTTGCCCTTCAGATGGACCGTGCGCGGGTACTCGTTCGCCATGTCGTTCACTCGGCCGCCTCCGTTTCGCCGCTCGGTTCCTCGGCCGGCGCGCTCTCCGCGAGCCGGTCCAGGTAGGTGGTGACGGCGGAGAAAGAGCCGTCGACCGTGTTCTTGAACTGCCGCTGGCCCTCTTCCGCGGCGTCGCGCCAGGTTTGCATCAGGGCGCGGGCCTCATCGGGGAGGTTTGGAACCTGGCCGATCATCCGATCGGCGAGTTCGAGCTGCCGGTCCTGCAGCGCGACGATCGCGTTGTAGCCGTTCTCGAACGCGGCTTTCTGAAACTCGAGCACCTGTTTCTGGTAGTCGAGTACCTGTTTGGGGATGGCGGGACGGTTCATCTTGGGTCTCCAAAGTCTGATCTGCGTGCGCTGACGGCGCCGGTGGTGCGTCCCAAACCGGTTGACGGGCGGGGCTGCCGGCTGCTTCGCGGAGTTCGCCCAGCGACTCGGCGAGCAGGTCGGGAAGCACGTTGCCGTCCGGGCAGGCCCGTTCGTCCACCGTAAGGCCGACGTGCAGCAGTTGATTGTAGGCGAAGAACGCGCAGGAGAGGCCCTGGCCGAAGCCGACCGGCCAGGACGGGGTGTAGCCGATGACCGGTCGGCCGGCCAGGAACTGGGGAATCTGTGGACCGGTTGCGTTCGCCACAGTGAGGTGGAAGGGGGCTCTGATGGAAGCAGCGACCGCCGTGGTCGCGGCGGCCAGAGGCCCCGCCGCCCGTTGTACTCCGGCGAGACGGGACAAGGCGTCGGCGACATGAGCCGCGCGCAGCAGACGGGTGAGTTGCAGAACGGCACGCAATCGATGGGAAGCACCTACGGCCAACGGAACTTCGACCGGCAGCAGGCTCCGCCGGTTGCCGCCTCGGTCGGCGACGTCGGTCGCAAGGGCGATCTTCAGACTGCGTCCGGCGGTCGGTACACCGCGCCGCGACAGATACTGCTCGAGGCCGCCGGCGACGGTGGCCAGGACCACGTCGGACAGGGCTCCTCCGAAGCGGGCCCGGATCCTGCGAACGTCGGCGTAGGAGAGCTCGCATCGAATCAGGCGCCGGCGCCCTCGCACCGGACCGTTGAATGGCAGGGGCAGAGGCGGCAGCGCGGCGTCCGGCATCACCTCGTTCAGAGCCAGGAAGGCGGTGCGTACCTCTTCGCTCGAGAACTCCATCGCAGTGTCAAGCAGATCCTGTCCGGTCAGCGTCCAGTTCTCGATCCACTCGGACATTCGCCTGCCGGTGCCGAGACCGGGCGGGAACATGTTGCCGTTGCGGTTGCTCTTGCCGTTGCCGTTGCGGTTGCTCTTGCCGTTGACGGCCGACCTCTCACGAGGAAAATCTGCGATCTTCGGGCTGCTGTTGAACAGGACCTCGAAGAGATCGCTGGCGCCCAGTCCGTCCGCCGTGGCGAGGTGCGTCTTGATGAGCAGGGCGTCTCCGTCGGCGTGGAAGCCGGGCAGGAGGTGAACTTCCCAGAGCGGTCGCCTCGGATCGAGCGGCTGGCTGAGAGCGGTGTCGAGTGCCGACGCCGGGTTCTCGGGGCCAGCTATCTGGACGTGCGATTCGGGCTCGAAGCGCACCGGGCGCCAGCGGGGTCCGCCGATTGGCGACGTGTCCACACGGAGCCTGAAGCGGGGAAGATCGCCGAGGCGGTTGACCTGCTGGAGGAGTTCCCGCGGCTCGATCCGCCCTTCGATTCGTGCCAGGCCGCCGACGTGAAGTCCCGGGCTGTGACGTTCCAGGTTCCAGAGGAACGCGCGGTCCGCCGCCAGCGGTGCGTTCGCCGTCGTCATGGCGTGGACTCTCCGGCGGCGGGATGGCGGCTGAGGAAGCGCGCGAGCCGCCGGTACGCCAGTGGGTTGGCGGCGAGGCCGCTGTGAGTGCCCGGAACTTCCGCGTTTTGAGCGGGATCGTGGAGCCGGGTGTAGCGCCAGGCCACCACGCCGTCGCGCCGCGTGTAGATCGCGAGTCGAGGGATCCCCGCGGGGAAGACACCCTGAACCGCGCGTACGATGTCGCAGCGGCAGTCTCCCGAGAAGCAGTTGGGGTTGTTCCCGTCGCCCCGTTCAACCGCGCGCCGCCGCACGACGTCGGCCAAACGCATGACCAGCGGGTGGGAGCGGACGCCTCGGATGGGCGTACCCATCGTGGTGACCGAGGCGACGAGTTCGGGTCGTAGAGAGGCGACGCCCCGGGACAGCACGCCGCCCAGACTGTGGCCCACGAGGTGTACGCGGCGGCCAGTGTCCGCGGCGGCGGCCTCGAGCGTGTCCGTCAGTCGGTAGCCCAACTGCTCGAGGCAGTTCGCGTTGTGCCCGACCTCCGATGAGTAGGGCCGGTAGCCGATGCGGCCCAGCCAGCCGCGCATCATCGCCAGGTAGCCGTCCGTCCCCATGAAACCAGGCACGACGACAACCGCGGCGCCGTCGCCTCGGGGGACGCCGACGCCGTGGAAGACGGGCGTCAACGGCAGGAGGGAGAACTCGGCGATCGCAAAGCCCTCGCGCCACAGCGGCAGGGCGGCGGGAACGGTGTCCCGCAGCAGCCGCGGGTTGACGCTCCAGATCGGGTGGGTCGGTCGGCGTGGAGCCGTTGTCACCGTGCGACCTCCCTCGCTGCACTTCGCACGGTGCTTCGCACTACGCGGCTCCCTGAAGGGGGCCGGACTGGTCCGCCGCGGCGCGGGCCGTTCCGACCGTGGCCGGTTCGGCGGCGGCAACGGCCACGGGCGCCGTGGCCGGCTTCGAGGCGTCCGCGTCCGTCTCGACCTGGCCGGCTACGGCGAAGCAGCGCGCTCCGATCGCTTCGTCGTCCTCGATGCCGGCGGCCTCCCGGAGTTCGGCGTAGGACTCCTCCAGGCACTGGGTGAGGAACCACGGATCGGGAATCAGCCTGGAGTCCACGGTGATGCCGAGAGTGATGCGCTGGTTGTAGGTCAGGATGGCGACGAACAGCCCGATGTTGTTCGACACGATACCGAGCGGCAACCAGTCGACGAGCTTATGCCGTCCGAAGTAGAGGGGGATCATCGGGCCGGGGACGTTGGTTGAGACCGTGTTGAACAGGGTCTGCTGGAAGGGCATGACCGCGCTCATGGCCGCCATCAGTGGCGGCACGCGGACGCCGAACTGGCTCATCTCGTAGAAGGCCTTCGCCTGGCCGGCTTCCTTCAGTCGGTTCATCCCGTCGCGCTCCTTGCCCAGGCGTTCGACCGGATCGTCGACACCCACGTACAGCGGGGCGATCATGTTCGAGACCAGGTTGCCGAGTTGGCCGCGCTCGTCCGCCTCACGCATGCTGACCGGGCACATGGCGCGGAGCTCCAGCCCCTTCGTGTCCTGGCCGCGGGCGCGCAGGTAGCGGCCGAGACCGCCGGCCAGCACGGTGAGCACGACGTCGTTCACCGTGCCGCCCAGGGCCGACTTGACCGCTCGCATCGTCGGGAAGGAGAACTGGGCCCAGGCGAAACCGCGGTCGCCGCCGACCGGCCGGTTGAAGACCGTACGGGGCGCGGGCGTCGCGCCGACCGGCAGGGTCGCCGAACTCGCCGACATCATCTCGCGCGTGCGGTCCGCGATGACGTCCGGGCGCAGGGCGTCGAAGGCGGCTTCGGTCCAGGTTCGGTTGAGTTCGCCCAGACGATGCTGCGTTGCTTCCTGGAGGAGGCTCAGGGGTTCAGGCAGCGGCTGCGGCGCCCAGGCCTCGGCGGGAGGCTCCGGCAGCTCGTCGCTCGGTGAAACGTCGCTCAGCACCATCGTCAGATCGACGCCGGAGACGCCGTCGACCATCGCGTGGTGGATCTTCCAGACCACGGCCGTGTGTCCCGGGATGCCGCGCAGCACGATTCCCTTCCAGAGCGGACGATTGCGGTCGAGCATGCCGCTGTAGGCCTCGGCGGCCACTCGGCCGAGCACCTGCTCGTTGCTGTCGGCGGGAAGCCAGACTTCGTCGATGTGATTCTCGATGTCGAAGTTCGGGTCGTCGACCCACAGCGGGTGGGAGACGAGGAACGGCGGGAACAGGACGCGCTGGCGGTACCGGGGCAGCAGGTGCATGCGGGCGCCGACCTGCTTGATCATGTGCTCTCGGGAGAACTCGCCCTCGTAGACCATGCAGCCACCGATGTGCATGGTCTCGTTGGGTCGCTCCACGTAGAGGAAGGCGGCGTCGAGGGGGCTGAGGAATCGGTTCAGTTCCGGGGCCATCGGAATCTCCAGAGGACGGCGGATCTGGGGGAGGGCGGGGTGGATTGCTGCACTGCTTGCTGCAATGCAGCAGAGGCATCGTTACACAGAACCGGCCGAACGGCAAGGGGGTTCGCGCCGGCTGGCTGGCGTGGGGCGGCTCAGTCGTGGCGGCGCCAGCGGAAGACCGTGGCGTCGACGACCTCGCGGGCGGGTTCGACGATCACGCGAACGGGCTCCTTCGGCTCGAAGAAACGGGGAGTCAGGCAGCGTCGGCGTTGCCTTCCCTTCTGCGTCAACCGGCAGGGGAGGCGACCGGCGCCGGCATCGACTGCGACTTCGACCGCATCTCGTGACGGAGTCCGGATCGCGATCTCCAGCGAGACGAGCGACGGCGCGGGACTTCCGGTGCCGCCGCCGGCCGCCCTGGAGTCGATCTGATAGCGGCCTTCGGCGGTGGCAGCGAAGGGCGCCTGCGAGGGCGGACCGATCGGATCGAACCGCCGCCGGACCAGCACCACGGGCTCGCCGCGCAGTCGAAACAGGCCCGGTTCAAAGCGCTGCGCCGCGGCTCCGGCGCCCGCCGCCAGTTCCCTGTACGCCGGATCCTGATCCGGCCCGAGTCGCGAGCCGGCGAAGAGCAGCACGTCGGCGGTTTCAGCCTCGTCGCCGAGTTGGGTCGCGATGTCTTCGGTCCGGATCACCGTGGGAACGAAGGCGCCGTCCCAGGTTCTGGGGTCGAAGGCCTGGGCGCCGAGCGGCAGTTCGCTCACGAACGTCCGTCCCCGAAGCGGCTTTCGTGCGCCGGCGACCCGCGCCGCCTCGTCTACCGTCAGGGGAACGTTCTCGTCATAGACGGTGCGATGAACGGCCTGGACCTTGACGGAGACAGCCGTTGCGACGAGCAGGACCAGCGCCGGCGCTGCCGCCCGGCGCCACCCGGTCGGACCGGCCCTTCGAGCGGCCCCCACCAGGAAGACGATCAGCCAGGCGCCGGCGAGGGCGGCGACGGGAGCGACGATGAGCCAGTTGGGGGGTTTCGGGTAGCGGGTGGCCAGCCAGAGGGCGGCGACGTAGCCGCTGAAGAAGGTCAGCATGATCCAGGCGTCGCTGGTCGTCAGGGTGCCCCCCGTGCCGGGGAGCGAAGCGGACACGCGACGGTGGCGCAGAACGAGAAGGAGCAGCCCGGCCAGGCCTGCGAGAGCGCCAGCGCCGAGCACCGGGCCGAAGTAGATGCTCCCGACCAGGCTCGTGACCAGGTTGACCGGCTGGTCGAACCACCCCGAGTCGGCGTTGACGAGCCGCTCCTGGTACTGGTTGACCGTGGAGCCGAGGTGGCGGCGGTAGAGGTCCGGGTCGAGCACCAGCCACGGATTCAGGAGCAGCAGGACGCCCGCCGCGGCCGCTCCCGCGGTCAGCGTTCGGCGCGCGAGGAGGCTGATGCTCCTGTTCTCGATTCCGCCTAGGGCGATCGCTGCGAGGAGGGGAATGAGGAGGGCGCCCCCGTTCCATTTCGAGGCCGCGGTGGCGCCGACCATCGCGCCCGCTACGGCGTAGCCGCGAAGAGTGCCGCTCCGGCTGGCCGCCAGCATCGCGTAGAGCGCGATGACGGCCGTCAGCACGAGCATGATGTCGGGCTTGAAAGCGACCGACTGACGCAGGTGCCATGGGACTACCGAGAGGAGCAATGCTCCGAGCAGCCCGGTGGACGATCCGAACAGGCGCCGGCCGATCAGGAACAGGACCCAGAGGGAGGCGGTGCCCACCAGAGCCTGAATCGCGCGGCAGGTGCGGACGCCAAGGGGCGTCAGGAAGGGTCTGCCATTGGGCGCCACGGAGAAGGAGGGAGGCGCCTCGCGCAGCCCGGGGAGGGCGCGAGCGGTCTCCCAGCCCTTGAGTACGAGCGCGTGGGGAAGATACGAGAGGGTCGGATAGTGGGCGCGGACAGGGCGCCACTGACCTTCGGCAAGGATCGCCGCGACGTTGCCGGCGTTGTAACGCTCGTCCCAGATGCGGTTCATCGTCGGGTCGGGCCAACTGAAGACGAGGCGTACCGTGAACGCCCACAGCAGGAGCAGTCCGAGGAGCCACGCCTGGAGCCGGGAGGTCGCGGAAGGGGCGCCTTCCGGGTCCAGGGGAAGCGCCGGGTTCGCGTGAACCGCGGTCACGACGTCAGGCCAGAATCTGGTAGCCGGAACGGGCGGTCAGCGCCCGAAACAGTTTCTGCAACCGGCCGAGCACCGGCCGTTCGCCACTGCCGATCGGCCGCCCATCGACCTCGGACACCGCGACCAGTTCGCCCATCGTTCCGGTACAGAACGCCTCGTCGGCCCGGTAGAGCTCGGCCTGGGAATAGTCCGTGACCTGGTGGGGAATGCCGTTCTTCCGGCAGAGTTCGAGCACGGTCGAGCGGGTCACGCCCTCGGGGCAGGCGTGGCAATGGCTGGTCACCACGACGCCGCCGCGCACCAGGAAGACGTGGGTCGCGTTCGTCTCCGCGACGAAGCCCTGACGGTCCAGCATCAGGGCGTCGTCGGCGCCCGCCGCGTTCGCCTCGATCTTGGCCAGGATGGACTGGATCAGGTTGTTGTGGTGGATCTTCGGATCCATGCAGTCGGGCGGGAAGCGGCGGATCGAGGCGGTAATCAGCCGGACCGGCGTTGAGCCGTAGACCGGCGCCTTGTGCTCGGCGAGAACGATCAGCGTGGGGCCGGCGACGTTCAATCGGGGGTCCATGCCGGAGGTGATCTTGACCCCGCGGGTGAGGGTCAGGCGGATGTGTACGTTGTCCCGCATTCCGTTCGCCTCGAGCGTGCGCCGAATCTCACGGGTGATCGCGTCCTGGTCCGGGATCTCCGTGAAGGCGAGGGCCAGCGCCGAGTCGCGCAGCCGTTCCAGGTGTCGCTCGAGCTTGAAGATGCGGCCGTCGTAGAGGCGCAGCCCCTCCCAGACGGCGTCGCCACCCTGCACGGCGGAGTCGAACGGACTGATCCCGGCGCGGTCGCGGTGGATCAGCTCGCCATTGATGTTGACCAGCAGGTCGGCGTTCCTGGGATCGGCCTTTTGCAGCATGGAAGTCGGCGCCTGTTTCGTCAGAAGGTCCGTCAGAAGGTGAGTCGGTGGGCGGCGAGATGATCGTAATGCCGCTGGCACTCGTCGAGGACGTCGTTCAGGAAGCCGGGGACGGGTTCGTCCTTGGGCCGGTAGGGAGCGAAGCCGGTGCTCTTCTCGACGGCGCCGTACCAGTGTGGCGCCCAGATACCGTCCGTGTCGCGACGCCCAGGCGGCCAACTGAGCATGGCCTCGTCGAAGTCGGCGCCGACCGCCCGGCAAAGACCGTTCATGCCTGCGCGCGGGTTTCGGAGCACATCGGCCGAGTCGAGCACGGCCGGGGGAGCACCGAGCCGCTCGCATTCCAGGTCGAACAGCTCCCGCTGCTGCGGCAGGCCGGTGTCGGCCAGGGTAGGCCGCGGAAGGATGCGGATCAGCGAGGTCAGCATCTCAGCGGGGTCGCGGATCAGGAACACGTTGGTGAGCCGGCTGACCCATGACCGGTCCCCCGGCAACAGGTGATGCGCCATGTGCTTCTGGTAGAAGATCGGCCGCCCTTCCGGTGCGTCCTCCGTCAGCCACCTGGTGACCCGCTCCAGGTCGCTATCGTGGTGGGCGAGGATGTCTTCCCGGCCGGGATGGTCGAGACCGTGCTCAAGGAGGTAGTTGGCGTAGAGGGGCTCGTCGCACACGAACGTGTCGTCGCGGTTGCCCCAGGCACGCAGCATCGCCGTCGAGATGTTCCGCGGCCCGGACCACATCGCGATTCGTAGCACCTCGGGCGTGGCGCCGGTGCCGTCGGGTCCCATGAAACGCATTCTAGGAGCTTGCGCCGCCCAGGCGGGCAACGGTGGTCAGATTCCCGCAAGGCCGGTGATAGCTTGCGCCGATGGGCCCACGGGCTGAGTTCGAGGCTGAGCACCCCGAGATTCACATCCTGTCGGCCGACCAGGCGGGCCGGGTGGACTTGGTGATGGGCGCGCTGGGCTGGTTGGGCGACGAAGAGCAGGTGGCGACGTGCCGCGCTCTCAGCGGCGACTCGAGCACCGTGATGCGGGTCGAGCTACAGGAGCTGCGGGGCGGTTGGCGCACGGCCGTGTTGAAGCAGGCCCTGCCGTGGCTGCAGCGGGACGAGTCGGTCGCCATGCCAGTCGGTCGAGGGAGTGCGGAACTGCGTTTCTATCGTCGCGTGACCGGCTTGCCGGAGGCCGCGGCAACAATGCCGCGGCTGCTGGGAGGCGACGAGACGAGGTCCGTGCTGTTGCTGGAGGACTTCCGGGGCGCTTCTGACCTCACGTCGCTCTACGGCGGCGGTTCGCTCGGTGAGGACGCCGCGAATGCCCTGGGCTCCTTCCTGCGAGCGCTTCATGTTGGCACCCGTGGCGGGCCGGATCCGGAGCCGGCACACACCGGCATGAGGACGTTGAACCAGCGACTTGTGTTCGAGGCGGCGTACGCTTCGCCAACGGCCGGCGCCGAGTGCTTCGGCCCCGACGGACCGGGGCTCGACGGGCCGGCACTGGAAGAGATCGAACCCGGCCTGGGTGCTGCCGCGGCCGCGTTGCGGGCGGATAGCGGCTTCCGCGAAGCGATCGCCGCGCTCGGCCGGCGCTTCATCGACGCTGGGGGGTGCCTGGTTCACGGTGCCTTCCATCCGGGCAACTGGCTGTTGCTACCGGACGGTGGCGTGCGAGTCGTCGATCCGCAGTTCGGGGGTCGGGGCGACGCGGAGTTCGACGTCGGCACCGGCTTGGCCCATCTGTTGCTCTCGCAGCAGCCGGACGAGACCGTGAGAGCCTTCCTGGCGGCGGCGTGGGCTCCGCCGCAAGGGGAGGAAGAACACGAGGACTCAGCTTCTGACGAGCCTGAGGAAATCGGCGCGTTGGTTGCCTGCTATGCCGGCGCGGAGTTGGTTCGCCGTCTGATCGGCGGTGCTCAACTGCCCCTCGCCGTCGAGGCGGGTTCCAGGTGCGCTCTGCTGGACGTGGCCCGGACGGCTGTCACGGACGGCCGCATGGAGGTTCTGGAGACATGAAGCGATACGTTGCCCTTACCCTGACCGCGGCGATCGGCCTGGTCGCCTCTTCGGTGACTCCCGCGTTCGCGCAGGGTTCCGGTTTCGACCAGGGGCGCGTACTCGACGGTCCCGGCCATGTGCTGCCGCACCGGGAGCGGGTCGAGCCCTTCAACCAGATGCTTGAAGAGCGCCTGGAGACGCTGCTGCCGCGGCTGATGCGGGAGACCGGGATCGACATGTGGCTCGTGATCAACCGCGAGTACAACGAGGACCCGGTGTTCTTCAGCCTCGTGCCTCGGCCCGTGTTCGCGGCCAGGCGGACAACGATGTTGGTCTTCTTCGACCGCGGACCGGAGAACGGCGGTGTCGAGTTGCTTACGGTCAACCGCTATCCCTACGGCGCGCTGTACGAGTCGGCCTGGGAGGGAGGCGACCTGGAGGAGCAGTGGCAGGGGCTGGGCGAAGTGATCGCCGCGCGCGATCCGAAGCGGATTGGCGTGAACGTCGCGCGTCACTGGCCGGTTGCCGACGGTCTCTCGGCGGCGCTCCACGAGCGGCTGATGGAGGTGCTGACGCCGGAACTGAAGGAGCGCGTGACCAGTGCCGAGGACCTGGTCGTGCGCTGGATCGAGACCCGCAGTCCGCTCCAACTGGAGGCGTATCCGCAGATCGTGTCCCTGGCGCGTGGCGTGATCGCGGAGGCGTTCTCGGAGCGCGTGATCACTCCGGGCGCGACGACGACGGACGACGTCGTCTGGTACATCGCCCAGCGCTTCGAAGACCTGGGGCTCGACATCTGGTTCCTGCCCTCGGTGAACGCGCAGCGCCGAGCGGCCGACGAAGGCAGCGGCTGCGGCAGGGACGAGCCCTTCTGCGGCGGCAGCGGCGACTTCGTCATCCGCCGCGGCGACGTGCTGCACACGGACGTGGGCATCTGCTACATCGGTCTCTGCACCGACACCCAGGAGATGGGCTACGTGCTCCGCCTCGGCGAAAGCGAGGCGCCCGCCGAGTTGCAAGGCGCGTTGGCCGCCGGCAACCGCTGGCAGGACATCCTGACCGGCGAGTTCCGCACCGGCCGGACCGGCAACGAGATCCTTGCGGCGACGATCGCCCTGGCCACCGACGAGGGCCTGCGTTCCAGCACCTACACTCACCCGCTCGGCGCGTTCGGCCACGCCCCGGGCCCGACGATCGGCATGTGGGACAACCAGGGACCGACGCCGATTCGCGGCGACTGGCCTCTCTACCCGGACACCGCCTACGCGATCGAGGGCAACGTGAAGGTCGAACTCGAGATGTGGGGCGGCCAGGACGTCCAGATCAAGCTCGAGCAGAGCGCCGTCTACGCCGGCGACAAGGTGCACTACCTCGCCGGCCGCCAGACCGAGTGGCACCTGGTGCGCTGACTGGGTGCGCCGGCCGTTGCGCGGGCCTTCTGGCCCGCGATCCGGGCGATGCCGGGAAGCGGCGAGCCCGCACAGTCTCCTAGAAGATCGCGCTCAGGAGGCCGAATCCGGCGCAGACGACGGCTACCAGCCCGCCGACGACGAGGAGTACGACGCCGACGGCGATCGTCACCGGCAGCGCGATGATCGCGATCGGGATAAGGATGGCGGCAAGCAGGGCGCCGGCGATGAAGCCGATCACCTTGAACGGCAGAAGCACGAGCTTGAAGGCGACCTTCACGATGAAGGCGACGGCGGCGAACACGGCGAGCAGCCCGAGGGCGATCACACCAAGGGTCAGGATGGTCAGGACTTCCATATCTAGTTCTACTCCTCCTTCCTCTGCACTACGAGGATGAGGCGTTGAGGTTTCGGGGCGCGGTACACTCCGCGGATTCTCAGCAGGAGGTGCGCGCGATGAAGATGGACCGCAGACGGTTTCTGCAGACCGGTGCCGTGTTGGGCGCCGCCGCGGCCGCGGGCTGCATGGAAGGTGCGGCGCCCGAAGAAGAGACCGCTGTCCCGGCTGTCGACGAGCCCCTGTACCGGATCTCACTGGCCGAATGGTCCTACTTCCGCGAGCTGTTCGGCTCAGGCATCAGCGCGTTGCGCGACGGATCCTTCCGGGACGACGCGAGCTTGCTCTACCAGGGCGAGCTCGATCACCTGGACTTCCCGGCGCGGGCCCGCAGCCACGGGATCGAGGCGGTCGAGTACGTCAACACGTTCTTTTTCGACCGCGCCCGTGACGAGGAGTACCTGGCCGACCTCAAGTCACGATGCGACGGGGAGGGCGTGACGAGCCTGCTCATCATGTGCGACGCGGAGGGCGACATCGGGGCGCCGGACGCGGCGGCGCGGGCGCAGTCGGTGGAGAATCACCACAAGTGGGTCGAGGCGGCGGCTTTCCTGGGCTGCCACTCGGTACGGGTCAACGCGGCCAGCGCCGGTTCCTTCGAAGAGCAGCAGAAGCTGGCCGCGGACGGGTTGCGCCAGTTGTGCGAGTACGCCGACGGCTACGACGTGGACGTCCTGGTGGAGAACCACGGCTACCTCTCCAGCAACGGCCAATGGCTCGCCGGCACGATCGCGATGGTGGACCATGCGCGGGTCGGTACCCTGCCCGACTTCGGCAACTTCTGGACCTCGTACGAACCGGAAGAGTTGTACGACCGCTACCAGGGCGTGACCGAACTGATGCCCTACGCCCGAGCCGTCAGCGCCAAGAGCTACGAATTCGACGAGGACGGCAACGAGACCGCGATCGACTACGAACGGATGATGCGGATCGTGCTCGACGCCGGGTACCGCGGCTGGGTCGGAATCGAGTTCGAAGGCCGGATGGCGGCCGACGAGGGGATCGTGAAGACGAAGGAACTGCTTGAGCGCCTGCGCGACGAGCTCGCGCCCGACTACGCCTGACCTCCCGCCCACCGGCTGCACCGACGCCACTGCCCACCGGCTGCGCCGACGCCACTGCCCACCGGGTACGCCGACGCCACTGCCCACTGGGTACGTCGACGCCAGTGCCCACTGGGTGCGCCGACGTCCCCGTCGGCTTTCCGGAAGAACCGCGCCGCGCAGCGGCGACCCGTCTATCTCTATCCCGGCAGCCTCACGCTGGCATCCCCGCGCGACCCCGCCTCCGGCGCCCCCTCCGCCTCGAACACCCGCCCCGGGTTGAGGATCCCCCTCGGGTCGAGCGTCCTCTTCAGTGTTCTCATCAGCGCGATCTCCTCCGGCGAACGGCTGCGTCCGAGGTGGGAGCGCTTCTCGAAGCCGATGCCGTGCTCCGCGGAAACCGAGCCGCCGATCGGTTCGAGGCGGCCGTAGACGATCTCCTCGACCGCACTGCGCGCCTCCGGCGAGCCGTCGCCGACCGAGACGACGACGTGCAAGTTGCCGTCGCCGAGATGGCCGAAGACCACGCACCGGCTGTCCGGCCACCGGCCTGCCAGCGCCGCCTTGATGTCGGCGACGTAGGTCTCCATGTCGGCGATCCGCAGGCTGACGTCGAAGGTGAAGATCGGCGCCAGGTGGTTGAGCTGCTCGACATCGTCCCGAAGCGCCCAGATCTCGTCCCGCTCGGCCTTCGACTTGCCCAGCACCGCGTCGCCGATCAGGCCGGCCTCCATGCAGTCTCCGAGCGCTTCCTCGAACTGGACCGCGTCCTCTTCCGGGCGAGCGCCGAGTGACTCGACGAGCACGTAGTAGGGATCGCCGTGTGGAATCGGCGGCGCCGTCCTGGCCTCGGGGCCCGTGACGAGCTCGTAGAACTCGCGCCACATCACCTCGAAGGCGCTCATCGAACCGCCGACGTCCTCTTCCAGACGGCCCAGCAGCGCGATGACCTCGGAGAAGCCGGGAAGCGCGAGCAGGGCGCAGTTGTGGCTGCGGGGACGTCGCTCGAGCCGCAGCACGACCCGGGTGACGACTCCCAGAGTGCCCTCGGAGCCGACGAACAGGTGCTTCAGGTCGTAGCCCGCGTTGTTCTTGACCATCTTGTTCAGGCTGGAGAGCACGGTGCCGTCGGCCAGCACCGCCTCCAGACCAAGGACCGAGTCCCGGGTCATCCCGTAGCGGATCGTCCGGTTGCCGCCGGCGTTCGTCGCCACGTTGCCGCCGATCGTGCAGGAACCGCGGGCGCCGAGGTCGAGCGGGAAGAGCAGCCCTTGGGCCTCCGCCGCCTCCTGGATGCTCTGCAGCGCGGCGCCAGCCTGGACCGTCATCGTCCGGCCGACGGGGTCGATCTCCTCGATCGCGGTCATCCGCTCGAGCGTGATCGCCACCTCCAGGTCACCCGCCACGCCGCCGCCCACGAGCCCGGTCAACCCGCCCTGCGGCACGACCGGCTGGCCGGCATGGTGACAGGCCGCGAGCGCCGCCGAGACCTGCTCGGTGGTGCGTGGCCGGAGCACCGCCCGAGCCGCGCAGGGCACGGTGCCCGAGCCGTCGCCGGCCCGTGCCGTGACCGCCTCACCGGTGAGGACAACGTCCTCGCCCAGGGCGCCGCGCAGTTCAGCGATCAGGTCATCGCCGCGGTTGGGTCGATCGTCGGTCATGGCAGTTGAGCAGGCGCCGATAGCGTGATCGGCGACCGTGACGGCGCATCTTACCGATCTGACCGCAACGTTCGCACTCTATCTGGCCTCCGGGCCCCTCCGTCGCAGGGCGCGATCCTTCGAGATCAGGACAGCGGATCGACGAGCGCGGACTGAGGGGCGACTGTCGAAGCGGCCTCCTGCTGTGCTGGCGAGAGCCGGCCGAAGTCGTGGAGTTGCCGGATGAGGACGTGGGTGTTGAGCAGGAGCGTCAATCGCGCGTACCTTCCCAGTGGTCTGCGGGCAGTGGCGGCTCCACGATGTCGCCGACTTCGGTCACCGTGCCCTTCAGCTCGTGCTGCGGGTACAGAGCTCCGGAGTGGACCGCGGGAAAAGGCTCGGCAACCGGTTGCCCGCGCTTCAGATTCGACGCGATTTCCGATGGGGCGGTCACGGGCGTCCACGCACTGAAAGCCGTAGAAGGGTCGGAACATCGGGCGCCTTGGGAGCGTCTTGGCCGGGCGTTCCGCCGGTTCCTCGCCAGATGGCGGCAAAACCGCGCTGCGAGCCGCCCCAACTTGAACTTCGTCTTCCTCGCCACTACCCAACCTCAAGCCTGAAACAAACGCATCGCTCGGACCGCACGACTACTTCTGCCACGGGCTGTTAGCGAACCAACGAAACTGTCCAAAGAACCGGCACCACATCAAGCGATCGTCCTTGCCAACGTGCGCCTTCCACTATTCGGTGAAATGTTCGCCGAACAGCCTACGTACGTAGGCAGAGAGGGCAGTACTCCGCTGAATCCGGCGGGAACCCGCCCCTCGCAATGGATAGCCCAGTTGACGTCTCGTACTCGCTGCGGGGGTTGGAACATGCTTCCGCATTTGTTGCATGGCCTCCGTGGCCATGCGTATGACTCCAACTCACAGGCTTCGGAGCAGGAGGGAGGATCCAGGCTAAAGGCGTCTCGTTTCTTGAACCGCTTGCGGCAGCGTTGGCACGCAATGACCTTCTGGCCCTCGACGCGGTCCTTATGGGCTTGGTAGAGGACGAACCCGACAAAGAGGCCGCCTGCGAGACCGAAGACGACGGTAATGAAGACCGCTAAGTCTTCGAAAGAAATCCCGAACACGGTGAGTGCGAACACCCCAATGAGGAAGAGAATGATGACTGGGTGCAAGCGGGCTATGTGCCCTCCTGCCGTATCCCGGTGAGGCGCCGGAACTCTCATGCGTTTCTCCAGAGATGTACCCGCACTTGGTACTCACCCAGCCCTTGGCCTGCTCTCCAGGCCCGAGCGACCCAACTCACGGGCGTGGGTGATGTCCGCCGGGCCGACGGGGCGAACTTGGGAAGGCAGAACTGTGGTCACCGCCACCGTGTGGCCGTCAAGTGCCAGGAACTCGACCTCAAAGGCAGTGCGGTTCTTGTAGACGTGCACGATCGTGCCGACGTCTCCCGCCCTGAGACCGCCAAGCCCGAGGTCGCTGTTCAGGACGATGCGATCGTGTTCATCAAGCACTGTTCCCTCGAAGCGGGTAGGCGGTGACGAGTCTGGGCCGTACGGTCCCCTTCGCGATCAGCCAGACGGTTCTGACGTTCCTGGGCTGGTGCGTAGGTCCGAGAATCGGACCAGATCCGATGGAGGCAACCTGCAGACCGTTACCCCGCGACGCTGTGCTCCCGCTCGCGCAGCCGGATCAGGCACTCCTGGCTCGCGGAGGCGACGAGTTCGCCTTCCTGGTTGAACACGTGGCCGCGGACGAAGCCGCGGCCGCGGGCCGCGACCGGGCTCTCCTTGCTGAACAGGAGCCACTCGTCGGCGCGGAACGGGCGGTGGAGCCAGAGGGCGTGGTCGAGGCTGGCGCCCTGGATTCGGTAGCCCTTCATCGATGGGCCGTGGGGCTGCATGGACACCGCCATGAAGTCCAGGTCGGACATGTAGGCGAAGAAGGAGACATGGATGATCCGGTCGTCGGGTAGCGCCTCTCGGCAGCGGAGCCAGGTGTTCTTGCGTGGCTCGGTGGCCGGACGGTCGCCGCGCGGCAGCATCTGGATGCCCTCGACCTGGCGGCTGTCGATCACCTCGAAGCGGTGGGCGAAGCGCCGGTAGGAGGGGTCGTCCTTCGCCATCTTCCGGTAGATGTCGCCGTCGGAGGGCAGCTCGTCGGGCGGGGGGACGTCGGGCATCTCGGACTGGTGCTGCAGGCCATCCTCCTCGACCTGGAAGGACGAGGACATATTGAAGATCGCCTGGCCGTGCTGAATGCCGACGACGCGTCGCGTGGTGAAGCTCTTGCCGTCGCGGATGCGGTCGACGTCGAAGAGGATCGGCCGGGAGGAATCGCCGCGGCGCAGGAAGTAGGTGTGGATCGAGTGGAGGTGCCGATCCTCGACCGTCTTCGAAGCGGCGACAATCGCTTGCCCCAGGACCTGTCCGCCGAAGACGTGGTTGCCCGGGCCGTTCTGCGCCCGGAACAGGTTCTCCTCGATCTGCTCCATCTGCAGCAGGTCGATCATCTCCTGGACCGCGCCGTTCATCGGAGTGGGATGGTAACGGTCCGGTGCAGCCAGGCGAGCAGATCGTCGACGTCCGTGAACACGGGCGCACCCCTGGCCGCGGCGGCCGTCGACTGCGCGCTGTCGCCCGGCGGCCGGTCGTACAGGGCGAGCGGCCGTCCGTAGCGGAGCGCGAGCTCGATCTCGCTCCAGGTGCCGGCGCTGCCCGGCAGCGCGACGACGGCGTCGGCACTGAGGACGTTGATGTGATTGCGCGAGTCGGGACCCGTTCCGGCCGTGCCGGAGAGCGGGAGGTGGGTACGGATCACGACCTCGACCCACGGGTTCGGGTAGCCGCCGGGCGAGCCGCCGCCGTCTTCCGTGCCCGGCAGCACGCCGATGCACAGGCCGGCGCGGTCGGCCGTTTCGGCGAAGGCGCGGCTGGTCGCGGTCATCGTGCCGGCGCCGCCGCCGGTCAGCAGGTGCCAGCCGGCGTTCGCGATCGCGCGGCCGAGCGGCGTGGCCAGATCCTCGTGACGGTCCGCGCCCGAGCCCATCACGCCGACGACGGGTCGGCGACGCGTCGCCCGCGATCGGGGTCGGTCCCCAACGGTCACGGAGCGGACACCGGGAAGGCGCCGACGATGGGACGCCGGTCGACTACTGGGACTTGCCGCGGGCGCTGATCGGCCACAGTTCCTCGACCCGGCCGTCCCGCACCGGGTAGTAGACATCGTAGAGGTTGACGGTCGGGTCGCAGTGCGGTGTGACGCACCAGATCCGGTCGCCGAGCTGCGGCGGCCGGGGCGTGTCGGCGATGCGCAACATGCCGTGCTCGTCGCCGCCCCATCCGTAGACGACGCCGGCCAGGTCGGCGAGCTGGGGCCGGTCGGCGTCCGACGCGAACGCCTTGTAGCCGCCGTCCGTCGTGATCATCTCGGGCACCGGCTGGCTGATCGCCGTGACGACGACGAAGAGCGACGTCTCGAAGTCGTCGAAGACCTCACCGTCGCGGTTGCCGATCCGCCGGTACTGCTCGTCCATGAACAGGTAGGAGCCGACCTGGAGATCCGTCATGCCAGAGGCAGCCGAGTCGATGTCCCAGGTTCCCGTGCCGCCCCCGGTCAGGACACTGAGTTCGATGCCGTCGTCCTCGATCAGCCTCTTCGTTTCCACCGCGGTTTCGAGCGCGGCGAGCGAGCGGGACTGGCGTTCCGCGTGGCCGTGGACGTGCATCAGGTGTCCGGCATAGGCCTGCAAGCCCCGGAGGTCGAGGTTCGGCAGATCGTCGATCGCTCGGGCCAGTTCGAGGGCCGGTTCGCCTACCGCGATGCCCGTGCGGCGCGTGCCGACGTCGAGGTCGACGAGAACCTTCTGCGTGACGCCCGCGGCTGCGGCCGCTTCCGCCAGGCGCTCGGCGGCCGGCTGGTTGTCGACGACCAGGGCGACCTCGGAGCTCTTCTTCGAGAGTGCTGTGACCCGCCCGATCTTGTCGTCGGTCACGACCGGAGAGGTGATCAGGACCTCCTCGATCCCCGCTTCGACCATGACCTCCGCTTCGCCGACCTTGGCGCAGCAGACACCGACCGCCCCCATCTCCATCTGGCGCTTCGCCAGGAGCGGGCACTTGTGAGTCTTCGTGTGGGGGCGAAGCGAGATGCCCTGCTCCTCGGCGTGGGCCGCCATCTTCGCCAGGTTCAGTTCCATCGTGGCGACGTCGATGAGCAGCGCTGGCGTCGGCACTTCCTCGACCGGGAGCGGCACGTCGAGTGGAATCGCTTCGTGGCTCAAGGCGGGCTCCGGCGCGCCTACGGAGAGGCCTGAACTGCAGGCGACGGAGGCGCCGCCGGCCGCAGCGACCGTCCCCAGGAACGCGCGTCGCGTGGTGTGGTGGGCCACTGTCTAGCTCCCTTGGTCATCCGCGGTGGTTCGGCCGCATCATCGCTGGGACTATAGCCTCGGGCGAGCCGTGGGGGATCGTGGAACAGAACGCCCTTCGCATGGAGTGCCGTCCGCTCGCCCGATGACGGGGGCGCGGGCTGAAATGGCCGCGACCGTCGTCCTGGTCGCGGCGGCCGTTGCCCTGCCGGCACAGGAGCCGCCGCGGGCCGACCGGATCTTCACCGACGAAGTGGACGTGGCGGAGGCGTCGGTCGTGATCGAACTGCCGCGGCTCGGGAGGGTGTCGCCGGAGGAGTTCGAACCGGGTGACTTCGTCGTCGAGGTGCTCGGCGAGCGACGTCGCGTCACCGGCGTATCGGCGCTCGACCTGAAGGCGAATCCTCGGCCGGTGCTCGTCTACGTCGATGCCCTGCTCTCGAAGCCGGAAACGGTCCGCGTCAGCGCCGGGGCGCTGTCGCGGCAGGCGAGGCCGCTGACCGCGCTGGGCCCGGTTGAGATCGTCGTGGACGTTGGGCTACTTGGCGGCGCCGACGTGCGGCTGTCGCCGTCCAGCGCTTCGCGAGCCGTGGCGGCGGCGCTCGAGAAGATCGCCGGCGAGGGTCTGGGCCGGGATGCGTACTTCGAGTCCGGGAACCGGCCCGCCGGCCTGCCGACCTACGTCGACGTGATGCGGGGAGCGGCCGACAGGTTGCTGGCCGAGGCCGCGCCCCGCTGCGGCGACCCGCCGTGCTTCCTGTTCTGGGTCAGCGATGGGTTCCCCGCCGTGGACGACGCCGGCGTGCGGGCGGCCGGCGACCTGGCGGCGGGCCTTGCCGCGCATGGCTGGATCGTGGTCGCGATAGCACTCCATGTGCCCACGCCCGACCCGGACCTCGCCCAGCCGAGACCGCTCAGCTTCGAACAGTGGAAGGCGTTGACCCCCGGGGTCAAGATGCCGCCATCGGGGGGCGACCCCAGCCGGCTGCGGGGGCTCCCGGCGAGCAGCTTCGACTTCTACGTCGAGCCGCGGTACGCGCCGCTCCGCTGGGCGGCGACCGACTCGTGCGGCGCCGCCCTGCGGGTCGAACATCAACTGGTGGCCGAGTTCGAGCGGCTGGAGCGCCGCCTGCTGCTGCGGTTTGCGCCCGAGGAGGACGACGAGCCGCTCGAGGAGTCGTTCGGCGGTTTCCTGCCGGTCGAGGTGCGGCTGGCGGAGGTGTCCCGTTTCGCGGACCGGCGGAAGTTCGCGCGGTGGCTGGGGCTCGTTCCGGCCGAAGAGCGGTTGCGGTACAGCCGGTGGGTGCGGCGCACCCCGTGATTCGCTAGAACGTAAGGAGTTCGACCAGGTCCGGGGCGGCGAAGAACAGCGCCAGCGAGAGTAGAGCGGTCAGCACGAGCGGCAGGACGCAGAGGAATGGCGCTTCCGCGATCTTCGAGGGGCCGCCGTCGCCGCCCGGCGGCGCGGCGAAGAAGCCCCGGACGACAACCGGCATCAGGTAGAAGACGGCCAGCAGCGAGCTGAGCATCAGGATGCCGAGGAACGCGGCCTGGGCCGGGAAGCCGGTCTCGAGCGCGCCGGTCATGAGAAACCACTTGGCCCACGACCCGCCGAGCGGCGGAATGCCGATGATCGAGAGCGAGGCCAGGAAGAAGGCGGCGAAGGTCCAGGGCATCGTCCGGCCGAGACCGTCGAGCTCGCTGACCTTCTTCTTGTGGGTGGCGACCAGGATCGCGCCGGCGCAGAAGAAGAGGGTGATCTTGCCCGCCGCGTGCATCGCGATCTGCATGCCGCCGGCCAGGATTCCGGTGGCGGTCGCCATCGCGGCGCCGAGGACGATGTAGGCGAGCTGGCTGATCGTCGAGTAGGCGAGGCGCGCCTTCAGGTTGTCCTGGCGGATCGCCACGACCGCCGCCATCAGCATGGTGAACGAGGCGATCGTCATCAGGGTGAGCGAGGCGGCGCTGCCCCGGAGCAGGTCGAGGCCGAAGACGTAGACCACGACCTTGAGGATGGTGAACACCCCCGCCTTGACCACGGCCACCGCGTGCAGCAGCGCGCTGACCGGGGTCGGCGCGACCATCGCGTTGGGCAGCCAGCGGTGGAGAGGCATGAGCGCCGCCTTGCCGGCGCCGAAGGCGTAGAGCAGCAGGAGCACGGTGACCATGCCCGAACTCGTGTCCGCGGCCAGGATGCCGCCGGGAGTGAACTCGACCGTCCCGGTAAGCCGCCAGGTGAACAGGATCGCGAACAGCAGGAACGTGATCGAGGTGAAGAGCAGGATGCCGAGGTAGATCCGTCCCGCGCGCCGCGCCTCGGAGGTGCCGTGGTGGGTGACGAGCGGGAAGGTGAGGAGCGTCAGCGCCTCGTAGAACAGGAACAGGGTGAACAGGTTGCGCGCGAAGGCGATGCCGAGTGCCGCGAAGATCGAGAGCGCGAAGAAGGTGAAGAAGCGGGTCTGGTTCTTCTCGTGGTGGCCGCGCATGTAGCCGACGGCGTAGATCGAGGTGGCGATCCACAGGCCGCTCGCGACGAGCCCGTAGAGCAGGCCGAGCGGCTCGACCTGAAAGGCGAGTTCGACTCCGGGAAGCACCTCCAGCAGGACGAGTTCCGGCCGGCCGCCGCGCAGCACGCCGTCGCCGAGCTGCCAGACGGCGTAGAAGGTGGCGACGCCGATCAGCGGCGTCACGAGATCCCGCAGGTTCGGATGCCCCAGGCGCCCGAAGACCTGGCAGGAAAACGCCGCCAGGAGCGGCAGCAGGAAGGCGACCAGGATCGTCGTTTCGGCGCTCATCGTCCTTGCCTCAGATGCCGCCCTGCAGCAGGAGGCCCGCGGCCTCCGCGGCGACGCCGTAAGTCCAGTCCGTCGTCAGGCCGAACACGATCGCGGCCGCGATCAGGATCCAGGTCGGCGCCAGCATGGCGAACGGCGCCTCGCGCAGCCCCGGCCGCACATGGTCGTCGGCCGGTTGGCGGAAGTACAGGGCCTCGACGACCCGTCCCACGTAGACGACCGCCAGCAGCGAACTCAGCAAGATGAGCACGGCCGCCGCGGTCCAGCCCCGCTCCAGCACGCCGGACACCAGGTACCACTTGCTCACGAAGCCGACGGTGCCGGGAACGCCGATCAGGCTCAGGCCTCCGATCACCAGTGCCGCAGAGGTGACCGGCATGCGGCGGCCGACGCCGGCCAACGCGTCGAGGTGAACGGAGCCCACCCGGTAGAGGAGGCACGCCACGACCAGGAAGAGCCCGCCCTTCATTACCGCGTGGTTGAACAGGTGGACCAGGCCGCCTGCCAGCCCCGTGGCGTTCGCGGTCGAAAGGCCCAGGGTCATGTAGCCGATCTGGGCGACGCTCGAGTAGGCCAACAGCCGCCGCAGGTCGGTCTGGAAGATCGCCGCGCCCGAGGCGAGGAACATGGCGAGGATCGAGAGCGGCAGCAGAACCACGTGAAGCCGGAGCTCTCCGAAGACGAAGGGTGCGCCGAAGATTACGAAGAGGATCATCGCCAGCAGGTAGAACGAGACCTTGGTCGCCGTCGCCGCCAGGAAGGCGCTGACCTTCGGCGGCGCGAAGGAGTAGGCGTTCGGCAGCCAGTGGTGCAGCGGGAAGACGGCCAGCTTGATCGAGAGGCCGACCACGAGCAGCGCCAGCGCGAGGACGGCGCCGCGATCGTCGAGCGAGGGCTCAAGGCGCTCGGCGATGTCGCGCAGGTTCAGGGTGCCCGTAGCCTGGTAGAGCAGGCCGACCCCGAGCATGAAGAAGACGCCGCCGATCGTGCCCATCACGAGGTAGTAGAAGGCGGACATCACGGCGCGCCGGTGGCCGCCCAGGCTGACCAGGATGTAGGACGAAAGCGACGAGATCTCGAGGAAGACGAAGATGTTGAACGCGTCGCCGGTCGTCGCGATCCCGAGCAGGCCGCAGATTGAGAGCAGGAAGACCGCGTAGTACAGGTGACGGCGCGACTCCGGCACCCGGGGCGGACCGCCGCGCGAGTCGAAACTCATCACGACCAGGGCCATCGCCGTGACCAGGACGAGCAGGTAGGCGTTCACCGTGGAGACCCGGTACTCGATGCCGAGCGGCGGCGGCCAGCCGCCGAGGTGGTACGAGATGACGCCGCCGCCGCGTACCTGGATCAGGAGCGCGACGGCGATCGCGAAGCACGCCGCGACGATGCCGAGGCTGAACAGGCGGGTGACGCGCGGGTTGCGAATCAACACGCACGCCGGCGCCGCCAGCAGCGGCAGAACGACTTCGAGGACGACGAAGTGGTCGGTCAACCAGGACAACTCAGCCGTGCTCCATGTCCCAGGCGACCGCCTCGTCTTCCTCGGACGTGCCGTACTCGCGGTGGATGCGGACGGCCAGGGCGAGGGCCAGGGCGGTGGTCGCGACGCCGACGACGATCGCGGTCAGCATCAGCACGTGGGGGAGGGGGTTCGAGTAGAGGATCTCGTGGCCTCCGTGCCCGGCGCCGTGGCCCGCGTCCTCGGGGACGATCGGCGCCGTGCCGCCCTCGACCTTGGCCATCGAAACGTAGAACAGGATCGCCGCGGCCTGGAAGATGTTGAGGCCCATCACCTTCTTGATCAGGTTGTCGCGCGCGATGACGATGTAGAGCCCGACCATCATCAGCACGATGATCAGCCAGTAGGCCCACAGCCCGGAGACGGCCTCGGTGAACGACGCTGCGGAGGTCACGGCGCGTCGCCCTCCCCGGCGGCCCAGCCGGTTTTGGAGGCCAAGCGGCTGTTCACGAAACCGTAGTAGACCCGCATCATCGTCGCCGCGACGGCGATGCCGACGCCGAGTTCGATGACGATGATCCCCAGATGCTGGCCGTAGTGGCCCGTCGTCAGCGGGTCGAGCGCCGAGTAGTTCAGGAACTCGCCGCCCAGGAACATGGCCACCACGCCGACGGCGCCGTAGAGCAGCACGCCCGCCGCCATCAGCCGCTCGGTGAGGATCGGCGGTACGACCCGCCGGAGCGCCTCCAGGCCGAAGATCAGGGCGTAGATGATCAGGCCGGCGGCGAAGATCACGCCCGCCTGGAAACCGCCGCCGGGACCGAAGTCGCCGTGGAACTGCACGTAGAGCCCGAACAGGAGGATGAACGGCACGAGCGCCCGGGCGATCACCCGCAGGATCGGCATCTCGCGGACCCGGGACCGCCTCATGGTTCCCCCTCGCCGTGTTGGCCCTGGCGGCGCCGTGTGAGTCCCCCCAGAAGCAGCGCGACGCCGACGCCCGCCGTGAAGATCACGACGACTTCGCCCAGGGTGTCGTAGCCGCGGAAGCTGGCCAGGATCGCGGTGACGATGTTCGGGATGTGGATCTTCTCCTCGGTCTGCGCGATGAGATCCGGCGCCAGGTGGTGGTGGATCACCGCGTCCGGGTCACCGTAGGCCGGCATGTCCCAGGTGCCGTAGATGAGCGCCGCGCCGGTCGCCGCGACGATGAGGAGCGGCACGACGCGCGTCCGCTCCTGCTTCTCGCGTCTCGAGGTGAGGCTCAGGGCGCCAAGGAGGAGGACGGTCGAGATCCCGGCGCCGACGGCGGCCTCCGTGAAGGCGACGTCGACGGCGTCCATCAGCACGAACAGGCCGGCCGCCAGGAGACTGGCGATCCCGGTCAGCATGGCCGCGGCGAACAGATCCTTCAGCCGCGCAACGACGACGACGGTCGCCAGGAGCAGCAGCAGGAGCAGGAGTTCGACCGGAGGCATGCCTACTCTCCGCCGCCGTCGGACTCGTTTGTTCCGGCAGGCGGATTCGCGTCGTCGTCCGAGACCTCGAGTTCCAGCGCCAGGCCGTGGCCGTGAGCCGCCTTGACCAGGGCGTGGGCGATGGCGGGACTCGTGAACAGCAGGAACGTGAGGACGAGAATGAGCTTCAGGGTGACCATGGATACGCCGCCCTGGAACATCAGACCGAGGAGCATGAGGCCCGCCCCGGCGGTGTCCGTCACCGACGCGGCGTGGGTCCGCTGGTAGAAGTCCGAGAACCGGTGGAGGCCGATGCCGCCGACGACGCAGAACAGCCCGCCGACCACCAGCAGGGCAGCCGTCACCACATCGAGGGCGCCGTTCATCAGACGTCCGCCTCCCGGTCGTCGCCGGCGAGATGCCGGTCGTCCCGCGCCAGGCTGCCGAAACGGGCGAAGCGCAGCACGGCGAGCGTGCCGGTGAAGTTGACCAGGGTGTAGACAATGGCCAGATCGAGCCACTCCGGCCGCCCCATGAGGAAGCCGCTGACCGCGATGAGCAGCACCGTCTTGGTGCCGAACATGTTGACCGCCAGGATGCGGTCGAAGACCGTGGGACCGATCGCGGCACGGGCGAGGGCCAGGAACATCGTCACGACGATCGCGGCCATCGCCGCCAGGTACATCGGTGCGGCCATCAGCTCGACTGTCCTTCCAGGCGAAGGACGTCGCGGTCCATCGAGCCGTCCACGACGTCCGCCTCGCTCTCCTCGTCGAGCGCGTAGACGAGCAGCTCGTCGTTTCGCAGGTCGAGCGTGATCGTGCCGGGCGTGAGGGTGATGAAGTTGGCGTAGAGGACCTGGCCGAAGGACGTCTTCTGGCTGGCGGGAACGCGCCGGAGCCGCGGGTGGAGGGCGCTCTTCGGCGCGAAGATCAGTCGCACGACATGGAAGTTCGCCATCGCCACCCTGAACACGAAGACGACGAGGAAACGTGGCAGGCGCAGCCAGGCGGCGGGGCGAAAGAACTCCCGGTCGCCGCCCGCTTCCCGGTCGAGCGCCAGGTAGAGCCGCCAGACGAACAGGCAGGAGGCCAGCCCGAAGAGCTGGATCATCCATTCGTGCAGGGTGTAGGGCCCGGACCAGGACAGCCAGGCGGCAACCAGCAGCAGGAGCACGCCCCACCTCATGGCCGGCGCACCCGGTCTCTCCGGCGCACTCTCCTAGCCGTCCACATAGGACTGCTTCCCCTTGGAGATGCTCAGCGTCCACTTGCCCGTGGCCCGGATCTTCAGCGGATAGACGCCGGGTTCGGGGTTGAAGAACGTTTCGATACCGGACCAGTTGGCTCCGCTCCTGGAGATGTTGAGCGGTGGCCCGATCGCGAACTGGCCCTCATTGCCTTCGACGGTGATGGACGCGGTGTACTCGCCGCCCTCCATCTGGAACCTGACGACGGCGTTTCCCTTGCCCTCGAGGCAGCCGACGCCGCAGCTCTTCGGCCGCGGCGGGGGCGCCGGCGGCTTCCAGGTCGGTCGCTCGACGACGGCCGGCGGTTCGACGGCCTCGGGAGCTTCCTGGCTGCATGCCGCCGCGACCAGGAGCAGGCAGGCGCCGAGCACGCACCAGTGCGTGGCTCCCGGACCCGGACCGTGTGGGCGTTGCAAGCTCACTCGTCGCCGCCGGTCGACTCGGTTTCGAGGGCTTCGTCGTCCTCGTCCGCCTTCTCGGCCCACGGCAGGTAGGCCGCGTAGTCGATCTCCCGCGGCGGGGGGTCGCCAGCGGGGCCGGTCAGATAGTGCTCCATCCACCGCAGCGTCCGCAGCATGTAGTCGAAGCGCGCCGCCGAGCGGCGGTTGCCGTGCCCTTCGCCGGGGTAGAAGACGAGCCGCACCGGGGCCTGGCCGAGCGTCTTCAGGTGCCGGTACAGCTCCATCGACTGGCTGGGATGGACCCGCGGATCCTCCTTGCCGTGCAGGATCAGGGTCGGGGTGCGGTTGCGCTCGACGTAGTAGATCGGACTGCTCTTCGCGAAGTAGTCCCAGTCGTCCCACAGCCGCTTGCGGTGGTGGACGAGGTGCATCTCCTCGGGGATGTCCGTCGTGCCCATCTTCGAGACGTTGTTCGAGATGCCGACGAAGGGGATGGCGGCGGCAAAGCGGTCCGAGTAGAAGGTCGTGCCCCAGGCCGAGGCGTAGCCGCCGTAGGAGCCTCCCGTGATTCCGACGCGGTCGCGGTCGACGAGGCCGATGTCGATCAGGTGGTCGACGGCGGTGACCAGATCCTCGAACTCCTTGCCGGCCGCCGCGGCCTGGCCGTGCTTGGAGAACTCGACGCCGCGTCCGGTGCTGCCCCGGTAGTTCGGGTAGAAGGCGGCGAAACCGCGCGCCGCGGCGAGCTGGCCGAGGTTCGAGTAGCTCGTCAGCCAGCCGTTGCTGTAGTGGCTCTCGGGGCCGCCGTGCACGATGAGGATCAACGGGTAGCGCTTGCCCTCTTCGTAGTCGCCATCCTCGTAGGCCAACGGGTAGATGAGAAGGCCTTCGAGTTCGAGACCGTCCGGCGCGGTGTGCCGGATGGGCTCCTGGCGGGCGAGGCTGAGGTCGTCGAGCCAGGGGTTCGAGTTCGTCATCCGCACCGGCGCCGTTTGCGGGTCCGCCGGGTCGTAGCGGTAGACCTCGCGCGGATGATCGGGCCCTTCCGAGACCAGAGCCAGCGCGCCGCCGCCCGTGGCTCGACTGAAGCTGAGGCTGATCGGTCCGCCGGGCTCGATCAGCGCCGTCGCCCGACCATCTACCGAGACCCTGCCGAACGTGGTCCAGACGCCGACGGAAGCGGTGTAGAGCAGGTGCTCATCGTCCTCCCACGCGAAGTCGGCCACGTGTCCCTCGAGGTCGGGAAGCAGATCGCTCGGTTCGCCGTCGATCGCCTCCAGCACGATCAGCCGGCCAGCCGCGGGGTCGTTCACGTCGGCGGCGGAGACCGCGGCAATCCGTTCGCCGTCCGGGCTGAACGCGACCGAGCCGAGCTTGCCGATCGCGCGGAAGGAACCGGCGACAGAAAGCTCGCCGCCGGCCGGGACGTCGACGACGACGACGCTCTTGCTGGTGTATGAGTCGTCGATGAGGGCGGTCGGCGTGGTCACCGCGGCCAGGCGGTCGCCGGTCGGACTCCAGACCACGGAGAGCACGGACCCCTCGACCGTTTCGACCAGGACGGGCTTGGACGCCTCGTCGCGCCGGTCGGCGTCGAGGGTGGGGACGTCGGCGACCCAGAGCCGGGTCAGCGAACGGTCTTCCTCGTAGATCTCCTGGTTGAACCCCTGGTCGCGGAGCTTCTTCGTGTCCTTGTCCGTCTCCTCGCGGGCCAGGAAGGCGACCCGGCTTCCGTCCGGCGACAGGACGTACGAGCCGATGCCGACCTCGTGCTCGACCAGCTTGCGGCTCTCGCCGCCGCCGACGGGGATGCCGTAGAGGGCCGACGTCGTGGCCCGGGCCCGGCGGGCCGTGTACAGGATCTCGTCGTTGCCGCGGAAGGTTGGCCGCCCGATGTTCACCTCGCCCGTGATGTAGGGACGCGACGAGCCGGGTTCGCTCATGTCGAGGATGTGGAGTTCGGTCCAGGACGAGCCGCTGTCCTCGTCGAGCGGCCGCCGGGGCACGGAGAGCAGGTAGGCGGCGAGAGTGCCGTCGGGCGAGAGTTCGACTGTGCCGACAATGCGCAGGGTCGCCACGTGGTGCGGCTCGATCGGGTTCGATTCCTGGGCGGCGAGGCCGGCCGGTGCGAGCAGCGACGCGGCGAGGGCGGCGCAGAGAAACGCGACGACGGTTGCCCGCGGGCGGCCGTGGCCGACGAGCGCATGCGTTCCGTGGAAACTCTCGGTGTGCCGATTCATGGGCGCTCTCCTGTCACGGGTTTCTCTGGAGTCACTGGGCGGCTTCCAGTCGCTGTTGGGTTTCGCGTTGCCCTTGATGACCGATCGCGGTCAGTCGTTCCCGAATGTCCGGCGACAGTTTGACGCCGAGATGAGTGATCGTATCGGCGGCCATCGCGATGCCGATCTCGCAGCAGGTGCGGACCGGCAGTTCGCGCAGCAGGCCGTACAGGAAGCCGGCGGCGAAGCAGTCGCCGGCGCCGGTCGTGTCGACCACTTCGACCCGGTGGGCGGGCACGTGGTGGACTTCCTCGCCCCGGCGCACCCAGGCCCCGCGAACGCCGTCTTTCACCGCGACCACCTCGATCGTTTCGCTGAGTTCGCGGGCCGCGGCCTCGGGCTCCAGGCCGGTCATCATGCGCGCCTCCTCGGCGTTCGCGAAGAGGATGTCGAAACCGTGTTCCTTGTGGCGCAGCAGGTGGTCTCTCGACCGGCCGACGGCGAACGGATCGGCGAGGTCGATGGCCAGCCTGGCGCCGGCCTCGCGAGCGACCTCGATCGCGTGCTCGATCGCGTCGATCTGGTTCGGCGTGTCCCAGATGTAGCCGGTGGTGAAGAAGATCCTCGACCGCCGGATGTCGTCTTCGGGTACGTGCTCGGCGCGGTACTGGCGGCAGACGCCGAGGTGCGTGTTCATCGTCCGCTCGCCGTCGGGCGTGACCAGGACGACCGAGGTTCCGGTCACGCCGTCGATGTGAGCCAAGCGGTTGCGCACCCGGCTCGCCTCGAGGCCGTGCTCGAAGAGCCGGCCCGTGTCGTCGTTGGCGACCGCTGAGCTGTAGCTCGTTTCCACCCCGAGCCGGGACGCGGCGCGCAACACGTTGGCGCACGAGCCGCCGGCCTCGATCTCGGGCTGCAGGACTTCGCCGTCGCGATGGAGGACGTGGTCGAGGATCGCGTTCTGCTCGTCGGCGGAAACAAGCTTCATGATCCCCTTGTCGAGGCCCATCTCGGCCAGGTGCCGGTCCTCGACCCGCACCAGGAGATCGAGAATCGCGTTCTCGATCCCGGTGACCTCGAGGCCGGCTCCAGCGGCGGGCCGCGGCGAATCCGCCACGACCGTCTAGGTCTCTCCCCAGCGTTCCTTGACCGCGGCTCGGTCGACCTCGCCCTTGTCCGAGCGGGGCAGTTCGCTGGTGAAGATCACGTCGCGCGGGCGCTTGAACCGGGCGATGCTCGATCCGACGTGCTCGCGCACGGCTTCCTGGTCGAGACCGGCTTCGGGGTCCGCTTCGACGACCGCGCGGATCGCCTCGCCCCACCGGTCGTCGCTGACCCCGAACACGCAGGCGGCCCGGATGGTGTCCAGTTCGAGGATCGCGGCCTCGACCTCGGCCGGATAGACGTTCTCGCCGCCCGGCTTGATCAGTTCCTTCTCGGGCTTGCGGGCGACGTAGAAGAGGTTGCCCTCTTCGTCGAAACGGCCGATGTCGCCGGTGTGGTGCCAGCCGCCCCGGAAGGTGTGCGCGGTGACCTCGGGCTGGCCGTCGTAGCCCAGGAACACGAGCGGCCCGCGAACGACGATCTCTCCGTCCTCGCCGGCGGGCACTTCGCGTTCGTCGTCGTCGACCAGGCGTACGCTGCAGAGTTCGGCCGCTTTGCCGGCGCAGCCCAGGCGCTCGCGGGCGTTCTGAATCGTCACGAAGCCGCTCGTCTCGCACTGCCCGAAGCCGGCCCAGAACGTCGCCTCGGTCTCCTTGTGCAGCCGCTCCATCGTCGCCGGTGCGTCGAGGCCGGTCACGTGCCGGAGGCTGGGAAGGCGGCTGCCGGCCTCGGTCGCCGCGTCGAGCAGGGTGGTGAGCACCGGCGGAAAGTCGCTGATCATCGTGATCCCGTGGCGGTTGATCAGCTCGACGGCCTGGGCGGGGTCGTACTTTGCCGTGATCACGTTCGCGCCGCCGGCGTGCAGAACGCTCAGCAGGTGGCCGAGCGCGGCGATGTGAAAGAGCGGCAGGGCGACCAGGTTGCGGTCCGAGCCGTCGAGCCCCAGGGACGCGATCTCCTGCAAGTTGGCCCAGACCAGGTTCGAGTGGCTGAGCAGGGCGCCTCGCGGAATGACGTCGACGGCGGCGGTCGCGATGACCGCGAACGGTTCGTTCGCCGCCACCTCGGGGCGCGGCAAGGTTCTGCCCGCGTCTCTGCCGGCGTAGAGCGAGTCGAGCGATCCGTAGCCCGATGCCGGGTCGTCGCCAAACTGGAACCAGTGCGGGATCGCGTCGTCGCCGGGTCCGCCCGGTACGGCGTCCAGGAAGTCGCCGCCGACGACGAAGGCTCGCGGTCTCGCCCGTTCGCGGATCAGGAGCTCGATCTCGCTCGGCTGCAGCCGCCAGTTGACCGGGTAGACCACGATCCCCTGGCGGGCGCAGGCGAAGTAGAGCTCGACGTACGCCGCCGAGTTCTGGGCCAGGACGGCGAGCCGGTCGCCAGCGACAAGGCCGAGACCGTCGAAGCCTGCCGCCAAAGCGTCGACACGACTTCGCAGCTCCGCGAAGCTCCGTTCCTCGCCGTTCTCGGTGACCAGGGCGAGCCGGTCGCCGAACGCCGCCTGGTTACGGACGAGAACGTCGTAGAGCGTGAAGTTCTGAACGCTGGACACGGTGGAGCAGGCTCTCGCCGGGGATCGGACCGGCGCGCACTTTATCAACCGGCGCACTGGGTGCGCCGGCCTTCGTGCTGTCCAGCGAGAGGTGAGCGTGAACGGGGAGTGTGAATCCAGCGAGAGGTGAGCGTGAGCCGGTTGGGATCGGGGATCATCGGAGGATGATCTTGACTCTCCAGACCCACGGACATC
>LXNI01000812.1_pt1 | contig 32811 bp, 28 predicted proteins | sample 809091 | NCBI WGS metagenome assembly LXNI01 (sample SAMN04870527, study PRJNA318959) | sponge metagenome | biome: 01000161; feature: marine sponge reef; material: water | host: Sarcotragus foetidus | place: Greece: Milos, Mediterranean Sea | collected 2013-05-29 | depth 5-7 m | reverse complement strand
CACCCCAAGGTCTTCAACATCTTCCTGCAGATCCTCGACGACGGCCGCCTCACCGATGGGCAGGGCCGCACGGTCGACTTCCGCAACACGGTCATCATCATGACCTCGAACATCGCGGGGCCGGAGATTCTGGCGCGCTCGCGGGGGGGCGGCGACTGGCGGAATGTTGAGGAGATGGTGACGGGGCGATTGCAGGAGCACTTCCGGCCCGAGTTCCTTAATCGAGTGGATGATGTGGTAGTGTTCAAGCCGCTGTCGCGACGTGAGTTGCAGGAGATCGTGGAATTGCAGCTTGAACGCGTGGTGAAGCTGGCGGCTGGACAGGATGTGGCGCTGGAGGTTTCAGAGGGGGCGAAGGAGGTGATCGCGAAGGAGGGGTACGATCCGGCGTTCGGGGCGCGGCCGCTCAAGCGGGCGGTGCAGCGTCTGGTGCAGGACCCGCTGGCGATGGGGATTCTGGATGGGGGGGTGGTGGCGGGGAGTGGGGTGCGGGTGGAGAGGCGCGACGATGGTGACGGGTTGGTGTTTGTGGGAGTGCGGGAGGGCGAAGAGTGAGGGGAGGGGTACGGGGGCTGGAGGCCGCGCCGTGGTGGCTGGCGGCGGTGGTGGTGGCGGGGTGCGGGGGGTCGGCAGCGCACGACGCGGTGTCCCTGCCGCCCGCGCCGGATCCAACGCCGGGGCATGTCCGCGTCGTGGCCGAGTTCCTGGACGCGGTACAGCGGCGCGACCATGGCGCCATGGCAGCCCGCTTCGGAAGCGGGGCCGGACCCATCGGCGAGACGGGTGGTCCACTCGGCTGCGCGTTTCGCAGGGTGGGATCGTGGATCGGCCTGGGGGACCGGTGTCTCGACCGGGCGGAGGTCGAACTCCGAATGGACGCAATCGCCACGATCCTCGCGCACGAATCCTACCGCATGGGGGCGGAGGGAGGGGTGGTGGGACGGGGGCGGCCCGCGGCCCGGATCGCGGTCGAGGTGGTGACGGGGGGGCGGGGGGTGGTGGTACCCTTTGTGGTCATCCGGGCCGACGATGGGCGGTGGCTGGTGGAGGAGGTGGGGTTGGGGGGGATGGTGGGCGAGGCATGAGCCCAACCGGAACGATGAGCGTCTCAACCACGGCACGCGCCTCTGCGTCGACCGGGAAGGATTCCGTCAGGACCGCCTCGTCGCCGGAGGGACCCCTTACGGTGATACGCAAGCGCGACCCGCCGGGAACGTCGCAGAGAAGAAAGAGCCCGCGCCGTCCCGTGGTGGTCGTGGCCGTGACGAAAGCGCCTTCGCGGCCCATTGTCCAGGTCTGGTCCCGCGTGCCTTGCGGACCGGCCGGCGCAGCGATCGCCGGAGGCTCGTAGCCCGAGGCGCGCGGCCAGCTTGCCACGACGCTCATCTCTTCCAGCGGCGCGCCACCGGCTGCGGTGATGCGACCCAGAAAGGCGGCGGTCCCCACCGAACGGGGCGCCCCTCCGCAGGCAGCGACCAGCACCTCCGCCGTTGTTGGAACGCGCAGCCGTACATGCGCCACCTCGCCCGACCTGCCGTCGGCCACCACCACCGCGGGCGAAACCACGCCCCAGTCCGCGAGGAGCGGATGCCGGACTGCCAGCCGATATCGGCCGTCCTCCAGCCCGGAAAGAAGTACGAAGCCGTCCGCTTCCGTCACGGCTTCGCGGCCGGTTCCCTGAATCTCCACGACGACCGGTGCCGGCGGCGGTCCGGTTCCCGTCGAATCGGTGACTACTCCCGAGACGGTGGCGAACTCCGCGTGCAGGACTACCCTTCCCGTCGTATCCGTGACCGCCCGCGTGATCCCGCCCACTTCCTTGTAGCCATGCCGCCGGATTCGCCCGCGGGGTATCGATACCAGATCGGGCATCCGGATCGCCCAATGTTGAACGATCCACGCTCCGTTCGGCAGTCGTGTGAAGGCCACTTCTCCGCCCGGCTCGCCCACCTCCGGATCCTGGAGGCCGTATCGATACAGGAAATCCACACGCTCCAGCTCCGAGGTTGCGGCATTGAGCCACAGAACCCCTTCGATCTCCGAACGACTGGTGCCGGGATGAGGCTCGAAGGTAAGGCCGATCCTGCCCTCCTCCCCCCCTCGCAGGCCAAAACAGTGCGAATTGAGGAACGCATCCGAGAGGAGCGCTTCCGCGTCCGGCGCGTAGTGCACCCTCATCGTATCGTCCGCCGGCTGGACGAACCCGTGAGTCGTGAGCTGTTCGATCGGATACGAAGTGAAAGCGGCGCGCATGGATCCCGACCTGATCACCTGCTCGTCGAGCACATTCCGGGCATCGCGGTCCAGCGCACGCTCGTAGCGCAGCAACTGGTAAAGGTAGGCTCCCGTCACTCGCGTGTGCACTTCGGCCGCCAGCGCTTTTTTCGCTTCTTCCCAGACACGAGCCGTGGCCGCCCCCGTTTCCGGCATGGCCTCGCAGCGTCGCTCAGCCGACACATCGATGCCCTCGAGCGATATCGGCTCAGACGGTACCTCGACGTTGAGCGATGTCGCGGGAGCGGTCGTTAGAAACGGATCGGAGAGCCATTGGGGGTAGCCGATCCGCTCCACCTCGATCCAGTGAACGCCGGGCGCGTGCGCGTTTACGACGAACCGGCCGGCCGCATCCGTCAATGCCTGATCGACCCGTGTGCCGGCACTGTCGACGAGCAGCACCATGGCGCCCGACACCGGTGTGCCGCTGCCCTGTTCCACGACGATGCCCGAAACGCTTTGGGCCACGCCGTGGAGAGGGACACAGGCCGTGACGATCAGAAGCAGGGAGGCGACACGCATCGATGATGATCCTGCTTTCACGCCCGAAGGTGGGGAGTTGGCCGGTCATCCGACACCCCTTGACTTGCCGAACGGGGCAGCGCCAGGCGACCAGGAGGGAATCTGCGGTTCACATTCCGCCATGTGTAGATTACGGTTCCTTTCCTTCCAGCACCAAATGATCCCATGGGATTCGCCAGGTCCATGAAGCGTGCCATCCAGCCGTTCTACGTCGCCGCCCGTCTTGCTGAAGAGCGCCTCCGGACCGGCGTCGCGTGGTGGCCGCTGTCGCGCCGCTACATCGCAGACCCATATCCGGTCTACCGCAAGCTCCGCGAGCGCGATCCGCTGCACTGGAGCATCCTCACGCGCCAGGTCGTCGTCTCGCGCTACCAGGACGTCGACCGCATCCTGCGCGATCACCGGAGCTTCAGCAACGACCTGCGGAAGGGACAGGCTTCCAACGACTCGATTGCGGCCCGGCGCCAGCTCAAGCCGAGCATGCTCGCCCTGGATCCGCCGGATCACACGCGTCTGAGACGACTGGTCAACCGCGCCTTCACACCGCGGCAGGTGGCGAAGATGGAGGACTACATCCGCGCGACCGCTCAAACCCTTCTCGACGACGTCGGCGAGGCCGACGAATTCGACCTCATGCCCGCCTTCGCGGTGCCGCTCCCGACGATCGTGATCGCCAGGATGATCGGTGTGCCGGAGGAGGATCTCGACCGCTTCAAGGAGTGGTCGGACGACCTTGCCCGGCTTCTGGAGCCCATCCTGTCGAAGCGGCAGCTGGAGAAGGCCTATGCCGCCGACCGGCAATTCAGGGCGTACTTCACCAAGGTGATCGAGCAGCGCCGGCGCGAGCCCCGCGACGATCTCGTCTCGCGCCTGGTCGAGGCGGAGGAAGAGGGTGACAAGCTTACCGCGGACGAGACAAAGGTCATGCTCCGTCTGCTGCTGGCCGCCGGGAACGAAACCACCACCAACCTGATCGGCAACGGGATCCGGGCGCTGCTCGATCACCCGGAGCAGCTCGCACTCCTGCGCGAACGTCCGGAACTCGCCGGTGCGGCCGTCGAGGAGCTGCTGCGCTACGATTCGCCGGTCCAGGTGGACGGGCGCGTGACGGTTCGGGACGCGGAGGTGGGCGGCACGACCGTGAAGACAGGCACCCGGGTGGCCCCGCTGATCGGGTCCGCCAACCACGACCCGGCGAAGTTCGACCGGCCCGGGGAGCTGGACATCACCCGCTCCGACATCGGGAACATATCCTTCGGCCGCGGCATCCACCACTGTCTGGGGGCGCCGCTCGCGCGGCTCGAGGGCCGGGTGGCGCTGGAGGTCCTGCTGGAACGCTTCGAGGACATCCGGTTCGGCACGCGCCGGCCGGTCTTCCGGCCCACCATCGTGCTGCGGGGGCTGCGGCACTGCGATGTGCGCGTGCGGCGGCGGCGTTTCGCATCGGAGACCGGGACCGTCACATAGGGTCCCGAGTCGCCCGGGATATCGACGTCAATGGGCCTCCACCAACTCCACGAGCACGCCCCCCGCCGACTTCGGGTGCATGAACGCGATCCGGTGTCCCCCGGCGCCCGGCATCGGCCCTTCCGAGGTGAACCGATAGCCCTGGGCGGCAAGTTCCCCCATCAGCCTGCCCACATCCGCCACCCGGTACGCAATGTGATGCAACCCCGCCCCCCGCAGCTCGATGAACCGCGCCACTCCATTGTCCCCCGCCAGCGGCCGAATCACTTCCACCCTGCCGACGAAGCACACCTCGACCCCCTGCGACTCCACCCGCTCCGGCGCGGTCGCCGCCACCCCGCCCAGCCGCTCCAGCAGCGGCAGCACCTCGTCGAACGACCGCACCGCGATCGCCACATGGTCCAACTCCAGGCCATCGAGTGCCGCGGGCGGCCGCCCCATACCCGCGTCCGTCCCGGCCCGCGTTCTCCCATCGCCGCCGGGGCTCCCCGGTTCCCGCATGTTCAACTTCCCGGCCTTCTCTGTGTAGAATACATGGGGAGATTCCCCGGCAGGATCACGGTCAGGTCACTTCACCCAAAGGACATCGAATAATGGCGGACAGCGCGAACGTCGTCACCATCACCGACGACAACTTCAAGGAACAGATCGAGGATCACGGCGGCCTTTCCATGGTCGACTTCTGGGCCGAGTGGTGCGGGCCCTGCAGACTGATCGCACCCTTCGTCACCGAACTGGCGGACGACTTCGCGGGACGGGTCCGGGTCGGCAAGCTGGACGTGGATGCGAACATGTCCACCTCCATGCGCTTCGGCGTCCGGTCGATCCCCAGCGTCCTCTTCTTCAAGGGCGGAGAACACGTCGACACGGTCATCGGCGCGGTGCCGAAGGCGCAGCTGCAGCAGAAGATCGAGCAACACCTGTAGCAGGACGCCCGCGGAGGATTGCCTCCCCGGCCCTCGGGTGACTCCTCCCGCGAGAAAGGGTCAGTTTCCGCGGGCGACCGGGATCTCGACCCTGTAGCTCTCCCAGCGAAGGACCAGCGTCGCAGCGTCGGCGGAGGCGTTCTCGAAGGTCATGTTCATGGTCTCGACGTGTTCGTTGGCAAACGCGGGCGCGGTGCCCGAGCCTACATCGTCGGATCTGTTCATCTGAGTGCCCCACCGATCGGCCACCGAGTTGATGTGGATCCCCCAGGAGTCCGCTCCGGGGACCGCGTAGATCGAATAGGACCCGGCCGCAACGGCGACGCCGGCCACGGTGGCCGCGAAGGGGAGATGGATCGCCGTCGCCTCGTTGGCGCCCATCCGCCACGGCTGACCGAAGGGATGCGCGCCGCCCTCTCCCACCATGGTGCGGTCCCGCGCCGAGGGGGCGCCGTAGCAGACCTTGACCATATCGTCGCCCATCGTGACAACGGCGGAATCGAGCGGGCTGGGCCGGTCGGCGGTGTCACCATTGATCCAGCAGTTCTGCGCTTCCAGTCCGGCGGGAGCGAGGGTAAACGCGGATACCAGGGCGAGCACTGCAAGGTTCGTTCTTCTCATTCTATCTCCTTGCCCGGGGAACGGGCTGCGGGAAGGTGGGGGCGCTCCGGCTGGTTGGAGCGCGTCCGGTTGCGGAACGGGAATCTGCAAGCGGACGGCCGGTCAGTCCAGATGCACGGGGTCCGGCGACCCGGAGGGTGGGATTGTTCGCAATGTAATAGCGGCATTACATTATGTCATGTATAGTTTACATATTCCACAAGCTGTACGTAGGGTCCGATGGGGGTGACCCGGACAGGGCCCGGAAGGCTCTACATCGTCGCCACGCCGATCGGGAATCTGGCCGATCTATCGGCGCGCGCGCGAGAAACCTTGGCCGCCGCCGACCGCATCCTGGCCGAGGACACCCGCCGGGCCCGGATCCTCCTTGTCCACATCGGGGTCGCCACCCGCCCGGTCTCGCTGCATGCGCACAACGAGGCCAGCCGGATCGCACGGGCAAGCCGGTGGCTCGCCGCGGGCGATGCGGTCGCGCTGGTCTCGGACGCGGGCACGCCGCTCCTCTCCGATCCGGGTGAGCGGTTGGTGAACGCCGCCATCGAGCACGGCCACAAGGTGGTGCCCGTCCCCGGTCCGTCGGCGATCCTCGCGGGACTGGTCGCATCGGGCTTACCTTGTGTCCCGTTCACCTTTCTGGGTTTCCTGCCGCGCAAGGCGGGAAAGCGGGCCCGAGCACTGGAGCGAATCATCGACGCCACCGAGACGACCGTGCTGTTCGAGTCTCCGTCGCGACTGGCCGGCCTGCTGGACGAGCTGGCGGCCCGCGCGGACGCCACCGGACCCGCGCGCCGCGTTGCGGTGTGCCGCGAAATGACCAAGGTGCATGAAGAGGTTTTTCGGGGGACCCCGGCCGAGGGCGCGCGCCACTTCCGGGAGCACACCCCGCGTGGCGAGGTGACGGTAGTGGTGGAGGGGGGGTCGGGGGAGACGGAAAGCGCGGATGCGGCCGCGATCGAGGCGCTGGCAAGGGAGGCGCTGGACGCGGGACTGGCCCCGACGGCGGCCGCGAAGGAGGTGGCCAGGCGCTCCGGGGTGACGCGGGGCGCGGCGTACGAGGCGGTGATGCGGGTGAAGGGGGGAGCGGGGGAGGGCGGGGACGCGTGACGGGCCGGCGGTGCCGTGGCGCGATCGTGGGGGGTTGGCGTATGGGTATATGGTCACCCTGTATGGCTGTATGGACTAGCCCGGAGACCGCCGACGGCCGGACCGGTAGGTTGGCCGTGAGTCTGGCGATCGTCCTCGCGGTCTGCACACCCCCCCTCCACGCCCAGGGAACCGGTCCCGTCACCATCGCACGCCTCCAGTACGAGGGGGGCGGCGACTGGTACGCCAACCCCTCATCCCTTCCCAACCTCCTGGCCGAGCTGCGCGAGCGCACAGGCATCCCCACCGCCGACCGGGAAGTCGCGGTTCGCCCCACCGACCCGTCATTGCGCGACTTCCCCTTCCTCTACATGACCGGGCACGGCAACGTCCGCTTCACCGACGAGGAACGGCTCGCGCTCCGGCGCTACCTGCTCGGCGGCGGCTTCCTCCACGCCGACGACAACTACGGCCTTGACGAGTCCTTCCGCCGCGAGATGGGGCGCGTCTTCCCGGACAGGGAGCTCGTCGAACTCCCGCCCGACCATCCCGTCTTCCACGCACCCTACGATTTCACTGAAGGTCTGCCCAAGATCCACGAGCACGACGGCGCGCCGCCGCAGGCTTTTGGTATCTTTCACCAGGGCCGGCTCGTGGTGATCTACACCTACGAGACCGACCTGGGGGACGGCTGGGAGGACCCGGAGGTGCACGAGGACCCGCCGGAGGTCAGAGAGGACGCGCTCAGAATGGGCGTCAACATCTTCGTCTTTGCCATGTCGCAGGTGGCGTCGTGAGCGCGGCCACCCGGATCGCGCGCGCCGTCGAGGGCGTGCGCGGCTACCTGTCCCGGTCGCTTGGGGTCATGGTGGCGGCGTGGTGCGGCGCGGCCGTGCTGGCGCTGCTGCTCGTGGCGGTGGCGGTGGCGGGCGGGGGCGGGTGGAGCGCGGGGAGTCCCGGCCCCCTCCTGATCGTGGCGCTGATCGCGGCCATCGTTCCGGCCGGGATCTGGGCGTGGCGCCGGCTGGGACGACACTGGTGCGCCGAGCACCGGGTCACCCGCGCCATGGACGGAATCGCCGGGCTAAACGAGGGTGCGGTGCTGGGAGGCCTGGAGCTGTCCCGCTTCGCGCCGCCGGGCACCTCGCCGGGGCTGCGCGATCTGGCCCTCGAACAGGTCGGGAGCCGTCTCCGGGGGGACTCGAAGGCGCTGGCGGGGCCTCTTGGCGATCGGGTCGGGCGGCGGGTTCGGCGTGGCGTGACCGCGTTTCTGGCCGCCCTGCCGGCCGCGCTCCTCGTGCTGGCGCTGGCCCCCGCGCGCACCGTCAGCGCCTGGGGCGGCCTGCTGAGCCCCCTCGCCGTGCTGGTCGAACCCGTGCTGCCCCCGGTCACCGTCGAGCCCGGCACGATCGAGGTCGCGCGGGGCGCGGTCCTCGAAATCACCGCGCACGCCCCGTTGCGCGACAGTGTGACGCTACGCTGGGATGTGACCGGCCAGGTCACCCGCGCGGAGACCATCGTCCTGGCCGAAGGCGCCGGCCGGGCCACCCTGCCGCCGGTCCACGCCGAGACGCGCTACTGGATCGAGGCGCCGGACGGGGCGGCGAGCGATGTCCACGTCCTCACCCCGGTCGACCCCCTCTTTGTGAACGAATTCACAATCGAGATCACCCATCCCCCCCACACCGGCATCCCCCCCGGCGAGTACCAGAACGAGGTCCCGGACCTGGCCATCCCGGCGGGGACCCACCTTCGCCTGCGCGGCCGGGGCAGCCGTGCGATCGGCTCAGGCACGCTGCTCGACGAGGAGGGGCGCACGGCGCTGGACCTGGAGGTTCGCGGCGCGGACTTCGAGGGCGGCTGGGTTCCGTCCCGTTCGGGCACCTACACGTGGCGGTTCAGCGACGCGGCGGGCGGAGAGGCGGCGGCCTCGCCCGGTCCGCTCGTGATAGAGGTGGTCCCGGACCTGCCTCCCCAGGTCGGGATCGTCTATCCGGGGGTCGACACGATCATGCCGGTCGACCTGCGCCAGCCTCTCGTCATCCATGCGGGCGACGACTACGGGATCGAGCGCGTCGAGATCGTGGTGCGGCGGATCAGCTCGTTCGGCGAGGCCGGGGAGCCGATTGTGCACCGGGTGGAGCTGGGGGGCTCGGCGGGGGCGATCGTGCGACCGGTGCTCGATGTCTCCGCCTGGACGCTCACGCCGGGCGACACCATCCGCTACCTGGCCCGCGCGGTCGACAACAACCCCGAACCGCGTGTGCGCGAGAGCGTCGAGTACGCGCTGTGGATCGGGGGCGCGACCGAGCTGGAGCGCGCGGCCGAGGAAGAGCTGAGCAGGGCGGCCGAGGGCGTGGAGGAGCTGGCCGAAGAGGCCCGCCGCGCCGAGGAGGAGGCGCGCGACCTGCAGGCTCGCAACGAAGCCGAGGGCAATCGTGAAGGGCGCGAGGACCAGGCCCGCTTCGAGGACCGCGAGGAGATTGCCGGCGCGCTGGAGCGTCAGCAAGAGACGATGGCCGCGGTGGACTCGCTGCAGCGCGAACTCGCCGAACTGCGCGACGCGCTGCGTGACGCGGGGCTGGCCGACCCGGAACTGCAGGACCGGATCGGCGAGCTGGAGGAGTTGCTGGACCAGGCCGCGCCCGAGGAGGGGGCCGAGGAGCTGGACGCCCTCGCCGAGCAGCTGTCGCAGATGGACCCCGACGAGCTCGCCGCGGCGCTGGAGCGGATGGCGGAGGACCAGGAGCGGCTCCGCCAACGCCTGGAGGACTCACTGGAGCAGTTCCGCGACGCCGCGATCGAGCAGGACTTCCGCGCGACCGGCCAGGAGGCCGAGGAGCTGGCCGAAGAGCAGGAGATTCTGGCCAAAGCCATGCTGGAGGGTGGTGAGGAAGCACTCCGGGCCGAACAGCAGGAAGCGCTCGAGGCGCGGGCGGAGGAGCTGCAGGAGCAGTTGGAGGAGCTCGAGCAGCGGGTTCAGGAGGCGGGCGAGATGCAGGCGGGCGCGGGGGTCCAGGAGGCGAGTCAGCAGCTCTCGCAGGCCCGCGAGCAGATGCAGCAGGCCGCGCAGATGGCCCAGCAGGGGCAGCAGCAGAACGCCGGCGAGCAGGCCCAACAGGCGGCGGGAGACCTGTCGCAGGTGGCGCAGCAGCTCAACCAGGCGCAGATGCAGATGCAGATGCAGCAGATGGAGGCGATCCGCGCTGCGCTGGGCCGGACGGCCTTCGACGCGCTGGCGCTGGCCCGCCGCCAGACCGAGCTGCGCGGCGAGATGCACGGTGCCAGCCCGGCCGAACTGGCCGCGCTGCGGGGCGACGAGGCCGCGATCGCGCAGGGTCTGCGCAACCTGGCCGAGAACTACGCCCAGGACACCGAGATGGCCGCACCGGGGGCGCGCGACCTCCTTACCGCGGTCGGCAAGGCCATGGAGCAGCTCGACGGCACCATTGCCGCCATGGAGAACCCGCGCACCCAGGGTCCGTCCCCGGCGGCCGCTGCCGAACAGGTGGTGCGCACCCTGAACGAAGTGGCCCAGATGGCGATGACCTCGGGCCAGCAGCAGGGTCAGCCCCAGGGCGCCGCGTCGGCCTCCGAGCAGATGATGCAGCAGCTCCAGCAGCTGGCCGAACAGCAGGGCGAGATCATGCAGGACGCCTCCGCGCTGACCCCGATGCGGCTAGGCCAGGAGACGCTCAAGGAGCAGGTCGAGGAGGTGGCCGAACGCCAGGAGCAGGTGGCCGAGGAGCTGGACGAAATGAACCAGGAGGGGACGGACGAGGGCGATCCCCTGGGTGATCTTTCGGCCTTCGCCGAAGAGGCGCGGCGCCTGGCCGAGGCGCTGGCGGGTGGCCGGCTGGACCCCGAAGTGCTGCGGCGCCAGGAGCGGCTCTTCCACCGCCTGCTGGACGCGGGGCGCACCCTGGAGCGCGACGAGGAATCGGAGGAACGCGAATCGGAGCAGCCGGGCGCCTTCAACCGGGAGGGCGTGAGCGCGCTCGGCGCCGGCGATTTGAACGTGCTGCGGTATGCGCTCCCCGGCGCGGCGGCGTTGCAGGCGCTCCCGCCGGCGCAACGGGCGCTGGTGGTGAAGTACTTCGAGCGTCTGAACCGGCGCGGGGGTGGGGAGGCGGGGAGGGGGGGAGGACGGTGATGCGTTGGAGCGGTGATGCCGGACAGTCGTCCCGGTGCTCCCGGCGGACCGGGTGGTCCGGGCGCCGGCCGCGGTTCGTCAGCTGCCGCTACGCGCGCCCCGCGGTCCTGCTCTGTCTCCTCGGAGCCATGGCGCTGACCGCCGCTCCTTCCCTGGACGCCCAGCGCCGCCCGGACCGCCGCGAGGAAAACCGCATGCTCCGCGAGGCGTCCACCCACGAGGCACGCGGCGAGCTCGCGGAGGCCGAGGCCACCCTGCGGGAACTCCTCAAACGGCAGCCGCGTTCGTCGTCGGCGATCCTGTCGCTGGAACGGGTGCTGCGCGCCGACGAGCGCATCGCCGACCTGCTGCCCGTCCTGGATGCCCGTCTGGCGGACCAGCCCGCGGCGAACCATGTGTGGGCGCTGAAGTTGAAGGTGCTGACCGAGATCGGCCGCGAGGACGAGCTCAAGGAGACGGTGCGGCAGTGGATCGCGGCGGTGCCGGACGCTCCCGATCCCTACCGCGACGGGGCGCGGGCGCTGCGCGAGGCGCTCGGGCCGGGCGAGGCCGCCGAAGTCATCCAGGAGGGGCTGGCCGCTCTGGGGGACTCGCCCCGCATGCTCGTCGAGCTGGGGGATGCGCTGATCGCGGCGGAGCGCGCCGACGAGGGAGCGACGGCATGGGCGCGTGCGTTGCGGCTGGACCCGGAGCGCGACGCCGACATCCGGGGGCGTCTGGAGGAACTGGGTGACGAGATGGTGCCGGTCAGCGCGGCGATCGTCGCGGCGCTGGTGTCGGAGCCGGTCACCCTGCCCGGTCTGGAGGTCGCGGCCGCGCTTGCGCTCGCCGCCGGGGACTCCACCGCCGCGCTCGAGGCACGGGTCCGCATCACGGATCTCTACCCGCCGGGCACCTCCGATCGCACCTCCGCATGGGCCGAGGAACTCCGCATCCGGGTCGCCGCCGGAGACCCCGAGGAGGCGGCCACCGCGTTGGCTGCCTTCCGGGACGCGCACCCCGAGTCCTCCGATCTGGACGAACTGGCCGCCACCCTCGCCCCCCGCCTCCTCGCCCGGGGCATGCGCGAGGCCGCGCTCGCAGTGCTGGAGGGGATCGAGGGTCCCGGCGCCGCCCTCGAACGCGCCTTCCTCCTCCTCGAAGGCGGCGCCATCCCCGACGGCATCGCCGCGCTGCAGGCCGCGCTGCCCGACCTTGCCCCGTCCCTCGCCACCGAAATGCTCGACCTGGCGCTCGCCCTGAGCGAGGTCACGACGGTGGGCGCCGCGCTGGCCGCGAAGGCCGCCATTGCACGGCACCGCGGCCGTTCCGGCGAGGCCGTCGGGATCGTGCGCGAAGGAATCGACCGGGTCCCCGCGCCCGACCGGCCCGCCATTCTGGCGCTGGGCGCCCGTGCCGCCGACGAGGCGGGCCTTGGCGCCGAGGCAACCGCCTTTCGGCGCCGCATCGTGGCCGAACACCACGACGCGCGCGAATACCCGGAGGCCGCGCTGATGCTGGCCCGTTCGGTGGCGTTGGAGCCCGGGGGCCGCGACGAGGCGCTGGGCATTCTGGAAGCCCTCATCGTGGGGCACCCGGAGAGTCCCGTCGTGCCGGGCGCGCGCCGGGAGCTGGACCGGATCCGGGCCGGGGGCGTGGGGTGATGCTTCGCGCGAGGTTGGCAGCCGGGGGCGGCCGGGTGCGCAGGTTGACGTGCCGGGCCGGGGTTCTTGCGGCCGCCTTCGTGATCACGGTGGCAGGCGGCGCGGACAACGCGGCCGCGCAGCTGCTTCTCGTCCCCATGGACCGTGGCCAGGCCGACCACCTCAAGGCGTACGGCCTGGCCTACCGGGTGCTGGAACAGGACGGCCGTGCCGAGTGGCTGCTCAACTTCCAGGGCGGCGCCTTCTTCCTGCCCGACACCGAGGGGACGCGGCGGCAGGCGGCGCTCATGGGCGTCACGATCCAGCCTGTCGGGGTGGCCGACGAGGCGCGCATCCGGGGGATCATCGCGCAATCGAACATGGAGTCGGTCGTTCTCGAAAAAGCGACCCGCATCGCCATCTACACGCCGCCCAACAGCGCCCCCTGGGACGACGCCGTCACCATGGCCCTCGACTACGCCGAAATCCCCTACGAGAAGATCTGGGACATCGAGGTCCTGCGCGACGGCCTCGAGGAATTCGAGTGGCTGCACCTGCACCACGAGGACTTCACGGGCCAGTACTCCAAGTTCTACATCACCTACGCCGGCGCGCCGTGGCTCGAGGAGGAGGTGGCGCGCAACGAGGAGGCCGCGCGCGATCTGGGCTACCCGGACGTGCCCGCGCTCAAGAAGGCGGTCAGCCGCGCGATCCGCGACTACGTGGATCAGGGAGGCTTCCTCTTCGCCATGTGTTCCGCGACCGAAACGCTGGAGCTGGCGCTCGCGGCCGCCTCGGTCGACATCGCCGCGGCCTACTCCGACGGGACGCCGCCCGACGCCGACGCCGACGCCAAGGTCGACTGGGGGCTCGCGATGGCCTTCCACGACGCCCGGATCCAGTTTTCTCCCTCCGTCAACTCCTTCTCGGACATCGACGGGCACCAGGTCAACACGCCGTGGAAAAAGCAGCTCGGCGCCTTCAGCCTCTTCGACTTCTCCGCCAAATTCGACCCCGTACCGGCCATGCTCACGCAGAGCCACGAGTCGGTGCTGTCGGACTTCTACGGGCTGACCACCTCGTTCGCCATCGACCGCCTCAAGCCCGGGGTGGTGAAGCTCGGCATTGAGGGGACCTGGGCCAAGTACATCCACGGCAGCCTGGGCGAAGGCACGTGGACCTACTACGGAGGCCACGACCCGGAGGACCCCGAGCACCAGATCGGCGATCCGCCCACCGACCTGGCGCTGCACCCCAACTCGCCCGGCTACCGACTCATCCTCAACAACGTGCTCTTTCCGGCCGCGAAGAAGAAGAAGCTGAAGACGTGATTCCGGCCGCCCGATCGAATCGCGCCCCGGCGCCGACCTGACCCCGGGGGCTGGGAGCCCGTGGACAGCATCTCCCGGGCATTCGAACGGCGATGCATTCGGGCTGGCCGCGTCGCTTCATCCGTCCACGATGTAAATCAGGCATTACATTATGTCATGTCCACTATACATTCTGCCGCCCCAAGGCTTCGCTCTCCCGGTCAGGTCAGCTGACTCATGATGGACCTCCCTCTTCGCCTCGCCCCGGAGGCCGCCCGCACCATCCGCGACGAGGTCTCCCGTGCCGGGGGCCGCGAGGTCTCCTTCCTTGCCGAAGTGACCCGCGAACGGGTGATTTCAAACCCGCGCGCCGTCGCCCGCGGAAACCGCTCCGCCGTCCTGGCCGTGGCCCGGGACGCCCCCGACGGCGGGGTCATGATCCACAACCACCCGAGCGGTGAACTGGACCCCTCGGACGCGGACCTCGGAGTGGCCGCCCGCATCTACGAGCGCGGACTCGGGACGGCAATCGTCAACAACGCCGCCAACCGGATCTACGTGGTCGTCGAGCCTCCCGAGCCGCGCCGTGTCGAGCCGCTGGGGGTCGACGAACTTTCTGGACTGCTCGCGCCCAGAGGGCCGCTGGCCTCGCTGCCCGGCTACGAGGACCGCCCGGGGCAGCGGGACATGCTGCGCTTCGTGGCGTCGCACTTCAACGAGGGCGGGGTGGGGCTGGTGGAGGCGGGCACGGGGACGGGAAAGTCGCTCGCGTACCTGGTCCCGGCGGCGCGCTGGGCGCTCCGCAACGGCGAGCGCGCGGTGGTGTCCACCAACACCATCAACCTGCAGGAGCAGCTGGTGGGGAAGGACCTGGACATCGCGCGCGAAGTGATCGGCGAGGACTTCAAGTGGGCGCTCATGAAGGGGCGGGCGAACTACATTTCGATCCGCCGCGCACGCCTGGCGGCCGATTCGGCCCCTGATCTCTTCCCCGACGACCGAACGGCGGAACTCGAGGGGCTGCTCGACTGGATCGACCGCACCGAGGACGGCTCGCGGAGCGATCTCCCTTTCGCCGCCAGCCACGACGTGTGGGAGGAGGTCAGAAGCGACACGGATGCCTGTCTGCGCGCCAAGTGTCCGCACTTCCAGCAGTGCCATTTCCAGCGCGCGCGCCGAACCGCGGCCAGCGCGGACCTGATCGTCGTGAACCACGCGCTCTTCTTCTCCGACCTGGCCGTGCGGATCGTCACGGAGAACTTCCGCGACTCGGCCGTGCTGCCGTCGTACAAACGTGTGATCTTCGACGAGGCCCATCACATCGAGGATGCCGCGACCGCGCGCCTCGGCGCCGAGACCACGCGGGCGGGGATGTTCCGCACGCTCAGCCGCATCGACCGGGGCGGGAAGGGGATCCTGGCCTCGATCGACGCACGGTTGGCCGGGGTGCCGGCGTCGGTCACGGCCCAGCGTTTGCGCGAGCGCATCCGCGGTCGCGGGCGCCAGCTGGTGGGCCGGGCCCGGGAGGCTCTGAACGGGTTCTTCGACGTGATCGAGCCGTGGGTGGAGGGGAGGGTGGGGAAGGGTGCCCTGCGGCTGGGACGGCCGGCGAAATCCGGGAACCCCGGGGGACCCGAACCCACGGACGAACCCGCCATCGCCGAGTCGCTGGAGCGGGTCCTCATCACCCTGGGCGACCTGGCGCGCGAACTGAACGCCCTTGCCGAGCAGCTGGGAGAACAGGATGACGTGCTCGAGGCCGTGGAGGGACGCCTCCTCGACCTGCGGGGATCCCGGACCCGGCTGGAGACCATCGACCGCGCGCTCCGTTTCTGCCTCCTGCCCGGCGCCCCCGACGGCCCTCCGCTGGTGCGCTGGGTCGAAGTCCGCCGCTCCGGGGTACGGCGCTTCACCAACCTCGTCTTCGCGGCCGCTCCCGTCGAGCTGGGCCCGACCCTGGCCACCCACCTCTTCGGCAACACCGAGACTGCGGTCCTCACCTCGGCCACCCTCGCTGCCAACAACGACTTCGGCTACCTGCGGCGGCGGCTGGGCCTGGGGGGCGGTCCTCCCGGCGACCCCATCTCCGCCGAAACCCTCGCCGACCCCCACCCCGCCGACCTCCGCGTCGCCGAGACCGTCGTCGATTCCCCCTTCGACCACGCCACCCAGAGCCTGCTGGCAATCCCCACCGACCTCCCGAGCGTCCGGAACCGCCAGGCAGCCGACGCCCACCACCAGGCCATTGCACAGATCGTCCACGATATCGCCGAGATCACCGGCGGCGGCGTCTTCGCGCTTTTCACCTCCCACGCCGCACTCCGCGCCGTGGCCGCCGACCTGCGCGATCGCGGCGCGGAAGGGCGCTGGCCCCTCTTCGTGCAGGGCGAGGGCGACCGGTCCGGGCTGCTGCGCGATTTCACCCGCTCGGGCGAAGCCGTCCTGCTCGGCACAGCCTCCTTCTGGGAGGGCGTCGACGTGCCCGGCCACCCGCTCCGCGCCCTGGTCATCCAGAAGCTCCCCTTCCGGGTCCCCAGCGAACCCATGACCGAGGCCCGGATCGAAGCCATGGAGGAGCGCGGCGAGAACTCGTTCCAGAGCTACATGGTTCCGGATGCGGCGATGCGCCTCAAACAGGGGGTGGGGCGCCTGATCCGCACCCGCACCGACCGCGGCGCCGTTCTCATTCTCGACGACCGCTTGCTCACCAAGCGGTACGGGCGCGACCTTCTCGATGCGCTGCCGCCGATGCCGGTCCTCAGGGGGGGTTGGGGGGAGGTGAGGGGGAAGGTGGAGGAGTTCTACAACCTGGAGCAGCGCTGATGAAGAGCATGGTCGCCGTCGCCTCGTTCGTTGTTGGCCCCGGGTGGGGACGCATTTCGCTCGTTGTGGTCGCGACCCACTGCGCTAGCACATCGACGGCTCGCCTCATCTCTCGCTTCCTGGTTCAAGAAGACGAAACCGATAAACGCCGGCATCCGCCAAAGAGCCGGCGTACAGCCAACCTGAAGTCTCGGAAATGCTAAAGCCAAGAATGCGCGTATCGAGGTAAATCTTCCGCTCCAACCGGCCGGTTCGCCAATCAAACACATGTATCTCCTGGCCCTCAAGCGCATCTGGTGAATCGGCGTTGTAATCACCTCCAGCATAAAGCGCATACAAAAAGTGTTTGTCGGCCCAGCACGAAGAATAGGTGTTCCACTCTGGAACAAAATGGAATTCCGCGCGCACAAAGTCGAAGCGCACGTCGACCGAATATGGCACCGCGGCATCAATCACATGTGTCCCCGTGCGGTCGTAGATTTCGATCTTGCTGGAGTGCTGATAGACAATCGCGAATGCGGTCCCATCAGGATGGACACAAAACGAGAACTGCATACTCGCATCGATTCGCCGTTGTATGGGAATGCCAGTGTTGCCCAGCAGCACTCCCGGGACCGTGTTTGCAATCCGCCCAGCGCCGTCGAAGAAGACGATTCGTTTCTCAGCTGGCTGCAGATTGACCCCCACGATCGTGGCGGAATCCAGCCACGCCGCTCGCAGCAGCTGAGGGGCAGCTGTGAGGTCAACCGTCGTTACATCGGACGGTATGGGTCCAGGCTCTTCGATTCGTGTGAGCTTCCTCTCGTCGAAAACCCATACTGCGCTTGTATCGTGTAACGGCAATTGGATCCCGCCGATGATATTGGCGAACTCGCCGGGGCCTCCACCAATCCTCCCGAAAGACACGAGCAACTCTCCTGTCGAACGATCGATCACATGGAGATTGGGATCGCCCATCCAGTCGGATACCATGAGGTATTCATTCCATGGCTGCATAAACCCGGGAGCCCCGACGGCGGGGGAGCGAGACAGAAGCTGTGCTTGTAAAGTGTCTCCCACAACAGGAACCTGAGCCGTTACTGGGTCGCCCGGAAAGGCAAACGAAGCAGAGACAGCGATGAGGGTTGCTAGCAAACGTTTACCGGAAATGAGAAACGTGGACAGTCTTCCGCAACTGTTGTCCTTTCCTGGTGGGCGGCCGATCATCGAGTGAGGCGTCGATGCGTCTATGATCCGTCTCCTCTGTCCGGGCGCCAAGGCCCGAGTGGCCCGAGTTGGCACCGTGTCCGATCGGATGTATAGTTCACTCTCCCGGTGCCCGCAATGAGCTCCGCAACCTGACGCCGCAATCTCCTGCGATCCCGAATGGCCCCGCCGCGCTCCTCATCATCCTCGACGACCGTTTGCTTACGAAGCGGTACGGGCGCGACCTTCTCGATGCGCTGCCGCCGATGCCGGTCGTCAGGGGGCGCTGGGGGGAGCTGAAGCAGCAGGTGAGGGATTTCTACAACCGGGAGTAGCAGCGATGAAGAGCTTGGTCGCCATCGTCTCGTCCACCGTTGGCCGCGGGCGCGGGCGTGTTTCGCTCGTCCTGGTGGCGACCGTCTCCGCATTGGTCATCTCCGGATGCGCCCGCAGCCGCGCAGATCAGGATCAGCCAGCGATCCTGATCGGAGACCCCGAACCCCCCGGATCCCCCTTCCGCGACTGCCCGCACTGTCCCGAGATGGTCACGGTCCCCGCGGGGAGCTTCCTGATGGGATCGCCGGAGACCGAGGAGGGACGGTTCGAGGACGAGGGGCCGCAGCGCGAGATCACCGTCAGATCGTCCTTCGCCATCGGCGTCCACGAGGTCACCTTCGGGGAATGGGATGCATGCGTGGACGATGGGGGCTGCGACGGCTACCGTCCCGAGGACGGGGGGTGGGGGCGTGGGCGTCGTCCCGTGACGGAGGTGAGCTGGCAGGATGCGCGGGACTACGTGGAGTGGCTGTCCGAAGAAACCGGGCACCCGTACGGCCTGCCGAGCGAAGCCCAATGGGAGTACGCGGCCAGGGCGGGAACGCGAACCGCCCGGTACTGGGGAGAGAGCGCCGCGGAGCAGTGCCGGTACGCGAACGGCGTCGACCGCGACCTCGCCCGGACGAATGAGCGAGGGGTGGCGATGTTCGAGGAGCATGGCTTGACGTACCCGTCCTGCTCCGACGGCCAGGGGGAAGGAACGGCGCCCGTGGGATCGTACGAGCCGAACGCCTTCGGGTTGTATGACATGATCGGGAACCTGACGGAGTGGACCGACGACTGCTGGAATCCGGACCATTCCGGGAGGCCGGAGAATGCCGGGACCCGGTTTTCCGGGGATTGCTCCCGGCGCATCTTGCGGGGAGGCACATGGGGATACCCGTCGGAATTCCTCCGTTCGGCGTACCGCTTCCAATTCGAACTCGACCACCGCGACAACGGCCTCGGGTTTCGCGTGATCCGGGTGATCCGGTGATTCATTCCTGGTCGCCACCGCGCTAGATTCGTTAACGCCCTGGAAGGCGTGCATGTCGCCAACCCATGCCCGCGTCGCCCACCCTCACCTCCACCCCGATCCCACGCAATGAAAAAGGCCCTCGGATTCTTCGCCGGACTCGTGCTCCTCTCACTGGCTGCCGGCGCGGCCCGCACCGCCATGCTCGGTTGGGGTGGCGACCACACCGATGTCGGCTTCTGGTGGACGGTCATCGCGGGCTTCCTCACGATCGCGGGGCTCGGCGCGCTCGTCGGCACGGCCATCCACACCCGCGAGACGGGGTAGAGCCGTGACGCGCCGTCCCGGCAAGATCGTGTGCGTGGGGCGCAACTACGCCCGACACGCGGCCGAGTTGGGACACGATGTCCCCAGCGAACCGCTGATCTTCCTGAAGCCGCCATCGTCGGTGATCACGGGGGGGGAACCGGTTCGCATGCCTGCGGATGTGGGACGGGTCGACTACGAGGGCGAGATCGGTCTCGTGGTAGGACGGAGCTGCCGCCGCGTCCCCGAGAGCGACGCCTGGGACTATCTGAGCGGGGTCGTGGCCGTCAACGACATGACCGCGCGGGACTTGCAGCGCCGCGACAGCCAGTGGACCCGCGCCAAGGGACTGGATACATTCTGCCCCGTGGGCAATGTGGTCGAGGCCGCCTCGGTCGACCCGTCCGACCTCTCCGTGACCACCCGGGTCAACGGCGAGGTCCGGCAGTACGGGACAACCGCGGAGATGGTGTTTTCGATCCCAAGGCTTGTGAGCTTCATCTCGCACGTCATGACCCTCGAGGAAGGGGATCTGATCGCGACCGGCACGCCGGACGGGGTCGGGCCCGTTTCTCCGGGGGAAACGGTCGAGGTGTCGCTCTCGTGTGGATCATCGGTGCTGAGCCGCATCGAACCAGGCGCGGCGATCGGTGTATCCACTCCTGTACGAGCCGGATAGGAGCCAGATGACAAACCGGGCCGATGACCAGCGAAGCGAACCGCGGCGGAGGCGTGCACGTCTGCGCATCGAGCGGCGCGGGGTCGTCACCGGCCTGGTCGTCTCGGCGCTCGCCCACCTCCTTCTGATCGTCCTTTATCCGTTCTTCACCGTGCCGTATCCAGGGGGACAATCCAACCCCTCCCCGCCGCCACCGGCCCCCGAACCGGCGGGGATCGAGGTCGTGCAGATCGTCGAAATCGCCACTCCGGAGACGGAAGACCCTGCCGACCCGATCGAGATCGAGTCTCCCGACGAGCCCGAGGTGGCCGTGGAGGTTCCCGATTTCGAGGAGGAAGTGCCCGTCCAGCTCCATCAGTACCTGAGCGCGGCCGAGAGGCTGCGCCTGGCCCCGGGGGACCCGCGCCTGTGGCGTCCCATCGATCCTGAACTGGCCGCGCCCTCGCCGGAACATGTGCTGGAAACATTGCTGGCTTTCGCGATCAGGGAGAGCAATGATTCCGTCGCGGCCGCGATCGAGGCGGCGCGCGCGGCCACCGACTGGACCCACACCGACCAGGAGGGAAAGAGGTGGGGCGTGTCTCCCGGCAAGATCCATCTGGGCGACATCACCATCCCGCTTCCCTTCGGCTTCGGGCCCCCGCCCGACTACAGCGGCGACCGGGCGGAGATGGCGTTCCGGCTCCTGGACATCGAGCGCGCGGCCAGCAGGGGCGCGGTGCAGCGCTCATGGAAGGAGCGCCGGGAGGCCATGAAGAAGCGGCGGGAGGAACTCCGGGCCCTGAGACAGAAGGACAAGGGGAAGGAGAAGGACGCGAAGCCGCCGGTGGTCAAGCCGGACACGACCTCCAGCCGGCCGGGACGGCGATAGCAAGCGGCCCGTGGTAAAGATCCCCCCGGCGGCCGCCGTGTTGCCCAAGACCTTCGACCCGGCCGCGGTCGAAGCCCGCATCCTGCGCATGTGGGAGGAGGGCGGGTACTTCGGTGCGTCCGCCGGCGACGTCGAGGCGGGCGGCGATCCATATGTGATCGTGATTCCACCGCCCAACGTCACCGCCGTGCTGCACATGGGGCACGGGCTCAACAACACCATCCAGGACGTGCTGATTCGCTGGCGGCGCATGCAGGGGCGCGTCACGCTCTGGGTTCCGGGCACCGACCACGCCGGCATCGCGACGCAGAACGTCGTCGAGCGGCGCCTCGCCTCCGAAGGAAAGACCCGCCACGACCTGGGCCGTGAAGCCTTCGTCGAGCGCGTCTGGGAGCACGTGGAGCTCACCGGGGACCGCATCCTGGGCCAGCTCAAGGCGATCGGCTGCAGCTGCGACTGGTCGCGCGCCCGCTTCACCCTCGACGAGGGGCTGTCCCGGGCGGTGCGCGAGATCTTCGTGCGGCTCTACGAACGGGATCTCATCTATCGGGGCGAGTACATCATCAACTGGTGTCCTCGCTGCCTGACCGCGCTTTCGAACGAGGAGGCCGAGGGTTCCGAGGCGGACGGGTCGCTGTGGCACATCCGCTACCCGCTCGTGTCCGGTCACGAGGAGGCGGCCGCGGCGGCCCGCGAAGCCGGTGCCACCGCGGTGGACCGTCTCCCCGACGGACGCTGGTACCTGACCGTGTCCACCACCCGGCCGGAGACCATGCTGGGCGACACCGGGGTGGCCGTGAACCCCGGCGACCTCCGTTACGGCTCCCTCGTCGGAGCGGCCGCCCATCTCCCACTCACGGGACGCACCATTCCCATCGTCGCCGACCCGCACGTGAGCGCCGAGTTCGGCACGGGGATGGTCAAGGTTACGCCCGCCCACGACCCCAACGACTTCGAGATCGCGGGGCGCACCGGCCTCGAGGTCCTCAACGTGATGACCGAACGCGCGACGATGAACGAGAACGCGCCCGAGGCGTTCCGCGACCTCGACCGCTTCGACGCGCGCCGCGCGGTGGTGAAGGCTCTCGAAGGGGAGGGACTCCTCGCGGGCCGCGACGATCACGCCCACGCCGTCCCCCGCTGCTACCGCTGCGACACGGTGGTCGAGCCGAGGTTGAGCGAACAGTGGTTCGTGCGCATGCAGCCGCTGGCCGAACCGGCGCTGGCGGCCTCGCGCGACGGCACGGTCACCTTCGCCCCCGGCCGCTGGACGCGCGTCTACGAACTGTGGATGGAGAACATCCGCGACTGGTGCATCTCGCGGCAGTTGTGGTGGGGTCACCGGATTCCCGTGTGGTACTGCGGCGACTGCGGGGCGGAGATTTGCGCGCGCGAGGACCCGTCGGCGTGCGACGAGTGCGGCAGCGGGTCCCTCGAACAGGACCCCGACGTGCTCGACACCTGGTTTTCGTCGTGGCTGTGGCCGTTCTCGGTCTTCGGCTGGCCGGAGGAGACCGACGATCTCAAGGTCTTCTATCCGGGCCATACACTCTCCACCGCGCCCGAGATCCTCTTCTTCTGGGTGGCGCGCATGATCATGGCCGGGTACCAGGCCATGGGCGACACGCCCTTCTCACGCGTCTACCTGCACGGCACCGTGCGCGATGCCCAGGGCCGCAAGATGTCGAAGTCGCTCGGCAACGGGGTGGACCCGCTGGAAGTGGTGCAGCTCTACGGGGCCGACGCGCTGCGCTTCACGGTGCTGGCCAGCGCCGGCGTGGGCGCCGACATCCGCCTCGACCACGAGGACCTCGAATCGTCCTTCGCGCCGGGCCGCAACTTCGTCAACAAGCTATGGAACGCCGGTCGCTTCGCCCTCATGAGCCTGGGCGACGATCCCATCCGCCCGCTCTCGGAGGTGAAGGACGACCTGCGGCTCGAGGACCGCTGGATCCTGTCCCGCCAGCAGCACGCCATCCGGCGCGTGGACGAGGAGCTCGAGGCCTTCCGCATGCAGGGCGTGGCCGAGGTGCTGCGCGACTTCTTCCGGGGCGAGTTCACCGACTGGTACCTCGAGTCGGTCAAGCACCGGCTGCGTCCCGGCGGCCCAGGGCGCGAGGCCGCGCGTTCGGTCCTGGCCCACGTGCTGGACCGGATCTGCCGCCTGCTGCACCCCATGGTCCCGTTCGTGACCGAGGAGCTGTGGGGCCTTCTGCCCGGCGCCGAAGACCGGAGCGGCCCCCTGATCGTGGCCCGCTGGCCCGCCGCGGACCCCGAGCTCGAAGAACCCGCCGCCGAGGACGCCTTCGAATGGCTGCGCGAGCTTGTCGTGCGGGTGCGCGGTATGCGCAAGGAGTACGGCGTCGGCGAGGGGCGCGAAATCTCGCTGCACCTGACCGGGGGCCGGCACGACGGCCGCTTGGAAGGACACCAGGAGATGCTGCGCCGGCTCGCCCGCATCGGTTCGGTTGTGACGGACCCTCCGGCCTTGGGGACCGCCGGCGCCAGCGGTGTCCTGCGCGACGGAAGCGAGTTGTTCCTGCCCCTGGAAGGGATCATCGACCTGGAGCACGAACGGGCACGGGCCGTGCGCGAGATCGGCCGCCTTAGCGGCCTGTCGAAGGGGATGGAAGCCAAGCTGGCCAACCACAACTTCGTGACCCGCGCGCCCGAGGCCGTGGTGGAACGCGAGCGCGAAAAGCTGGCATCATGTCAACTCCAGTTGACAAAATGGAATGAGAAGTTGACATCGTTGGGAGGTGGGGAGCAGTGAGGCGACTAGTGGGGGCGATTTGTGGCGGAATCGTCGTGCTGGTCGCGGCTGAGGCCTGTGCGCGGTCCGAGGCCCCCACCGGCGGTCCGCAGGACATCTTCCCGCCCTATGTGATCGAGACGGTGCCCGACACCTTCGCGCTCGTCGAGCCGGGACTCCGGGAGGCGCGCTTCTGCTTCAGCGAGCGGATCAGCGAACGCCCCGCCGACGGACGGCTGAACGACGCCGTCATCGTCTCGCCCTCCACGGGAGAGATCCGGGTCAAGCACAGCCGCGAGTGCATCACCGTCGAGATGGAGGAGGGGTTCGCCCCTGACCTGGTGTACCGGATCACGGTGCGTCCGGTCATCCGGGACATGTTCGCCAACAACCTGCGGGACGCCTTCGAACTGGTCGTGACCACCGGGCCGGAGATCGTGCCGAACGTCGTGGCGGGAATGGTGGAGGACCGGGTGACGGGCAACGCGACCCCCGCGGTGCGCGTCGAAGCGCGTTTTCCGCACGGGGACGACACCCTGACCCACTGGAACTTCTCCGACACCGGCGGCGTCTTCTCGCTCCGCTACGTCCCCACGGGCGCCTTCGAGTTGCGGGCCTGGCAGGACCAGAACCGAAACGGGGAGGTGGACGAAAGCGAGCCCCAGACATCGTTTGTCCAGGGCGACCTGGCCGAGCCGCCGGACACCACCCTCGAGATCCTCACCCTGATCCAGCCCGACACGACCCCGCCGCGCCTGACCCGGGTCAATGTCGAGGACTCGGTCACGCTGAAGATCGAGTTCGACGACTACATCGAGCCGACCATCCCTCCGGGGACGATCGTGGGAACGGTTACGGTGGCCGAATACGATGACTCGGTGTTTGCCGTGGAGGACAGCGTGGAGGGAGGGGAGGAGGAGGTGGCCGAGGTAGTGGAGGACTCGGTGGGCGCGGAGGAGGTGGTCGAGGATCCGGGCGAGGTTGCGGCGGTGGACGAGCCGGACGCCGAACAGGAGGCCGCGGCTGTGGAGGAGGAGCCGGTGCCGCCGCCGGAGCCGGGGACGACGGTTCGGATACGGATCTTCCAGGAGCACGAGTACCAGGTCTGGCTGGCCGCCCGGGAGGACTCCATTGCGCGCGAGGACTCGATCGCGCGGGCGCGGGAGGAGATGGAGGCGGAGACGGGTGACTCGGTCGCGCCGGGTGATGTGGTCGGCGAAGCGCCCGAGCCCGCCGGGCAGGAAGTCCAGCCGCCCGATCCGGCACCTGTAACCGGGGAGGATCCCGGCCTGGATCCCGACAGCGCCGACGGCCCGGCGATTCCCACGACGCTCTCGGGGCTCAGGCTCCCGTCGCGCACGCTTGTGGGAGTTTTGGACGAGGGACTGGTGGCGAAGATTCCGTATGAGCTGGTGGTTGAAGGAGTGACCAACATTGCGGGGGCGGCCGGGGGCGGGGGATTGGACACGCTGACAATGGAGCCGCCGCCGGAGGAAGAGGAAGAGACGGAAGCGGGTGACAGCGTGCAGGTGGACGACACGACCCAGGTCGACGACACGACGACGATATCTCCCGACACCACCACACCACCCCCGGACACCACCACCCCTCCCGACACCAACCGGGTCGCGCCCCAAGCCATCAGTGCCCACATCACCCCCCCGCCCACGGCCTCTGCCCCGGCACCCTCCCGGCGCCCACCCGGCCCCGCACGCCCCACCGCCCCCTTCCGCCGCCGCCGATCGGCGCTCCGACCCTTCCTCCACCCCACACCCCCACGCTGACGCCCCATGCCCGCACACCGTGATCACCGCCGCGCGATCCCGGGTGTCGATCGCCTGCTCGCCCGCCCCGGGTGCCGTCTGCTCGCCGAGTCGCGCGGTCGCGAGTGGGTCACGGCCCGGCTCCGCGCCATACTGGACGAGGTCCGCGCGGGCCGTCTCCCGCTCCCCACTTCCGAAGACGGTTACGAAGAACTGCTGCAACGCGAGATCGCGGCCGCCGAAACCCCCTCGCTCCTGCCCGCGGTCAACGCCACCGGGGTGATCCTGCACACCAACCTTGGCCGCGCTCCCCTGGCCCCCGAAGCGCGCCGGGCGATGGCCCGGGCGGCGGGGTACGGCAACCTCGAGTTCGACCTGGACACCGGCGAGCGCGGTTCGCGTTACGTGCACTGCACGGACCTGGTGCGGGAGCTGACCGGCGTCGAGGCCGCCGTGGTGGTCAACAACTGCGCGGGGGCGGTGGCCCTGGCGCTGACGGCCTTCGCGTCGGGGAAGGGGGTGGCGGTGTCGCACGGCGAACTCGTCGAGATCGGCGGCGGCTTCCGGATTCCCGAGGTCGTGGAGGCCGCGGGGGCGCGCCTGGTCACCGTCGGGACGACCAACCGCACCCGTCGGGGCGACTACGCACGGGCGGTCGCGGGTGGCGAGGTGGGGGCCATCCTGAAGGTGCACCGGTCGAACTTCTCGATGACGGGGTTCACCGAGGAGACCGGGCTGGACGAGCTGGTCGCGCTCGGGGCCGAGACCGGCGTTCCCGTAATTCACGACCTGGGGTCCGGGCTGTTGGTCGACGCCGCCGGGCTGGGGTTGCCGGACGAGCCCACGCCGGCCGCGAGCGTGGCCGCCGGGGTGGATCTGGTCGCGTTCTCGGGGGACAAGCTGCTCGGGGGGCCGCAGGCGGGGATTCTCGCCGGGACGCGGGCCGGGGTGGCGCGGGCGAAGGCGCATCCGCTGTGCCGGGCGCTCCGATGCGACAAGGTCACGCTGGCCGGGCTCGATGCGACGCTGGCCCTGTACCGGGATCCGGGCCGCGCGATGGAGCGGATTCCGGTGCTGCGCATGATCGGGGCTGCGGTGGAAGGACTGGAGGGGAGGGCGCAGGCGGTGTTGGAGGGGGTTGCCGCGCGGAGGACGGGGCGTGGTGCGGCTCCGCTGGCCGCCGAGGTGTCGCGGGGGCGGTCGGTGGTGGGCGGGGGGACCTTTCCCGATGCGCGACTGGACACGGCCGTGCTGGCAATCCACGCCGGGGACGCTGCCGAGCAATGGATGGCGGCGCTGCGCGCCCACGATCCCCCGGTCATCGCGCGCAGTCGGCAGGGCCGCATTCTTCTCGACCTCCGCACCATCGCGCCGGGTGAGGAGGCGGTTGTGGTGTCGGCGCTGGCCTCGCTGGAGGAGGGCGTGGGGTGAGGGGACCGCCGTCCTCGCGCCGTGCCGTCTTCGCCGACCGGGACGGCACCATCATCGAGGATCGTCACTACATTGCCGAGCCTGCCCGGGTCACCCTGATACCCGGCGCGACCGACGCCCTCCTCCGCCTGCGCGAGCTGGGCTTTGCGCTCGTCATCGTCACCAACCAGTCGGGGATCGGGCGCGGGCTCTACACCCTGGCCGACTATCATCGCGTGGCTGTCGAGGTGGAACGGCAGCTCGCCGGCGCCGGTGTGGTCATGGACGGGACGTATTTTTGCCCCGACGGTCCCGGCGGCGACCCGGAAACCACCTGCCGCAAGCCGAGCCCGGTCATGTACCGGCGTGCCGCGGCAGACCTGAACCTCGATACGGCGGAATCCTACTACATCGGCGACAAGCACAGCGACGTCCTACCCGCGCGCACCCTCGGAGGCACGGGCATCCTGGTCCGCACCGGCCACGGAGCCGCTGAGGAGGGCCGGGTTGCCGACGCCTTCCACGTCGTGGACGATCTTCCCGCGGCCGGGGCGCTGATCGAGCGGCTGGAGGGTGGCGCCGACCGCGTGCCCCCTTCGGACGGAGGCTGACCGGCGGACGCGATCCCGTTCGCTCCACCCGCCATCCCCTCCCGCCATCCTTCGTTGACCCCCTCCCAAGCCATGAATAGCTTTCTGGAGGCGGGCGGGAGGCCACGCGCGGCACCCCGGACCGGCCCAACGAAAGTCGACGAAGAAGAAGTGCGAGATAGAAGAAAATGGACCTGACCCTTACGCCCAACGCGGTCAAGATGGTGCAGGGATTCCTGAGGGATCACGGCAAAACGCCCGAGGCCGGACTCAGGGTCGCGGTGCTTCCCGGCGGGTGCTCGGGATTCCAGTACGGGGTGGACATCGACAAAGGCCCCGAGGGGGACGACGAGATCCTGGAGCAGTACGGAATCCGCATCTTCGTGGACCCCTTCAGCGCGCAGTACCTGGAAGGGATCGAGATCGACTACCAGACGTCGCTGATGGGCTCCGGCTTCTCGTTCAGGAACCCGCAGGCCACGGGCGGATGTGGCTGCGGCAGTTCGTTCACGGTTTAGCCGTCCCGGGTGAGACCCTACGCGGCACGCGCATGGAAGTCCTGACCTTCACAGGTGGCCCGTTCGTCCAGAACACCTTCCTGGTCGTCTGTGCCGATGGACACACCGCGCTCCTCATCGACCCGGGCGCCGCCACGCCCGATGCGCTGGCCGAGGTCCGCGAACGCGGGCTCGAAGTCGCGGCGATCCTTCTCACCCACGCCCACCTGGACCACGTCGAGGGCGTGGCGCTGGCCAAACGCGAAACCGGCGCCCCGATCCATCTTCACCCTCTCGACCGGCCCCTCTACGACGGCGCGGCGTCCCAGGCGGTCGCCTTCGGGGTGCCGTGGGAAGAGCAGCCGCCCCCCGAAGTCGACCTGGTTCCCGGCAAGAACCTCACCTTTGGCGGATCGGAGTTCGAAGTCGTCTTCACTCCCGGCCATGCGCCCGGCCACGTCATCTTCCTGTCGACGTCCGACCCGGTAGCGATCGCGGGCGACGTGGTCTTCGCCGGATCGATCGGGAGGACGGACCTTCCCTTCGGCGACTACCGCGTCCTGATGGAGTCGATCCGCAACGAGGTGCTCACCCTGCCGGACGAAACGGTGCTCTACCCGGGCCACGGACCCGAGACTACGGTCGGGCACGAGCGCATCACGAACCCGTTCCTGATCCCCGTGTACGGCGGCGAGTTGGTGTGAGCGGGCAGCCCGCGAACAAACCGTGAAAGTCCCGTTCGCCGTGCTCGCGTCGGGGTCGGGGACCAACATGCAGGCTCTTCTCGACCACGAGGACCACGGCGCGGCCTACCGCATCGAGGTGCTGATCGTGGACCGGCCGTGCGCGGCCGAAGAGCGGGCGCGGGCGAAGGGGAGGGCGGTGTACCGGGTGGACTTCGGAAGCCGGTCCGTCGGGGACGAGGTTGTCGGGCTGCTCGAGCGTCATGGGGTCCGGGGCGTCCTGCTGGCCGGTTTCCTCAAGCTCCTGCCGCCCGAAGTCTGCCGCGCCTACGGGGGCGCGATTCTCAACATCCATCCCGCCCTGCTGCCGGCATTCGGGGGGAAGGGGATGTACGGCCACCATGTCCACGAGGCCGTCCTGCGCTCCGGCGCGACGATGTCGGGTCCCACGATCCACTTCGTGAACGAGCGCTACGACGAGGGGCGGATCCTGGCGCAGTGGCCGGTGCCGGTGGAGCCGGACGACACGGCGGACAGCCTGGCCGCTAGAGTGCTGGAGGTGGAGCACCTGCTCTATCCCGCGGCCGCCGACGCCCTGGCGCGAGGGCTGAGCCGGGCCGGATCGGGGCCACGGGACCTCGTCGCGCCCACTTTTCGGTGGCCCGGGACCGGTGTCCGGACGGTCCAGGACCTGAAGGAATCGATCAAGTCAGCCTTTGGAGGGGCCGGTGAATAGCCGCAGAGCGCTTCTGAGCGTGTGGGACAAGACAGGGATCGTGGAGTTCGGCCGGGCGCTGGTGGACGGGGGATGGGAGGTGCTGTCCACCGGTGGGACCGCGCGGGCGCTCCGGGAGGCGGGCGTTCCGGTGACGGATGTGTCCGTGGTGACGGGTCACCCGGAGATGATGGACGGCCGCGTGAAAACGCTGCACCCGGCCGTGCACGCGGGCTTGCTGGCGCGCCGGGACCGCGGGGACGACATGGAGGCGCTGGCGGGGCAGGGTTATGCCGCGATCGACCTGGTCGCGGTCAACCTGTACCCGTTCCGGGAGACGGTGGCGTCGCCTGATGTGACGCTCGGCGTGGCCATGGAAAATGTGGACATCGGTGGCCCGACGATGATCCGCGCCGCCGCGAAGAATCACCGGGACGTGTGGGTGGTTGTCGATCCACGCGACTACGGCGCAGTGTTGGAGGCTGTGACAGGGGAGGGGCAGGGGGGGCTGGAGGGGCAGAAGGCGGACTCTATCTCCCTGCGAAAAAAGCTTGCGGCCAAGGTGTTTCGGGAGATCTCCGCGTACGACGCGGCCGTCGCGGAATACTTGGAAGGGGACGGGGAAGGGGATCTGCTGGGTGAGGCCGTCACGCTGCGGCTCGGAAGGCGTGGGGGGCGGCTGAGGTACGGAGAGAATCCGGGGCAGAGTGCGGCGTTCTACGTGGAGGAGGGGCGCGGCGAGGGTGTGGCAGCACTTGAACAATTGCATGGCAAAGCGCTGTCGTATAATAATATACTTGATGTGGACGGAGCGTTGTTGAGCCTGGCGCCGTTCGCGTTTGCGCCCGATCCGGCGATCTGCATTGTCAAGCACACGACGCCGTGTGGGGTGGCGGTGCGGGATTCGTTGGCGGCGGCGTTCGAGCGTGCGCGCGTGACGGATCCGGTGTCGGCATTTGGGGGGGTGATCGCGGCGAATCGGGTGGTGGACCGGGAGACGGCGGAAGGGATCGCGTCGATGTTTGTGGAGTGTGTTGTGGCGCCAGGGTTTACGCAGGGTGCGCTGGAGGTGTTGACGGCGAAGAAGGGGTTGCGGTTGCTGGCGTTGCCGGGGGATGGGACGGCGAGTGCTGCCGACGGTCATCCGGCCGAGCCTTACCAAGCGGAATGGTGGGTGTCGGCGGACGAAGTGCTGCGGAGCGGAGCGAGGTTCCTGGCGCGGGCGGGAGGGCACGCTGCGGCCCGGTCATTCCGGTCGGTGTATGGGGGGGTGCTGTTCCAGTCGCTGCCGGATCCGCCGTTTTTTGCGGTGGACGACTCGGCGTGGAGGGTGGTGACGGCGCGTCGGCCTACCGAGGCGGAGTGGGGGGATTTGTCGTTTGCGTGGGCTGCGGTGGCGGGAGTCAAGTCGAATGCGATTCTGCTGGCGAAGAACCGGGCCACGGTCGGGATAGGAGCGGGGCAAATGAGCCGGGTGGATTCGTCGAAGCTGGCGGTGCGGAAGGCGGGGGAGGCGGGGTTGGGGGATGAATTGGAGGGGTGCACGCTGGCTTCGGATGCGTTTTTCCCGTTCCGGGACGGGGTGGACGCGGCGGCGGAGGCGGGTGCGCGGGTGATCGTCCAGCCGGGGGGGTCGATTCGCGATGAAGAGGTGATTGGGGCGGCTGATGAGCATGGGATGGCGATGGTGTTTACGGGGCGGAGGTTGTTTCGGCACTGAGGGGGGGGTCCGGCTGGATTCGGGCGGCCATGAATCTGCGGGAGATCGGGATGGCCAGCGGATTGAAATGTAATGTCTACATTACAAAATGTGATCTGTGGTTTACTTTTTTTCGCCTTGGGGACTGTGGAGCGATCACCTCGACAGCGCGTGAGGTGATGGACGATCCGCCTTGAAGGAGATCGGCGGCAGGGCGATCTTACCGGGAACTGGAGGGGTGGCAGAGCGGTTCAATGCACCGGTCTTGAAAACCGGCGTCCGAAAGGACTCGTGGGTTCGAATCCCACCCCCTCCGCTGAGCGTCAGCGATCGGAGGGGAGGGGATTCGGACGGCGTCGAGCCGGAGGCGGGCGCGTCGGCAGACGCGAACGCCAGAGACGGCTGAGGAGCGGCGCCAGCCGCCCCGGAGGCCCATCCCACCCCCTCCGTATAGCGACCGCGATACGGCTGTCGCCTACGAAAGCGCCAGGAACGCTGCTCTCGGCTCGGCCCCGAATGCGAGAATCTCGGCTCGCTTGGACCGCAACAACGCCTCGATTTCATCAGTCGTACAGTTGCCCCGCCGAATCCAGATCACTTTCGGAGGGGCTCCGCGCAGGAAGCTCATCTGGTGGAAGTCCGAGTCCTTCGAGATGATCGTGAGATCGTGGTCCCGGGCGTAACGCCAGATCGCGGCGTCGCTCGCGCGGGCCAGTCCGATGTCTCGAACGTGGACGGACCCCGGAAACACGTCCGATAGGCCCGCAGCGACACGGGGGGACACGTTTTGGTCGAAGAGGAGCCTCACCGGGGTGGGATCGAAACGAGCCTCCGCTCACGCTCCGCCGCGAAGGCCAGCGCAGCCCGGATGTCTTCCAACTCCAGGTCCGGGAAATCCGCGAGGATTTCGGCTTCTGTCATCCCGGAGGCCAGGTACTCGAGGACATCGTACACCGTGATTCTCAGTCCCCGAATACACGGCTTCCCGCCTCGCTTCTCCGGCTCCAGAGTGATGCGATCCAAGTGGTCCATGTCCCCAGAATACACGAAAGCCGGATCGGAGGTCAAATCTCCGGGTTGGCGAGTTCCGCGTCACTCGGCGCACGACACGCGGTCCGGCTATCCGATGTGTTGGCCAGGCAATTCCGCTGGCGACAACCCGACCCCCCCGGCAATCGTCCAATCTTCATATGGACTACATGCTGAGATCCGTGACCATGATGGCCACCGTACTGGCCCTCGGCCTCGGCGTCCTCGTAGCGGCGATGTCCTTGCTACACCTCTTCTTCCACCTGTGGGACCGCTTCGCGGAGCGCGGATTGCCCATGCGGCGCCCTCTTCGCCGCAAGCAGCGGCCCGGGAAACCCTGAGCGGGTTCCGGCACGTACACTCATCCAGGGGCAGCCACCCCGCCCCCCGCCGACCCCACCCCGGAACCCCATGAGACGCCGCATGTTACCCAGATCCCCCACCCCCACCCCCACCCTCACGCTCCTCATCCTCACCCTCACCCTCGCCGCCTGCACCGCCGACCCCGCCCCCCCACCCCCCCAAACCACCGAAGTCATC
>LXNI01000811.1_pt1 | contig 32849 bp, 30 predicted proteins | sample 809091 | NCBI WGS metagenome assembly LXNI01 (sample SAMN04870527, study PRJNA318959) | sponge metagenome | biome: 01000161; feature: marine sponge reef; material: water | host: Sarcotragus foetidus | place: Greece: Milos, Mediterranean Sea | collected 2013-05-29 | depth 5-7 m | reverse complement strand
TCGTCGGTCACATCGGTGCGGTGGAAGGCGGCGCCGGTCTCCGCCGCCGCCGCGGCGCCCGCCGCCTCGTCGATCTCGGCCACCATCACCTTCGCGCCTTCGCGCATGAAGATTGCGGTGGCGGCCCTGGCGATTCCCGACCCGGCGCCGGTGATGATCGCGGTCTTGCCTGCGAGGCGTCCCATCTCTTGCTTTCCTCCCGATCCGGGCGCTAGGCTCGCGCCCATGGCGCAAGAGCTTATCAATCCCTGCGGCATCTACCAGCGCAATAGCGGCGCGCTGGCGCCGCGACGGCCGCTGGCGGAAGTCAGAACCATCGGCCTGTTCTCCAATCTCAAGGCGAATGCGGACCGCTACCTGGAAGAGGTCTCGCACCGGCTGAAGGCGCGCTATCCGCATCTGGAGTTCGAGTTCTTCCGGAAGATCGCGAGCGAGCCGGCCGACTTTTCGCAGCAATGGCTGGACCGCGTTCATGCCGTGGCGGCGGCGTTCGGAGACTGAGGCTCCTGCACGTCGTGGTGTATCCATGACGCGATCAAGCTCGAAGAGCGCGGCATCCCGGTTGCCGTCACCTGCACGGACGAGTTCTTCGCGCTGGGCAAGGCGGAAGCCGAATGTCTCGGCATGGCGGGCCTGCCGATTGCGGTCGTGCCGCATCCGGTGGCGAAACTGCCGCCCGACGGCGTTTCGGAGATCGCCGACGAGGCGGTCGGCCAGATCGTCCACATGCTGGAGGCGGACGCCGTCGCGCTGGCGGAGGAATGCCGCAACCGCCCGCTGCCGAAGCGCGGCCGGATGCGCTACCGCTCGCTGTTCGAGGGCGATTTCAATGCGCCGGGCGCGCCGGAGCGGATTTCCAGCCCCGACTCGCCGGAGGCGCTGAACCGGGTCTTCTACCAGCGCGGCTGGACCGACGGCCTGCCTTTCGCGGCGCCCACGCCCGACCGCTGCGACGCCATGCTGAACGGGCGCGATCCGGGCGAGGAAATCGGCCTGATCGAGCCGCGCCTCGGCCTCGCGACGGTCGGCAAGGTCGCCGCCAATGCCGTGATGGCCGGGGCGACGCCGGCCATGATGCCGGTAATCCTGGCCGCGATCCGGGCCATGACCGCCGCGCGGCTGAACCTGAAGGCGCTCCAGTCCACGACCCATCCCTGCGGCCTGCTGACCGTCGTGCACGGGCCGATAGCAGAGGAGCTCGACATCGCGTCGGGCACCAACTGCATGGGCCAGGGCGCCCACGCCAATGCCGCGATCGGGCGCGCGGTCCGGCTGGTGCTGACCAATATCGGCGGCGCGCAGCCGGGCGTGCTCGACCGCGCGACCATGGGCACGCCCGCCAAATACAGCTATTGCTTTGCGGAGAACGGCGAGGCCAATCCCTGGGCGCCATTCCACGCCGAGCGGGGATTCGGCGCAGAGCAGAACGCGGTCACGCTCTGCGGCGTCGAAGGGCCCCACAATGTCAACGACCACTACAGCGAAACGGCCGAAGACGTGCTGCTGACGGTCTGCGGCACCATGGCCACGCCCGGTTGCAACAACTCCTATTTCCACGGCGAATATCTGGTCGTCATCGGCCCGGAACATGCCGAGGTCATCGCGCGCGAGGGCTGGACGAGGGAGGATGTCGAGCGCTTCATCATCGAGCGCGCCATCATTCCGCGCTGGCATATCGGCAAGGCGCAGATGGCGCTTTACAGCCAGCAGGTGCCGGAGCGTTTCGTCGGCCCGGACGGCAGGGACGGCGTGCGCATCGTGAGCGAGCGGGACCAGCTCATGGTCATGGTCGCGGGCGGCGCCGGACGCCATTCCTGCGTCATCCCCTCCTTCGGCAGCACGCTCTCGGTCACCGAAGCGGTCACGGACTGAAGGCAGGTTCCGGATGACGGGCGCGACAGCGGCTGCCGGTTTGCGATATTCGATGGGAGAACAGGCCATGCTCGATGTCGGGGACCGCATATCCGTTTACCAGCCTGAACAAACGGGCCTCAAATTTCCCGAGGAGCTGCACACCAACGATCCCGCGGAGCTGCGCGCACACCGCAAGCGCCATTTGGTCGGCGCCTGCCGGGCCTTCGCCCGCTGGGGGCTGGACTATGGCTTTGCCGGGCATCTGACGATCCGCGACCCGGAGCATCCGGAGCTTTACTGGACCAACCCGATGGCGGTGCATTTCGCCGAGGTGAAGCTCTCCAACCTCATCCTGGTGGACCATGACGGCCGGGTGGTCGAGGGCGATTATGCGGTCAACCGGGCGGGCTTCGTGCTGCACGCCGCCGTCCATGCCGAGCATCCCGATATTCTCGCCATGTGCCATGCGCACACGCTTTACGGCTCCGCTTATGCCTCGCAGGGCCGGCCGCTCGCGCCGATCACCCAGGACGCCTGCCAGTTCTTCGAGGACCATGCGGTGATCCGCGAGGAATCGGGCCAGGTCGCGGTCGAGCGCGGCGCGGGCGCCAGCATCGCGCCGGCCTTCAAGGGCGTGAGAGCGGCGATTCACCAGAACCATGGCCTGTTCACGGTCAGCCGGCACAGCATCGACGCCGCCGCCTTCATGTTCATGGCGCTGGAGCGCTGCTGCCAGCAGCAGCTCATGGTGGAGGCCTCGGGCCACAAGCCGATCGAGATCCCGGCCGACAAGGCCCGCTACAGCCGCGAGCATGTCGGCAGCGACTACACCGCGTGGCTCTGCTTCCAGACGGATTACGACCATCTGGTGCGCATCCAGCCCGACATGTTCGACTGAGATAACCCGCAGAAGAACGCGCCGGCGCCCCGCCGGAGCGAGAGGAAACGACGATGAAGTTCTACGATTTTGCGCTGGCGCCGAGTTCCCAGCGCGTTCAGATCTATCTGGCCGAGAAGGGGCTGGAAATCCCGACCGAGCAGCTGAATGTCCGCGAAGATGCCCAGTTCGCCGAACCCTTCAACTCGATGAACCCCTTCCACTGCGTGCCGTTCATTGTGCTGGACGACGGCACGGTGATTGCGGAGTCCGTTTCGATCTGCCGCTATCTTGAGGAGCAGCACCCGGAGCCGCCGCTGTTCGGGCGCACGGCGACCGAGCGCGGCGTCATCGACATGTGGGGGCGGCGCTTCGAGCTGGACGCCTTCATGCCGCTGCTGCACGCGCTGCGCAACCATCTGCCGAATTTCGCCGGCAAGGTCGTGCCGGGCACCCGCGCCGGCCTGCCGCAGTCGGAGGCCATGGTCAGCCGCGGCAAGGAGATGGCGGCAGTATTCTTCGACCGCGTCGAGCCGCATATGGCGAAGAACGGGTTCGTCGCCGGCTCCGAGTTCACCATGGCCGACATAACCGGCTTCTTCACGCTGCGCATGGCTTATGCGCTGGAGATGGATATCGCCGGCTCCTGGCCCGCCACCCATGCCTGGTTCCAGAAGGTGTCGGCGCGCCCGGCCTTCCAGATCTAGGCGCTCGGGAGTGGGCAAGCCTGTCTGCCTCGTCACCGGCGTCGGGCCCGAAGGCGGCACCGGCGCCGAGACCGCGAAACGCTTTGCCGAGGGCGGCTACCGGGTCGCCATGCTGGCCCGCAATGCCGACAATCTGGCCTTGCTCGCCGGCAAGCATGCACACACACGCGCCTATGGCTGCGACGTGGCCGACCTCGATGCCCTGGTCGAGACCGTCGCGCGCGTGAAGGCGGAGATGGGCGCGCCACGGGTCGTGGTCCACAACGCGCTCCGCTCCACCCGGGGCGGCATATTGGAGCTGGACCCGGACGACCTGGAAAGGAACTTCCGCGTCAACACGACCGCCCTGCTCTACCTTGCCCGCGGGACGATCCCGGCGATGCTGGAGGCGGGCGAGGGCGCGATCATGGTGACCGGCAACACCTCGGCCACCCGCGGGGGCAGGAATTTCGGCTTCTTCGCCTCGACCAAGGCGGCGCAGCGCATCCTGGCCGAGTCGATCGCGCGCGAATTCGGCCCGCAAGGCATCCATGTCGCCTATTTCATCATCGACGCCGCCATCGACACGCCGCGCACCCGCGAAGTGCTGGCGCCCGGCAAGCCGGACGACTTCTTCGCGAAGCCCCCGGCGATTGCCGAGGAAATCTACCGCACCGCCCATCAGGACCGCTCCACCTGGTCCTTCCGCGTGGAGCTCCGCCCCTTCGGCGAGACCTGGTAGGTCAGGGCTTTCGGGGCGCCGCTACGCCGCGAGCCGCCCCCTTATGACCGCGCCCGGGATGGCGCCGGTGCTCTCGCCGTTCTCCAGCGTGACCTCGCCATTGACGATGGTGGCGTCGATGCCCTCGGCCTTCTGCACCAGCCTGCGGGCGCCGCCGGGCAGGTCGTATTCCACCGTCGGCAGGCGCGGTCTGACCGCCGCCTCGTCGAACACCACGATGTCGGCGGCCATTCCGGCCCGCAACAGGCCGCGGTCGGCGATGTTCCAGGCGGACGCATTCTCGAAAGTGAGCTTGCGGACCGCCTCTTCCAGGGTGAAGGCCTGCTTGTCGCGGACCCAGTAGCTCAGCATATGGGTCTGCAGCGAGGAGCCCATTTCCTGGGCGACATGGGCGCCGGAATCGGAGAAGGTCGCCAAGGTGCGGGGATGGCGGAGCAGGCCCAGCACGTCGTCGGGATCGTTGTTCAACAGGGGCTGCACGAAGACCAGGTCCTCGTTCTCCAGCATGAGGTCCATCATCGCCTCGACCGGGTTGCAGGACCGCTCGCGCGCGATCTTCTCGATGCTCGGTTCGTCCCAGTTGACGTCGAACATCGGAAAGAGGTTGGCGTAGTCCGGCTTGCGCGGATCGGTGGTGGCCGCGCCGCCGCCCTGCAACTCGGTGCCCCTGGGCTTCATGGAGGCCTCTTCGGCGACCAGCCGGGCGCGCAGCTCGGGGTCGCGGAAGCCGGCCTTCTGCTCCTCGATGGAGCGCTGGCGAAGGGTCTTCCAGCTCGGCAGCACGTCGAAGGGCAGATAGGCCTTGAGCGTGAAGATGGCGTTGATCGAGCGTGTCGTCCCCTGGCCGTAGGCGCGGCCGCCGCCCTCCGAGACCCGGTCCATCCAGTCCATCTGGTATTGCCAGTGGTTGGGCCTGTCGCCCTGCTTCAACGCGACGGCGCCGAACATGACGGGCCGGCCCGTGTCCATCGAGACGCGGCCCAGCTCCTCGAGGAACGCCCGCTGGGCAGCGCCGCTGGCGACATCGGGGCCGAGCTGGAGGATGCCCGTATTCAACCGGCCCATGACGGCCGCGAGGTGCGCGAGCTCGCGCCAGTCCGCAACCCGGCTCGCCACCGGCCCGCCACCGGGGCGGGTGTGGGTGACCGACCGCGAGGTCGAGAGCCCGACCGCGCCGGCCCGCATCGCCTCCTCGACGATCCCGGCCATGGCCGCAAGGTCGTCGTCGGTCGCAAGCTGGTCCAGCGCGCGTTCACCCATCGCATACATGCGCAGCGCCGAATGGCCGATATAGGAGGCGTAGTTGATGGCTTTCGGCAGCGCCTCGACTGTCGCCAGATATTCCGGGAAGGTCTCCCAGGTCCAGTCGATGCCGGCCATCATGGCGTCCTTGGGAATGTCCTCGACTGCTTCCAGGCACTCGGCGTACCACTCCCGCGCCTCCGGTTTGCAGGGCGCCAGCGCGAAACCGCAATTGCCCATCACGACGCTCGTGACGCCGTGCCAGCAGGAGCAGCTTCCGAGCGAATCCCAGGCCACCTGCGCGTCCATGTGCGTGTGTCCGTCGATGAAGCCGGGAGAGACGATCCGGCCCTCGGCGTCGATCTTCCGATCCGCCGGCGCCCTGATCTTGCCAATCTCGGCAATGCGGCCGTCCCTGACGCCGATATCGGCCCGGTACCGCGCCATGCCGGAGCCGTCCACCACCGTGCCGTCGGCGATAACCAGATCGAATGCCATGCTGCACTCCCTTCCTCGACCCTTGGACCGTAACGCCAAGGCACTTCTCGAAAATCGGAACTCCGGCGCCAGGACGTGGTCTGGGTGATTGTCGGTTCGACGATAGGGCGGCGGCCAAGGCGACGCAAACGCCCGGGATGCCGCTCAGCGTCGGGCTCCGGTCAGCACCGCAGATCGGCAAGCAGCGGCATGACGTCGCTGGCGAAGCGTTCGATCTGTTCCGCGCGGCGGTCATAGGGGCCGACGAGATCGACCACGACATGCCTGGCCCCGGCCCGGTGGAACGCGCGGATGCGCTCCGCCACCTGCTCGCCTGTGCCGAGCGCGGCATAGCGCGCCGCCGCCTTACGGAAATCCATCGCATAGCGGCGGGACAGCGACTCGGCCGCGATGTCGAGCGCGCGCTCATGGCTATCATCGATGCGCGCAAACAGCAGATGGCCGGTGCCGAACGGCGCCCCGCTGCGCCTCGCCGCCGCGGCCGCCCGCCCGATCTCGTCCAGCGCCCGGGCGAACATGGCGGGCGTCACCACATAGGAGAGGTAGCCGTCGGCGAGGCGCCCCGCGCGCCGCAGCGCCGGAGCGCGCCGCCCCCCGCACCAGATCGGCGGGCCGCCCGGCTGCCGGGGCGGCGGCAGCATCGGCACGTCCTCGAACCGGAAATGCCGCCCGCCATAGCTTGCCGGCTTGCCCGACCAGAGCGCGCGGAGCGTCTCGATGCTCTCCGTCAGCCGGCGTCCGCGCTCGTCCAGGGGCACACCGCAAACCTCATATTCCTTCGGGAACTCGCCGCCCGTGCCGACGCCGAAGATGAACCGCCCTTCACTCAGATGGTCGAGCGTGGCCGTCATCTTGGCCACCGGCCCCGGATGGCGCAGCGGCAGCAGATAGACGCCGGTGCCGAAAACCAGCCGCCGGCTTGCCACCGCCGCTTGCGCAATCAAGAGCAAGGGGTCGAGAAACGGAATGGCGAAGGAAACATGGTCTCCCAGCCAGATCTCGTCGAAACCCTTCGCGTCCACATCCTCCACGAACGACACCAGATCGTCGAGGCGCGGCCGCCAGGGGCCCTGCTGCGAATCGCCCTGGCGGTGAATCGTCTGGATGCCGAGCTTCAATCCCTCTTCGAGCCGGAGCGCCATGCGCCGCCCTCCCCAATAACCGGCGATTTGGGGTATAGAGCGCCATTGGTAGGGGAGACGCAATGCGATGAGCGCCTTTGCATCGCTCGTGGACGACCGCGCCGGCGAAGGTGTCTTTCGCGTGGATCGGGCCGTCTATACGGACCCCGACGTCTTCGCGGCCGAGATCGAGGCGATCTTCGAGGGCAACTGGATCTATCTCGCGCATGAGAGCCAGATCGCGGCGCCCGGCGACTATCTGGCTGTCTGGATGGGCCGCCAGCCGGTGATCGTCAACCGGCGGGCCGATGGCTCGGTCGGCGCCATGCTGAACGCCTGCGCCCATCGCGGCGCCCGCCTGACTCCCACCCGGCAGGGCAGGGCCACGACCTTCGTGTGCCGCTATCACGGCTGGTGCTATGACAGCTTCGGCGCCTGCACGAAGATCAAGGACGAGCGGACCTCCGCCCTGCCGCCCGGCGCGTCGCGCGCCGATTTCGCCCTCAAGACGGTGCCGCTGGTGGAGAGCTACAAGGGCTTCATATTCGGCTCGCTCAATCCCCACGCGCCGGCGCTCGCGGACCATCTGGGCGAGGCCCTGCCTGTCATCGACCTTGTCGCGGACCAGTCGCCGGACGGCATGGAGGTCGTTCCGGGCCAGGCCAGCTATGTCGTGGACGGCAATTGGAAGCTCCAGACCGAAAACGGCGTGGACGGCTACCATGTCTCGACCGTGCACCGGAACTTCGTCACCACGATCCAGCGCCGCGACCTTGCATCCGGCGCTACCGGCGCAACGCGCACGGACAACACCCGTTTCATGGGCAGAACCCGCAATGGCTGCTACGACCTCGGCAATGGCCACAACATGATCTGGACCGAGCGGGGCATGCCGGAATCGGCGCCGCTCTGGGAAGCGCGGGACCGTCTGCTGCCGCTGGTCGGCGCGCAAAAATGGAGCTGGATGTGCGCGCGCGGGCGTAATCTCCTGCTGTTCCCGAACATGTTCCTGATGGACCAGTCCTCGACGCAGATCCGGGTCATCCGCCCGATCGGGCCGGGCCGCACGGAGGTCACGGTCCATTGCATCGCGCCCCGGGGCGAGAGCCGGGCCGCGCGCGCCGCCCGTCTGTCCAAATTCCGCGATTTCTTCCTGATGAGCGGCCTCGCGACACCGGACGATTCAGCGGCGCTGGAGGACACGCAGGCCGGATGCGAGGGCCGGCTCGACCGCTGGAACGACCTTTCGCGGGGCCTGGCCGCCATGCAACAGGGCGGCGATGACGCCGCAGTCGAACTCGGCATCCGCCCGGTTTCCAGCAGCCCGCGCTGGGACCACGAAACGCTCTATCACGGCCAATACCGCCAGTGGCGCCGCCTGATGGCGCGGGCCGACAGGGCAGCCGCGTGAGGATCGACCCCGAACTGCAACTCGCCGTCGAGCGCGTCATCCATCTCGACGCCTGGCTGCTGGACGAGCGCCGCTTCGAGGACTGGCTCGAACTGTTCACCGATGACGTCGCCTTCTGGGTTCCCGCCTGGACCGGCGAGGAGACGCTGGCCCGCGACCCGGAGACCGAACTCGCGCTGATCTATATCCGGGGCAAGGACGGGCTCGACGACCGGGTGTTCCGCATCGGCACGCGCGACAGCTACGCCTCGCTGCCAATGCCGCGCTCCTGCCATGTGGTCGGCAATGTGCTGATCCTCTCCGCCGAAGACGGCGAGGTGGAGGCCGTCGCATCCTGGACGGTACATCAATATGCCTCGCTCAAGGGCGCGCGCGTGCATGGCGGGCGCTACCGCTACCGGCTTCGCCTCGAAAACGGCGAATGGCGGATTGCCGCCAAGACAGTCCTTTTCCTGAACGACGGAGTCGATGTGGCCCTGGATATCTACAATGTCTGAGCCGAACGCCGCGCCGAAGGGTCTGCGCTTCGCGGTCGATTACGGGCCGCTGCTGGTCTTTTTCATCGCCTATTACGCCGCCGGCATCATGTGGGCGACGGGAGCGATCATGGCGGCCACCGCCGTCATGCTGGGCGTTTCCTGGTATTTCGAGCGGCGCCTGGCGCCCCTGCCGCTCATCACGGCGGGCCTTGTGGCGGTGTTCGGCGGGCTCACCCTGCTGCTCGCGGACGAGACCTTCATCAAGATGAAGCCGACCATCGTGAAGGCGCTGATCGCCGCCGTGCTGCTTGGCGGCCTCGCCTTCGGCCGGCCGCTTCTGAAACCACTGTTCGGCGCGGTCTGGAAAATCGACGATGACGGATGGCGCAAGCTCACGCTGCGGTTCGGGCTGTTCTTCGTCGCCATGGCGGTGCTGAACGAGATCGTCTGGCGCACACAGTCCACGGATCTCTGGGTCAACTACAAGCTGTTCGGCACCCTCGGCCTGACATTCGCCTTTTCGCTCACCCAGATACCGTTGTTCCGCCGCCATTGGGTCGAGGAAGCCGGGGAAAGCGGATAGAGCGCAACCCTCTCGGATTGTACCGCATTTCGGGCCCGACCCGGGATTGTCGCTCGGGCGCGCGCCGGGTCTGCAAGGATCGCCTGCCGTTTCGTTTCTTCGTCGGTTCGAATGAAGCGACGTATAATACCTGTGGGACGGACTCGACCACGAAAGTCAATAGGCTAGACTCAAGCTTGCACCAGCCAGCGAAAGCCGATGACGTTGATGACAACGGCATTTCAATTGGGCCCGACGAACGCTGACGAGAGCCAAGCGCAGGAAAGGCCGATCGAGCCATCCCTGCAAGGGGCGATTCTCGAGACGCTTGCGAGCGCCGTGGTCTCGTTCGGGACGGACGGTGTGATTACGACTTTCAATAGCGCCGCCGCCACGATGACCGGTCTCGATCCCCAGGCGGTGATCGGTCGTACTTTCGCCGAAGTCTTCATGTCCACGGAAAGCGCGGAGGAATTCGGTCAGGCTGTCCTGGACGCGGTCTATGATGGCACGCCGGTGCGCCAGCGCGTGATCGGCGCGAGCTTTTTGGCCGGACAACGATCGCTGGCGATGAGCGTCTCCTATATGCCGCGTCGAACGGGTCCCGGCGCCGGCGTTGCCGTCGTGTTCGACGATATTTCGGAAGTGCGCGAACTTCGGGAGAAGGAGTTGTCCCTCGCGCGTGAGGTCGAGCGATAGCATCACGAACTCCGGGCTGCCTATGTGCAACTCGAAGGGCAGAATGTTGCTCTCCGAGATGCGCAGAAGCAGACCCGTCGCACCGGCATCGGCGCAATTGTAGCCGTAATCCTTCTCCTGGCCGCGCTCGGCTTTTTCGTCAACGAAATCCAGCTCGACACGACAGGGGAGGCCATGGCGGTGCCGCATGCGGCGAACGAGGATGGCGCCTTATTCCTCGTTGAGCCACGGCAATTGCTCAAGGTCGTGACGCTTCCGGGCCAGCTCGCGCCCCGGCGCGAAGTCGATGTGATCAGTCCGTTGAGCGGCAAGATTGCCTCGCTGAACATCGCCTATGGAGCCCGCGTCGAGCAAGGCGATCCGCTGCTGAAGCTGGACGTGAGCAAGTTGCGCATTGAGCACCGGGATGCCGAAGCGGCCTGGATCAAGGCGCGCGAGCGTTTCAACGAAACGGAGAACTGGTCAACCAGCGTCGACGTGTCCCGGGCGCAGCGCGGCGTCAGCAAGGCGCGCATCGCCCTCGACGATGCCCGCAGCCAGTTGGAGGAAACCGCCTTCCTGCTTGAACGGGGCGTGATCCCGACCTCGAGGCGCGACGCGGCGCAACGCAAATTCGACAACCGGCGCCTCGATCTCAACGCGGCTGAGCAGGATCTCGACGCGATATTGGAGAAAGGCGCCGCGTCGGGCCGGGTCGCCAGGCTGGATCTGGAAAACGCGAAGGCCCGCCTCGACGAGCTCGACGAGACCCTTCGAAGGTCCGTGCTGCGCGCCCTTGTTGCCGGCGTCATCATGCGGCCGCCCGCAGGCGAGGGGGCGGGTTCACAGGAGGGGCAATCGCGGGAACTCGCTGCGGGGGATTCCGTGGCAGCGGGACAGCGCCTGCTGATCATAGGCGACCTCGAGGGCGTCTCCGTGGTGGGGCGCATCGATGAGCTGGACGTCGTCCGGATCCGGCCCGGCAACCCGGCGCAGATCAAGGGAGATGCCTTTCCGGGCACAGTGCTGCGCAGCGTGGTGACCCGCGTCTCCTCGCAAGCGGTAACGAGTTCCGGTTCGAGCCCGGTGCCGCTGTTCGAAGTCGCGGCGACAGTGGACGCTCTGACCGACGCAGAGCGCGCGATATTGCGTATCGGCATGTCGGCCGCGCTCGACATAGTCGTCCGCGATGAACCGGCGGCGCTGCTTGTTCCCCTCGAGGCGGTGGCGGTCTTGGACGGGGGGCCAATGGTTCGCCGCGCGAACGGCGACGGTTTCGAGCAGGTGCCGGTGGTTCTGGGCGAAGCCACGGTCGATGCCGTCGAGATCGTCGAAGGCGTCGCCGCCGGAGACCGACTCCTGCTGTCGCCGAGGTGAACGGAATGCCGGAACCGGGCGCGAGAGTCCCGATCCACTCGAGGGTCCGCCGTCGGGAGCGCGCATGACGGTGTTTATGGTCGCCGATGTGAAGGAGGCGGCGGGAAGCCTCGCCGCGAACAAGCGGCGCAGCCTGCTTGCGCTGATCGGCATCGTCATTGGCATAGGTTCGGTAATCGCGCTGCTGACCGCGGGCGCGATCGCCCGGGACGAGGCGATCAAACAGTTCGACACTCTCGGCACGGACGTGCTGTCTGTCTTCGAGACCGGTCAGGCGTCGAAGTCGAGGTTCCGCCTCAACACCAGCGCTGCGGGAGGGCTGGCGCGGCTGCCGTCCATCCTTGCCGCTTCGCCCTACACGCTCGATTCCGGAGAAATATTCCTTGACGCCCGGCAGCGACGGCGCGTGCAGAGCATCGGTGTGACGTCTGCGTTCGCCGCGTTGCACAGGCCGAAATTGGCGGCCGGTCGTTTCGTGTCGTCCTTCGACCACCTTCGGCCGTTCGCCGTGATCGGTTCGGATATCGCGGGGGCGCTGCGGAAAAGCGGCGTCACGCCGGAGGCGGGACTGCGCCTGCGCATGAAGGACAAGGTGTACACCGTTATCGGAGTGCTGGAGAGCGGCCAGACGGGGCCGCGCGGCGCCCGGTTGGAGGAAGCCTTGCTCATACCGCTGGAACTGGCGCAGAGGGAGCTGGGCACCCAAGAGGTGTTCAGCATCACGCTGCGCATGTCTCCCGATATCCATTATCTTGCCGCGACCGCCGAAATCGAAGACTACTTCAGGCGCAAAGCGCCGGGACTGACCGTGCGGGCGGACAGTCCCGTCCGTTTGATCGAACAACGGGAAAAGCAGATGCGATTATTCGCCTTGCTGCTTGGCGCGGTGGGAGGCCTTTCGCTGCTGATGGGCGGATTCGGCGTCATGAACGCGATGCTGGCTTCCGTCACCGAGCGCCGTTTCGAGATCGGCATCCGCCGCGCGCTTGGCGCCCGCCGCTGGGACATCAGGCGGCAGTTCCTGGTGGAGTCGGCGCTGCTTTGCCTGCTCGGCGGCATCCTCGGCGCAGGCGCGGGAGTTGGCGCAACCTGGATCATCTGTGTTGTGGCCAACTGGACCTGGCAGTTCTCCGCCGGCGCCGTTGCGCTCGGTGTCGGCACGGCCTGCGCGGCGGGCCTGTTTTTCGGCTACTACCCGGCCACGCAAGCCGCGCGCCTCGATCCCATTACTGCATTGCGCAATGGTTGAGTGTCATCCGGCCCTGCAAGCCGGAGGTCGGGGCGATGACCATTGGAGACGAAAGGCGCAGATTACCGGGCGGGCCCCTCTTTCCGGCAGCTATTGAACTCGCCTCATTTGCCGCGCATGGTCGCAAGCATCGCCAGCAGACACGCGCGGGTTCTGGCGAGGGAGAGCATGTCAATGCAATTGCCGGCATCCGAGGATTGCAGCAGCGCCACGCCTTCCTCCTCGGCGGCAAGCGGCGCCGCGCGCAAGTCGTTGTCCTCCATCGACCGCTCGACCGGCCGGCTGCGCCCGGCGTCCGGCGCATAAGCGACCTGCGTTACGCCCGCCGCCTTGATGGCCTGTAAAACCCCGCTCCGCCAGTCGGCCATGTCCGCTCCCGGCCCCCCTGTCAATGCGCCCCTGCGCCGGCGGCGGGCCGTGTGAGCGTCTCCCGCGTCCGGCTGGCGGAGACCGCGCGTCCGGCGCTGCGGATCTCGCTCTTCTACACCGCCTATTTCGCGATGGTGGGCGTCTATCAGCCATTCTTCCCGCTTTGGCTGGAATCGCGGGGTCTGGACGCGCCCGATATCGCCTGGGTCATGGCGGCAAGCATGTGGCTGCGCGTGGCCGTCAACCCGGCCGTGATGCGCTTCGCCGACTGGCAGGGCGAACGGCGGCGCTTTGCGGTCGGCTTCGCCGTCGCCTCGGTGGCGGTCGCCGCCTGCTTCCCCCTGGCTGAAGGCTTCTGGCCGGTGCTCGGTCTCGTCCTGCTGTTCGCGCTCGCCCACGGGCCGACGCTGCCGCTCTCCGACAATATCGCGCTCCTGACGGCGCGCGCCCGCCGGCTCGATTACGGCAGGATGCGCGTCTGGGGCTCGGTCGCCTTCATCCTGGCCTCGACGGCGGGCGGCTGGGCCCTGGCGAGGCGCAGCGACGAGGCCATCGTGGCGGCTCTGGTCGGCGGGCTGCTGCTGGTGGCGTTCGCAGCCGCCGCCCTGCCCGACGCCCGCCCCGAGACGCGGCGCACCTCGCGCCGGGCGATCGGCCGCCTGCTGCGGGATACCGGCTTCCTGCTCTGCGCCTCGGCCATCGCCCTGAACATGGCGAGCCACGCCGTGCTGATGGGGTTCGGCACGATCCACTGGGAGGCTGCCGGGCATGGCAAGGATGTCATCGGGCCGCTCTGGGCGGTCGGCGTCATCTCGGAGGTGGCGCTGTTCGCGCTCGGCAACCGGGTAGTGGACCGGCTTGGCATCGCCGGGCTGATCGCGCTCGGCGCTTCGGCCGCCATGCTGCGCTGGGCCGGCACGGCGCTCACCACCGACCTCTGGCTGCTCGCGCCCGTGCAGATGCTGCACGGCTTCACCTTCGCCGCCACGCATCTGGGCGGCATGGCCTGGCTCCAGCGCCATGTCGCGCCGGAAATCTCGGCGACCGCACAGGGCCTCTATTCCTCCTTCGCCATGGCCGGCGCGACCGGGCTTGCGCTTGTCGCTTCGGGGCCGCTCTATGCGCAGTTCGGCGGCGACGCCTTCTGGTTCATGGCGGCGCTGTCGGCCTGCAGCCTGATACTGGCGGCAGTGCTGGCGCGGCGCATGCGCCGCAGGCCGTCGCTGCCCTAACCCGCATTTCTCACCATGATCCTGGTGAGAAATGCGGGTTAGCCGTCCTCCAGCACGGCGCGCATGCTGCCGGCGCCGGCGGCCTCGCGGAGCGCCTTCACTGTCTCCCGGTCGCGAAGCGCGCGCGAGACCCGCGCCAGCGCCTTCAGATGCTCCGCGCCGGCGTTTTCCGGCGCCAGCAGCAGAAAGAACAAATCGACCGGCTCGTCGTCCACCGCTTCGAACGGCACGGCCTTGCGCGAGCGGATGAGGAACCCGTGAATGCCGTCGAGACCGGCCATCTTCGCATGCGGAATGGCGATGCCGCGCCCGACGCCGGTGCTGCCCAGCTTCTCCCGGTCCACCAGCACGGTGAACACCGCTTTCGCGCTGAGCCCCAAGCTTTCCGCGGCGAAGGCCGCCATCAGTTCGAGTGCGTGTTTCTTGCTGGACGCCTCCAGATCGGCCATCACGCCGTCGGGGCCCACCAGTTCGAGAACACCCATCGCGGCGTCAGCCGCTGGGACCGGGCCGCCCGTCGGGATCGACCCAGCCTACATTGCCGTCGGCGCGCCGGTAGATCATGTTCAGTCCGCCATGCGCGGCATTGCGAAAGAGCAAGGCCGGCTGGCCGCCGAAATCCATGCGCATCACCGCCTCGCCGACGCTGAGCGTCAACACGTCCTCGGTCATCTCTGCGATGATGGCCGGCGCATCGTCCTTCGCTTCCTCGCTGGCGCCTTCCGGTTCGTCGAGAATCCGATGGGCGACCGACCAGCGGTCGAGCTCGGCCTCGTCGCGGCGATGGTGATCGCGCAGCCGGCGCTTATGGCGGCGCAGGCGCTTGGCGGCCTTCTCCTCCGCCTCGCCGAAGGCCAGCCACGGATCCGCCGCCTGGCCATGCGTCTGCACCGTGAGTCCGCGCCCGGCATGCACCGAGACATCGGCGCGCACGGCCACGCCCTGCTTTGAAAACGCAATCTGGGCGTCGATGGCCCGGTCGAAATACCGGGCCACGGACTGTTCCAGCGACGCCTTGACCCTGTCGGCGAGCCTCTGGCTCACTTCCAGCTGTTTACCACTTATGGAAATCCGCACCTGCCGCTCCCTATTGTCTCCGGACCGGGCGGTTCTAGCGGAAATTCTAGGAGCGTGCGCCGGCTCGGGTCAATGCCCTTTTCCAACAGCAGCTGCCATTTTACGGCGGCGGCGCTGCCCGGAGGATGGAATCCCCATTGTTTCCCGATATTTCGCAATCGTCCGGCGCGCAATCTCGATGCCCTGGACGCGCATTTCGGCCACCAGCTTGTCGTCCGAGAGCGTCCGCCCGGGGTCTTCCGCGTCGATCAACGCCTTCAGCCGGTGCCGGACCGCCTCGGCCGAATGGCTCCCGCCGCCGCCCGCCCCGGCAATGGCGGCGGTGAAGAAATATTTCAGCTCGAAGAGGCCAAGCGGCGTGGCCATGGTCTTGTTGGCGGTCACGCGGCTCACCGTGCTCTCGTGAATCCCGACTTCATCGGCGATCTCGCGGAGCGTCAGCGGCCGCAAATGCCGCACCCCATGTGCGAGGAAATCCCGCTGCTGGCGCACCAGTTCGATGGCGACCCCGAGCATGGTTTCGGCCCGCTGGCCGAGCGCCTTGACCAGCCAGTTGGCGCTGCTCAGCCGGTCGGCGACAAACGCGCGGTCCGCGTCCGAGGCCGCGCCGTCGCGCACCCGCGCATGGTATTCGCGGTCCACCAGCACGCGCGGCAGCGCCTCGTCATTGAGCTCCACCGCCCAGCCGCCGCCGGGATGCGCGCGCACCAGGATGTCGGGGATGACCGGCAAGGCGGCCTCCCCGTCCAGGCTCGACGCCGGTTTCGGATCGAGCGAGCGCAGTTCGCGCACCATGCGCCCGAGCTCGTCCCCATCGACGCCGCAGGCCTTGCGAAGCGCGTCGAAGCGCCCGGCGGCCAGAAGGTCGAGATTATCGAGCAACGCCGCCATGGCCTGGCCGTCGCGGCCGCGGTCGCGCAATTGCAGCGCCAGGCATTCGCTCAGCGACCGGGCGAACAGGCCCGCCGGCTCGCATTGCTGCAGGGCGAGCAGCACGCGCTCGACATCCGCCGGCAGGGCGCCCAGGCCGCAGGCGAATTCCGCAAGATCGGCAGTGAACCAGCCCGAGGGGTCGAGCGCGTCGATGAGCGCGCGCCCGATCAGCCGGTCCCGCGGATCGGCGATCTCCAGCATCATTTGGCGCTCCAGGCGCTCGCGCAGGCTCGGCGCGGCGGCCACCCGCTCTTCCGGGCGCGGCATGTCACCATCGAAGTCGGCGCCGGCGCCCCGGGCGGCGGGCGCCGGCTCCCACGCGGAGACGCCCTCCCCTGCGGCTTCGCGGGACGCGGCCGGCGCTCCGGAGGTTTCGACGGAGCCGTCCGCGCCCTCGGCATCGCCGCGCGTCAGCAGCGGGTTCTCCTCAAGCTGCGACTCGACGAACGCCTCCAATTCGAGGCGTCCCATCTGCAGCAGCCTGATCGACTGCTGCAGTCTGGGCGTCATCGCAAGCCCCTGGGCCTGACGCTGCCGCAGCCTCGGTCCGAGCGTCATTGTCCTCACGCAGCGTTTCGCCGCTCCCGTTCTTTTCTCCGGGACCGCGTTATAGCCCATAACGGCTCCGGTCCGCACTGACGGAAACCGGGCCGGGCGGCGTCCCCCTGAACGAGTTCGAACCCGGCCGGGCCGGTGCTATGCTGGCCCGATGCGGCGCGAAGCGGAGCGGGAAGGAAACAGGCCATGAGCAAGCACAGGGGCACCGGCGTGCCGGACCAGCCCGAAGCCTGGAAATGGGAGGAGGCGGACTGGCGGCCGATCGTCGAGAAGGTCCGCGCCGGGCGGTCGCTCAAGCCTGCTTCATGGCCCGGCGGGGCGCGCTGCGCCGTGGCGCTCTCCTTCGATTCGGACCATGAGACGCAGACCTTGCGCTGGGCCCAGAGCTCGCCCGGCAAGCTCAGCCAGGGACAATATGGCGCGCGGGCCGCCATGCCCCGCATCCTCAAGCTGCTGGAGCGCTACAGCGTGCCGGCGACCTTCTTCGTGCCGGCGGTGATCGCCATGCTGCATCCCGACGAGCAGCGCCGGGTGATCGCGGAGGGGCACGAGATCGGTATCCATTCCTGGATTCACGAACTCAACTCCGCGCTCCCGCCCGATGTCGAACGGGACCTGCAGATGCGCGCCGCCGACAAGCTGGAGGAGATCTGCGGCGTCCGCCCGGTCGGCATCCGCACGCCGTCCTGGGATTTCTCCGAGCATACTTTGGCGATCACGCGGGAGATGGGCCTGCTTTACGACTCTTCGCTGATGGCCGATGACGAACCCTATGAGCTGCTGGAGGACAACGAGCCGACCGGCGTGGTCGAGCTGCCCGTGGAGTGGATCCGCGACGACGCGCCCTATTGGTCGATGGACCGCTTCTCAGGCCTGCGCCCCTATACGCCGCCCGGGGGCGTGCTGGAGGTGTTCCGGCGCGAATTCGACGGCGCCTGGGAGGAGAAGGGGCTGTTCCTGCTAACCATGCACCCGCATTTCACCGGCCACCGCTCGCGCATCCAGGTGCTGGACGAACTGGTGCAGCATATCCGCACCAAACCCGGCGTCTGGTTCGCGACCCATGCCGAGGCCGCCCGCTACTGCAGGGAGCAGGCCGGGATCTGACGCCGCTTCCGCAATCCCCCGGCTCCTGTCATGGGATGTCATGGAATGTCATGATCAGCATGCGCAAGGCGTATATCCCATAGCTCGTTCCGTCATGCCTTCTTCATTCCGGCAACATGTATCGGAACATAAATAGAACAATGAGCGGGAATGTCAAGCGCCGGGTTTGACCGGCGGGCGGCGCGGTGCGATAAGGGCGGTGATTCTGGAGGGTCCGGCACGTGACTTCCATCGGAACGCGGCTTTACACTTGGATGCAGGGCGCACTCGTCGGCGAGGACGAGCAGGGCAATCGCTATTTCCGCAGCCGGCGGGGCCGCCTGCACGGGCGCGAGCGGCGCTGGGTCGTCTATAACGGGCCCGTCGAAGCCTCGCGCGTACCGCCGGAGTGGCATGCTTGGTTGCACCGCATGGTCGAGGCGCCGCCGGCGGCCGACCGGCCGCGGCATTCCTGGCAGCAGCCGCACCAGCCGAACCTTACCGGCACGCCCGGGGCCTACCGCCCGCCGGGGCATGATTTCGCCGGCGGCCGCCGCGCGGCAGCCACGGGCGATTATGAGGCCTGGACGCCCTAGCGATGCGGCGCAGCGTGCTGGAAACGATAACCGGCGCGGCAGTGCTGCTTGCAGCGGCGGCCTTTGTTTTCTTCGCCTATTCGACCGCCGATCTCGGCCGCGGCGGCGGCTATGAAGTCACCGCCGAGTTCGACAATATCGGCGGGCTTGCCGTCGGCGCCGATGTGCGGATGAGCGGCATCAAGATCGGCGCTGTCACCGGCCAGCGGCTCGACCGGGAGACCTTTGCGGCGCTGGTGACCTTTTCCATCGATCCGTCCGTCAAACTGCCGACGGACAGTTCCGTAAAAATCGCAAGCGAAAGCCTGCTCGGCGGCAAATATGCGCAGGTGACGCCCGGCGCCGAGGACGACGTCATCCCGCCCGGCGGGCATATTCGCTTCGCGCAGTCCTCGATCAGTATCGAGGACCTGATCGGCCGCTTCATCTTCAGCGGCGGTGATGACAAGAAGGGTTAGCCCGCCGCCCGATTGCCGCTGCATGGCCTCCGGTTCCCTGTGTTCTCTCCTCTGCGGGGCCTTGCTGCTACCGCTGCTGCTGGCCGCCGGGGGCGCAGGCGCGGCGGAACGGTTCACCTATCGCGAGATGGGCATGGCGGTGATCCAGGCGCTCGACAAGGTCACGGCCAGGATTTCCACCCTGACAATGCCGCTGGAGAGGACGAGGCGGTTCGGCACGCTGGAGGTCACGGTCTGGGCCTGCCGCAAGCGCCCGCCCGAGGAGCCGCCGGAAAGCGCGGTCTTCCTCACCATCGTCGAACGCCGCCGGGACGCGCCGCCGACGCGGCTGTTCCAGGGCTGGATGTTCGCCTCCAGCCCCGCCATGTCGGCGCTGGAGCACCCGGTCTATGACATCTGGGCGCTCGACTGCATCGACGCCCCGGCAGGGTAGCCCGCATGTCTCACCACGGTCATGGTCAGCGCGGCAGTTCGGAGGGGCGGCCGGTCAGATAGGCATCGACGGCATGCGCGCATTGGCGGCCCTCGCGGATCGCCCAGACGACGAGCGACTGGCCCCGGCGCATGTCGCCCGCCGTGAACACCTTGTCGCGCGAGGTCCGGTAGCTCTCCGTGTCGGCCTCGACATTGCCGCGCGGATCGAGCGCGAGGCCGAGCCGGTCGATCATGCCGGCGCGGACCGGCCCCGTGAATCCCATGGCGAGCAGCACGAGGTCGGCCTCGATCTCGCCCTCGGAACCGGGGACCGGCACGAAGCCCTTGCCGGGCTCGAAACGCACCTGCCGCGTCGCAAGCGCGCGTACCCGGCCCGCCGCGTCGCCGAGGAAGGCCGTGGTCTCGATCTCGTAGCGCTGCTCGGAGCCTTCCTTTTGCGAGGAGGACATGCGCAGCCGGCGCGGCCAGTAGGGCCAGACCAGGCTGAGATCCGGGTTTTCCTCGGGCTCGTCGAAGATTTCGAGCTGGACGATCCGCGCCGCGCCCTGGCGGGTCGAGGTGCCGATGCAGTCGGAGCCCGTATCGCCGCCGCCGATCACGACGAGCTTGCGCCCGGCGGCGTCGATCCTGTCCGCGGGCGCGGAATCGCCGGCATTGATGCGGTTCTGCTGCGGCAGGAAATCCATGGCGAAATGGATGCCGTCCAGATCGCGCCCGGGCGTGCCGGCGAGGTCGCGCGGCGCCTCGGCCCCGCCCGCCAGCACCACGGCGTCATGCGTCGCGACCAGTTCCTCGATATCGACATTGACGCCCACATGAGCGCCGGTGCGGAAGGTGACGCCCTCCGCCGCCATCTGCGCCATGCGCCGGTCGATCAGGTGCTTCTCCATCTTGAAATCGGGAATGCCGTAGCGCAGCAGGCCGCCGATCCGGTCTTCCTTCTCCACCAGCACGACATCGTGGCCGGCCCGGGCCAATTGCTGCGCGGCCGCCATGCCGGCCGGTCCCGATCCGACGACGGCGACGCGCTTGCCGGAGCGCGCGGCCGCCTTCTGCGGCAGAACCCAGCCTTCCTCGAAGCCCTTGTCCACAATGGCGCATTCGATGGTCTTGATGGTGACCGGGTCGTCATTGATGTTGAGGACGCAGGCTTCCTCGCAGGGCGCGGGGCAAATGCGCCCCGTGAATTCGGGGAAATTATTGGTCGAATGCAGATTGGTGAGCGCGTCCCGCCAGTCGTCGCGCCAGACAAGGTCGTTCCAGTCCGGGATCTGGTTGTTGACCGGGCAGCCATTGTGACAGAATGGAATGCCGCAATCCATGCAGCGGGCGGCTTGCGTCCTGGTTCCCTCCTCGCCGAGCGGAACGACAAATTCCTGCCAGTGGCGCACGCGCTCCGCAACCGGCCGGTAGGATCGTTCGCTGCGTCCGTGCTCCAGGAAGCCGGTGACCTTACCCATGCGCCTCGATCCCCTGGGCGGCGACAGCCAATTCCATCAGCGCTCGGCGGTAGTCCACGGGCATGACCTTGACGAATTGCGCCCGGGCCGCGTCCCAGTCCGCCAGCATGGCGGCGGCGACGGCGCTGCCGGTATAGCGGCGGTGGCGCTCCACCATGCGGTATAGCCGCGCCTCGTCATGCTTCATCATGTCGTGCAGGTCGTCCGCATCCCGCCCTGTGGCGGCGACCGCCTCCAGCACGGCGGCCGCGAGATTGCAGCGCTCCTCGAAGCTGCCGTCCGGGTCATAGACATAGGCGACGCCGCCGCTCATGCCGGCGGCGAAGTTCCGCCCTGTCGGGCCCAGCACGGCGACGCAGCCGCCGGTCATGTATTCGCAGCCATGGTCGCCCACGCCCTCGACCACCGCCCAGGCGCCGGAATTGCGCACCGCGAAGCGCTCCCCGGCGACGCCGGAGAAATAGCACTCGCCCTCGATGGCCCCGTAAAGGACGGTATTGCCGACGACGATGTTCTCGCTCGGTGTATAGGGCACCGCGGCGGGGGGACGGATGACCAGCCGGCCGCCGGAGAGGCCCTTGCCGACATAGTCGTTGGCCACGCCTTCCAGATGGATCGCCATACCGCGCGTGGACCAGGCGCCGAAGCTCTGCCCGCCAATGCCTTGCGCCTCGATAACGATGCTGTCTTCCGGTAGCGCCGCATGGCCGCGCCGCTTGGCGACCTCGCCCGCCAGCATGGCGCCGACCGTGCGGTTCACATTGCGCACCTCAGTGCGAATCTTGACCGGGCGGCCTTCGTCCAGCGCCGGCGCGGCCTCTGCTATCAGGCGGTTGTCGAGCGCGCGGTCGAGCCCGTGGTCCTGCCGCTCGCTGTTGTGGATATCGACGCCCGGCCCGACCTCCGGCTTGAACAGCAGCCGGTTGAGGTCCACGCCATGCGCCTTCCAGTGGTCCTCGGCCCGGTGCATATCCAGCCGGTCCGAGCGCCCGATCATCTCGTCGAAGCGCCGGAAGCCCAGCCGCGCCATGATCCGGCGCACTTCCTCGGCGACGAAGAAGAAGAAATTGATGACATGCTCGGGCGCGCCGGCGAAGCGCCGGCGAAGCTCCTCATCCTGGGTGGCGATGCCGACCGGGCAGGTGTTCAGATGGCATTTGCGCATCATGATGCAGCCCATCGCGATGAGCGGCGCGGTCGAGAAGCCGAATTCGTCCGCGCCAAGCAGCGCGCCGATGGCGACATCGCGCCCGGTGCGCAGGCCACCATCCACCTGCACGGCGATGCGGGTGCGCAGATTGTTGAGCACAAGGGTCTGGTGCGTCTCGGAAAGGCCGATCTCCCAGGGCGAGCCGGCATGGGTGAGCGAGGTGACCGGTGAGGCGCCCGTGCCGCCCTCGAAGCCCGAAATCGTGACATGGTCGGCCTTGGCCTTGGAGACGCCCGCGGCGACCGTGCCAACGCCCACTTCCGAGACCAGCTTGACGCTGATCCGCGCGGCGGGGTTCACATTCTTCAGGTCGTGGATGAGCTGGGCCAAGTCCTCGATGGAATAGATGTCGTGATGCGGCGGCGGCGAGATGAGGCCGACGCCCGGCGTCGAATGCCGGACCCGCGCAATGTTGCGGTCCACCTTGTGGCCGGGCAGCTGGCCGCCCTCGCCGGGCTTCGCGCCTTGGGCCATCTTGATCTGGATGTCGCTGGAATTGGCGAGATATTCGGCCGTGACGCCGAACCGGCCGGACGCGACCTGCTTGATCGCCGAGCGCATGCTGTCGCCGTTCGCCATCGGCTGGAAGCGGTCTGCTTCCTCGCCGCCCTCGCCGGTGTTCGACTTGCCGCCGATGCGGTTCATGGCGATCGCGAGCGTGGTATGCGCCTCGCGCGAGATCGAGCCGAAGGACATGGCGCCGGTGGCGAACCGCTTCACGATCCCGGAGGCCGGCTCCACCTCCTCCAGCGGCACGCCATTGCCGTCCTCGCGGAACTCGAACAGGCCGCGCAGCGTCATCAGCCGGCGGCTCCGGTCGTTCAGTATGGCGGCGTATTCCTCATAGCTCGCAGCGCTGTTCGCGCGCGAGGCATGCTGCAGCCTGGCGACCGAATCCGGCTCCCATTGGTGGCGCTCGCCGCGCAGCCGGAAGGTGTATTCGCCGCCGACATCGAGCATGTTGCGGTAGATCGGCGCGTCGCCCCAGGCGGCGCGATGCCGGGCCACGGTCTCGGCCGCCACCTCGGCGAGCGAGGCGCCTTCTACCGTGGTGGCGGTGCCGGTGAAATAGCGGTCCACGAACGCGCTGGAGAGCCCGACCGCGTCAAAAATCTGCGCGCCGCAATAGGACTGGTAGGTCGAAATGCCCATCTTGGACATCACCTTGAGCAAGCCCTTGCTGACGGCCTTGATGTAATTGCTCCTGACCTTCTCGCGGGTGTAGTCCGCGGGGAAGGCGCCGTCCTCATGCAGCGCATCCAGCGTCTCGAAGGCGAGATAGGGGTTGACCGCCTCGGCCCCGTAGCCTGCCAGCACGCAGAAATGATGCACCTCGCGCGCCTCGCCGGTCTCCAGCACGAGGCCGGCGCCGGTGCGTGAGCCTTCCAGGATCAGCCGGTGATGCACCGCCGAGCACGCCAGCAGCGCCGGCAGCGCGATCCGGTCCGGCCCGACCGCGCGGTCCGACAGGATAAGGATGTTGAAGCCCTGCTCGACCGCCTGCTGCGCCTCGTCGCAAAGCCGCTCCAGCGCGGGGCCCATGCCGTCCACGCCCTCGGCGGCGTCCCAGGTGGTGTCCAGCGTCTCGGTCAGGAACGCCCCGCCCGCGAGGTCGGCGACATGGCGGATCTTGTCGAGGTCCGCGTCGGTCAGCACGGGCTGCGAGACCTCGAGGCGGCGATGCGCGCCGCCGCTGTCCAGGTCGAGCAAGTTCGGCCGTGGCCCCACCATCGAGACCAGCGACATCACCAGCACTTCGCGGATGGAGTCGATCGGCGGGTTGGTCACTTGCGCGAACAACTGCTTGAAATAGGTATAGAGCAGCTTCGGGCGCTCGGAGAGGACGGAGATCGGCGTGTCGGTGCCCATCGACCCGACCGGGTCGTCGGCACCCTCGCCCATCGGCTGCAGGAAGACTTCAAGGTCCTCGCTCGTATATCCGAAGGCCTGCTGGCGATCGAGCAGCGCGCCCCCGGGGGGCCGATTGCTGGCCGCGCGCGGCGGCGTCTCAAGGTCGTCGAGCCGGAAGCGGGTGCGCGCGAGCCACTGGCCGTAAGGCTGCGAGCGGGCGAGTTCGGCCTTGAGCTCGCCGTCATCCACGATGCGTTGCTGCTCCAGGTCGATCAGGAACATCTTGCCCGGCTGGAGGCGCCACTGCCGGGCGATGCGCTCCGGCGGGATGTCGAGCACACCGACTTCGGACGCCATCACCACCAGGCCGTCCGTCGTCACCAGATAGCGCGCCGGGCGCAGGCCGTTGCGGTCGAGCGTGGCGCCGATCTGCCGCCCGTCGGTGAAGGCCACGGCCGCCGGCCCGTCCCAGGGCTCCATCAGCGCGGCGTGATACTCGTAGAAGGCGCGGCGCTCCTCGTCCATCAGCGGGTTGCCGGACCAGGCCTCGGGAATGAGCAGCATCATGGCGTGGGCGAGCGAATAGCCGCCGCGCGTCAGCAGCTCCAGCGCATTGTCGAAACAGGCCGTGTCCGACTGGCCCGGCGGGATCAGCGGCCAGAGCTTCTCCATGTCGGCGCCGAACAGCTTCGAGCTGGTCGCATGGCGACGCGCCGCCATCCAGTTGTAATTGCCCCGCACCGTGTTGATCTCGCCATTGTGGCAGATCATCCGGTAGGGATGCGCCAGCCGCCAGGAAGGGAATGTGTTGGTGGAGAAGCGCTGATGCACGAGCGCCAGCGCGGAGTCGATCCGCTCGTCCTGGAGGTCGAGATAGTAGTCGCCCAATTGCGGCGCGAGCAGCATGCCCTTGTAAACGATGGTCCGGCAGGAGAGCGAGGCGATGTAGAAGTCGTCGAGGCCGGGCGCATCCTCCGCCGCGGCCTCGTTCTCGATCCGCTTGCGGATGACGAACAGCTTGCGCTCGAAGGCGTCGCCCGGCGCGGTGCCGCCGCCGCGCGCGACGAAGAGCTGGCGCACGACCGGCTCCGTGGCCGCCACGGTCGGCCCCAGTATGGCGCTTGCGACCGGGACCGTGCGCCAGCCGGCGACCTGCTGGCCTTCCTCGCGCACAATGCGCTCCGCCAGCGCCTCATAGACGGCGCGCGGCGCCTCGGCGCGCGGCAGGAACACGGCGCCCGCCGCATAATCGGGCTCATCCGGCAGGTCGATGCCGGCCTCCGGCGCGACGGCGCGGAAGAGCCGGTCCGGCTTTTGCAACAATATGCCGGAGCCGTCCCCCGCCAGCGGGTCCGCCCCGACCGCGCCGCGGTGGTCGAGATTCAGCAGGATTTCGAGGCCCTGCCGGACGATGCGGTGGGATTTTCGGTTCCGGATATCGACGACGAAGCCGACGCCGCAGCTGTCATGCTCGTTGCGCGGGTCGTAGAGTCCCTGCTTTGGCGGCAACGCAGACATGATATGTCACCTCCGCAGGTTTTGTTCGGAAAGAGCCGCAGCCTCTCGAGTCGGATGGGACGCCGCCCAAAGGAAAGCCGATATAGAGCATTGCGGGGCCGGGTAGAAGACGGCGGGACGGTTGGTCGCAACGCCCTCGCCGCCCGGAGCGCTGGCGCGGCCATGCGGTTAGGATAGGTTGGGTTCGACCGGGCGGGACCGGGGCATGGCGGAACGCATTCTGATTACCGGCGGCGCGCGGCGGCTCGGCCTGGCGCTGGCCCGCGCGATGCTGGCGGCCGGGCACCGGGTCGCCGTCCATACGCGCCGGACTGCGCCGCCGGCCGATCTGGATGCGGTGGTCCTGCAGGGCGATTTCGACGACCCGTCCGCGCCGGCGCGGGTCGTCGAGGAGGCGCGCGAGCGGCTGGGCGGGCTTTCCGTGCTGGTCAACAACGCCGCACGGTTCGAGCCGGACCGGATCGGCACGCTCGACGCCGCCTCCTTCGATGCGCATATGGCGACCAATCTGCGCGCGCCGCTGCTCGCGATCCAGGCCTTCGCCGCCACGCTCGGCGAGGACGGGACCGGGCTCGCGGTCAATATCGTGGACCAGAAGATCCGCCATCCGGGGGCGGGCTACCTCTCCTACACGCTCTCCAAGATCGCGCTGGAGGGCGCCGTGCGCGCGCTCGCGGCGGAACTTGCGCCGCGGCTGCGGATCGCGGCGATCGCGCCCGGCATCGTCTATGAGAGCGCGGGCATGACGCCTGGCCGGCTGGAGGCGCTCGGCGCAAGGCTGCCGCTCCGGCGCGCCGCCCGGCCAGCGGAGGTCGCCGCCGCGCTCAGCTATCTGATCGAGACGCCTTCGGTCACCGGCGAGACGCTGTTCGTCGATTCGGGCGAAGCCTTGCGCGCGCGTTCGGTTATTCTGGGAGCGAGCTGAAGACGGGAGGGTTCGAGATGGCGGCTTATGATACGGTCATTCGCGGCGGCACGGTGGTCACCGCGTCCGACATGGTCCGGGCCGATATCGGCATTGTCGCCGGGAGCGTCGCGGCGCTTGGCGAAAAGCTGGACAAGGGCGCGCGGGAGATCGACGCCGGCGGCCGGCTGGTCATGCCGGGCGGGGTAGACAGCCACTGCCATATCGAGCAGCCGGGCTCCACCGGCGGGACGAATGCCGACACCTTCACCAGCGGCTCGATTTCGGCGGCCTGCGGCGGCACCACCACCACGATCAGCTTTTCGCCGCAGGTCCGGGGCCGGGGCGTGCGCGAGGCGATGGACGGCTATGCCGCGCTCGCGCGCAAGTCGGTCATCGACTACTGCTTCCACATCATCGTCAACGACCCCTCCGATGTGGTGATCGAGGAGGAGCTGCCGGCGCTGATCGCCGAAGGCCACCGCTCGATCAAGGTGTTCATGACCTATCCGTCCAACCGGATGGATGATGCGCAGCTGCTCAAGGTGTTCGCCTGCGCGAAGAAGCACGGGGCGTTCGTGTGCGTCCATGCGGAGAACCACGACGCGATCATGTGGATGACCGACCGGCTGCTGGAAGCCGGGCTGACCGCGCCGCGCTACCATGCCTGGTCGAAGCCGCCGGTCGTCGAGCGCGAGGCCGTCCACCGGGTGATCGCGCTCGCCGAACTGCTGGACCTGCCGATCCAGGTCTTCCATGTCACCTGTGCGGAGGCGGCGGAGGAAATCCGCCGGGCGCAGGCCCGCGGCGTCAAGGTGTTCGGCGAGACCTGCCCGCAATATCTGACGCTCACGGCCGAGGACATGGACCGGGACGGGTTCGAGGGCGCCAAATTCATCTGCTCGCCCGCGCCGCGCACCGAAGCCGACCACGAGGAAATCTGGCGCGCGCTCACCGACGGCACGCTCGGCATTGTGAGCTCGGACCATGCGCCCTACAGCTTCGACGATCCGAGGGGCAAGGCGCTGCACGGCGCCAATGCGCGCTTCAGCGAAATCCCGAACGGCGTGCCGGGGCTGGAGACGCGCCTGCCGCTGGTGTTTTCCGAGGGCGTCGCGGCCGGCAGGATCGGCCCATGCGAGTTCGTGGCGCTGACATCCGCCAATCCGGCGCGGCTGTTCGGCCTCTACCCCAGGAAGGGCACGATCGCGGTCGGCTCCGACGCCGATATCGCGATCTGGGACGCGGAGCGCGAGGTCACGATCCGCAGCGAGGATTTGCATACGCTGACCGACTACACGCCCTATGAGGGCATGTCGGTGACCGGCTGGCCCGTGATGACGCTGTCGCGCGGCGAGGTGGTCTGGAATGACGGCGCGGTGACGGCCGAGCCGGGGCGCGGCCGCTGGCTCAAGCGCGAGCCTTATGACTATATCCGCCCTGCCGGGCGCTTCACCGCTCCCTTCGATCCGATCGCGCTGCGGAAGCTGGACGAGTGAGGCCGCCGGGCATGACCTGCGAAATGCGGCTGTTCGAGGATGCCCTGTTCGGCGGCGAGGAGGTCCGATTCGACGGCCCGGCGCCGCGGGCGCTCTATGTCTCCGCCGGCAGCGTCTCGGTGAATGGCGAGAGCGTTGCGGCTGACGACGGTATCGTGCTGTCGGAGGCGCTGCGGCTCAGCGCCGGCGAGGGCGGCGCCGCTGTCTGGCGCTGGGAGGTCGCGTCCGTCGATGCCGCCGCCGCATACGGCCATCGGACGAGCCTTCGCCTCGCCGGCCGGTTCGACCCGGTCGCCATCGCCGGCGAACTGCTGCTCCGGCTGGACAGCGTGGCCTTTCCGCCCGGCGGCAGCGCGCTGCTCCATACGCATCAAGGCCCCGGTATCAGATGCCTGCGGGAGGGGGCCATCAGGATCGACACGGAAGGCCGCTCCTCCTCCTACGGGCCCGGCGGCGCCTGGTTCGAGAGCGGACCGGAGCCGGTATTCGCCCAGGCCTCGTCCGAGGTCCCGAGCCGCTTCATCCGCGCGATGGTGCTGCCCCTGTCCCTGATCGGCGCCTCGTCCATCCGCTATGTCAGGGACGAGGACCGGGACCGGCCGAAATCGCAGAGCTACCGGGTGTTCGCCGAGATGCCGATAAGTCCGAGCCTGCTATAGATTGCCAGTGTGCTCTGCGGGCAAGGAGAAGGAACATGCGTTGCAACGGACAGGTCGCAGTCGTCACCGGCGGCGCGATGGGTATCGGGCGCGCCGTCGCCGAAGGCCTGCTCGCGGAAGGCGCGCATGTTGTCATCGCTGACCGCGCGGGCGCGGCGGAGGCCGCGAAGGCGCTCGACAATGCCGGGAACGCCGTCATCGGCGTCGCCTGCGACGTCTCGAGCCAGCAGGACACCGAGGCCATGGCGGAGGCCGCGCTGGAGGCGTTCGGCCGCATAGACGTGCTGGTCAACAATGCGGGCATCTATTCCTCGCTGAAAACCGCGCCCTTCGAGGAGCTTGAAATCGAGGAGTGGCGGCGCGTCCTCGATGTGAATGTCATCGGGCAGGCGCTGGCGACGCGCGCGGTGGTGCCCGCCATGCGCCGGCAGGGCGGCGGCTCGGTCGTCAATTTTTCGTCCGGCACGCCGTTCAAGGGCGTTCCCTTCCTGCTGCACTATGTGGCGAGCAAGGGCGCGGTCAATGCAATGACCAAGGCGCTCGCGAAGGAGCTCGGCGGGGCAGGCATCAGGGTCAATGCGGTGGCGCCCGGCTTCACGCTCTCCGACGGCGTGCTCGCCAATCCCCACCAGCTGGAAACGCTCCGGGACATCTCGCGCGAGGCCCGCGTGCTGCAGCGCGACCAGCAGCCGGCGGACATTGTGGGCGCGGCGGTCTTCTTCGCCTCGCCGGATTCGGCCTTCGTCACCGGACAGACGCTCGTCGTCGATGGCGGCGCCTATTTCCACTGAGCCGCCTCGGCGGAAGCTCCTGGCGCTGCCAATTGCGACCCCTGGCAGACCCCGGTTCCGCTTCGCCCGTTCCCGTGGCGGTGATACACTCCCGCCCTCAAGCGGGGAGGCATGACAGATGGACCGCATCGTTCTCGCCGGGGCGGCGCAGCCCGGCATGAAGCATCGCCAGGGCCTGTTCCGGCTTGCGGATGGCGACCCGGCATGGCGGCGCGTCAGCCGCGGGCTGCCGGCGGAGCCGGAGATCCGCGCGCTCGGCTTCGTCGGCGAGAAGGCCTATGCAGGCACGCAGGCCGGCCCCTATGTCAGCGAGGACGGGGGGACAAGCTGGCGCTCGCTCAACCTGCCGTCCGAGGATCGCACCACATGGTCGGTGATGGCGCGGCCGGGCGACCCGGACACGCTCTATGCCGGCACAACCGGCACCTCGATCTACCGCAGCACCAATGCCGGCGCGCGCTGGGAACGGCTGCGCCCGCCCGTGCCGGAAGGCCATTGCGACATGGGCTTCGCGACCCGCGTCATCCGCATGACGGCGGACCCGAGCGCGCCGGACGAGATCTATGCGGGGCTCGAGGTCGGCGGCGTGCTGCGCTCGCTCGACGGCGGCGATACATGGGAAAGCTGCAATGAGGACCTGCTGCGCCTTGCCGGCGAGGAGCATCTGAAAAGCGCCATCGGCTCCGACATGGACAGCGAGGGCATGATGGACTCGCACTCGCTTGCGGTCAGCCCCGCGCTTCCGGGCACGGTGTTCCTGGCGACGCGCATGGGCCTCTTCCGCTCTGACGACCGGGGCGAGACCTGGCGCGAGCTCGGCATCGGCAACTACTCGCCGCTGACCTACGCCCGCGATGTGACGGTCTCGCGCCACGACCCGAAGGTGCTGTTCGGCGCCTTCAGCAAGGCGGCCACCAGCGATGCCGGCTCGCTCTGGCGCAGCGCCGATCTCGGCGAGAGCTGGGAGCGCTTCGACCGGGGCGTCGATGTGAACTCGACGCTGATGATCGTGGCCGAGAGCGCCTCCGACCCGGACCATGTGTGGTGCGCGGCGCGCGGCGGGCGCACCTTCGGCACCGCGAATGGCGGCGCGAGCTGGGCGCAGATCGAGCTGCCGGACGAGACCGGCGGCGTCTATGCGATGGCGGCCGCCTGAGGGCCGGTTCCGGTCGTGAAGGAGGCCGGGGGGACGGAGACGCTCGCCGCCGCGCTCCGGCGCATGGGGCTCGTCGGCGCGGGCGAACGGCCCCGCTTCGAGCCGCTGGCGGGCGGCGTCTCCTCGGATATTTACCGGGTGGAGACGGCGGCGGGGCCGGTCTGCGTCAAGCGCGCGCTCGCCCGGCTCAAGGTGGCGGCCGACTGGCGCGCACCGCTGGAGCGCAACGCCTCCGAGGCCGGCTGGCTCGCTGCCGTGAATGCGCTTCTGCCCGACGCCGCGCCACGCCTGCTGGGCCGGGACGAAGAGGCCGGCGCGCTCGCCATGGCGTGGCTGGAGCCCGGAACGCATCCGGTCTGGAAGGCGGAGCTCGCCGCCGGCTGCGCCGATCCCGCCTTCGCGCAGGAGGTGGGCCGCCGGCTCGCCGTCATCCACCGCGCCCATGAAGGCGATAAAGCGGCGGCCGCCGCCTTCGCCACCGACGCGATCTTCCACGCCATCCGGCTGGAGCCCTATCTGCTGGCGACGGCCGCGCGCCACCCCGACCTGGCGCCCGTGTTGACCGGGCTTGCCGAGGTGACGGCGGCGACGCGCGAAACGCTGGTCCACGGCGATGTCAGCCCGAAGAACATTCTCGCCGGGCCGCGGGGGCCGGTCTTCCTCGACGCCGAATGCGCCTGGTACGGGGACCCCGCTTTCGACATCGCCTTCTGCCTCAACCACATGCTGCTGAAGAGCGTCTGGAAGCCGCAGCACGAGCCGGCCTACATCGCCTGCTTCCGCGCGCTGGTGGAAGGCTATGGACCGGACGCGGCGCTGGACGGGCGCGCCGCCCGGCTGCTGCCGGGCCTGCTGCTCGCGCGCCTCGACGGCAAGTCGCCGGTCGAATATCTGACGCGCGAGAGCGAGAAGGCCCGCCCGCGCGCGTTCGCCCGCCTCTTGTTGCAGGAGCCGCCGGGAAGCCTGGGCGAGATCGCGACGGCATGGGCCGAGGAGCGCATGGCATGACAAGACGTCCGAACATTCTTTTCGTCATGGCCGACCAGCTCGCGCCGCAAGTGCTGCCGGCCTATGGCGGGCGGCGGGTCGAGACGCCGCATATCGACCGGCTCGCTGCGGAAGGCGCGGTGTTCGAGAACGCCTATTGCAACTTCCCGCTCTGCGCCCCGGCGCGCTTCTCCATGCTTGGCGGGCGGCTGCCCTCGCGCCTTGCCGCCTTCGACAATGCAACCGAATTCCCCGCGTCGGTGCCGACCTTCCAGCACTATCTGCGCCTTATGGGCTATCGCACTTGCCTTGCCGGAAAGATGCATTTCGTCGGCCCCGACCAGCTGCACGGCTATGAGGAGCGCATCACCACCGATGTCTATCCGGCGGATTTCCTCTGGTCGCCGGACTGGCGGCTCGGCGGGGAACGCTGGCTTGAATGGTATCACGGCATGCGCGCGGTGCTCGACGCCGGGCCGCACCGGCGGAGCGTCAATATCGCCTATGACGACGAGGTGGAGTTCGAGGCGATACGCTGGCTGCACGAGCATGCCGACGAAGGCGGCGACCGGCCCTTTGCGCTCACGGTCTCCTTCTTCTCGCCGCATGACCCGTATCTCGCGCCGCCGGCCTGGTGGGAGCGCTATCGCGACGCCCCGATAGACCGGCCGCGCGTCGCCGACATCCCGCCGGGCGAGCGCGACCCGCACAGCCGCCGGCACTGGTTTCTCACCGGGCGGCATCTGGAAACGGTCGGCGAAGAGGACGTGCTGCGCATGCGCCGCGCCTATTACGCGGTGACGAGCTATGTGGATGCGAAGGTGGGAAGGCTGCTCGACACGCTGGCCGAGATCGGCGCGGCCCAGGATACGCTCATCGTCTTTACCTCCGACCACGGCGACTCGCTCGGCGAGCGCGGGCTGTTCTTCAAGATGTCGTTCTTCGAATGGTCCGTCCGCGTGCCGCTCATCCTGCATGCGCCCTTCGCCTTCGGCCCCCGGCGGGTGCGGGAGAACGTGTCCCATCTCGACCTGTTCCCGACCCTTCTGGAACTGGCAGGGGACGGCGCCCTGCCTGATCTTGCCTTGCCGATAGACGGGCGCTCGCTCATCCCGCTGGCGGCGGGGCGCGCGGCGGGCTGGCCGGACACGGTGCTGGCGGAATACACCGCCGAGGGCGCGACCGCGCCGCTGCTGATGGTCCGCAAGGGACCGCACAAGCTGATAACCAGCCCCGAGGACCCGCCGCTGCTCTTCGACCTCGATGCCGACCCGGACGAGACCCGGAACCTGGC